>Ga0082212_10001924_pt1 | contig 30535 bp, 32 predicted proteins | sample TergutNt197P3_FD_71548 | JGI IMG/M metagenome (GOLD analysis project Ga0082212, IMG submission 71548) | Neocapritermes taracua P3 segment gut microbial communities from Petit-Saut dam, French Guiana - Nt197 P3 | ecosystem: Host-associated > Arthropoda: Insects > Digestive system > Gut ...
TTTAATGAATTAGTATTGCAATCGGAAAAACTTGTTTTAGTAGATTTTTGGGCAGAATGGTGCGGTCCTTGTCGTATGATTGCGCCGATTGTCGAAGAATTGTCGGAAGAATATGACGGAAAAGTTGTGATAGGTAAAGTAGATGTAGATAATAATCCCGATATTTGCAGTAAATACGGAATACGGAATATTCCTACTATTTTGTTTTTCAAAAACGGAGAAATCGCCGACAAACAAGTAGGTGCTGCTCCAAAAAATGCGTTGACTTCCAAAATAGATTCATTGATTTAATAACATAACATTAAGTTAAAAAAAGACTGCTCAATTTGAGCAGTCTTTTTTATTTGTTAAAAAAACTTGTCAAAAGATGTTGATATGTAATATTTTATTATTTTTGCAATCCGTTTCACTTAGAATGAAATGAAATTTTCAATCCAAGTGATTTAGATTGAAAAATAAAAAGCGATATGTTTAACTTAATTATTTATTGATTTTTAGCATGAAGAATAAATATATTGATTTAATAGAACAATCATTTGAATTTCCAAATGAGGAATTTTCGGTGCAAGACGATGAACTGCTGTGGTTTAGTGTTCCGCTGATGGATATTATAAAACAATACGGAACGCCGCTTCGTATTGCTTATTTGCCGAAAATTGCGCAAAATATACAACGCGCCAGAAGAATGTTTAACGTAGCAATGGCAAAGGTAGATTACGAAGGAACGTATCATTATTGCTATTGTACCAAAAGTTCTCACTTTTCTTTTGTCATGGAAGAAGTGCTTAAAAATGGCTCTCATATCGAAACTTCTTCGGCTTTTGATATAAACATATTAGAGTCTTTGTACGAGTCCGAACTGCTTAAAAAAGAAACATTTGTGATATGCAATGGATTTAAAAGACCACAGTATGTTGAGAATATACAGAATTTGATTAGATTAGGATTTAACAATGTAATTCCTATTCTGGACAATAAATTTGAATTAGATTTACTGTTGGATAACTTTGACCAGAAGTTTAAAGTCGGTATTCGAATTGCTTCGGAAGAAGAACCTAAGTTCGACTTTTATACTTCTCGCTTAGGAATCAGGTATAATGATATTATTCCTTATTACTTGAACAAGATAAAAAAGAACAAACAAGTGGAGCTGAAAATGCTGCACTTTTTTATCAATACTGGAATAAAAGACACCGCTTATTATTGGAACGAATTGAGCAAAGCTGTAAACTTATATTGCGAACTGAGAAAAGAAAGTCCCGAATTGGATAGTTTAAACATTGGCGGCGGTTTGCCTATTCAAGCTCACTTGGATTTTGAGTACGATTACGAATACATGGCAGAGGAGATTGTACTTCAAATAAAAAACATCTGTTCTCAAAACGGTGTTCCCGAGCCGAATATTTTTACCGAGTTTGGCTCTTATACTGTAGGCGAAAGCGGCGCAATGCTTTATTCTATTGTAAACCAGAAGCAACAAAATGACCGCGAGCGTTGGAACATGATTGACAGTTCTTTCATTACCACATTGCCCGACACTTGGGCTATTAATCAACGTTTCCCTTTTTTGGCAATTAATAATTGGGATTTGGAATATGAGCGAGTGCATTTAGGCGGATTAACTTGCGACAGTGAAGATTTTTACAACGCTGAAGTTCACTCGAATGCCATATTTTTACCCAAGATTCAAGAAGACCGCGAGCAATACATTGGCTTCTTTCATATGGGCGCTTATCAAGAATCTCTTAGCGGATTTGGAGGAATTCAGCACTGCTTGTTGCCCGCGCCAAAGATGGTTGTAATTGACATAGATGAGGATGGCGAATACTACACCAAGCTCTTTGCCAAGGAGCAAAGCTATAAATCCATGCTTAAAATATTGGGTTATTGAGATTTTAGAGAACGCAAATTACGCAAAAAACGCAAATTTTCGCAAATAATCTATTTTTTGATTTGCGAAAATTTGCGTTTTTTGCGTTTTTTGCGTAATTTGCGTTCTAAAATCCTAAAATCTTTTTAATTTCCTCTGGTGTGTAAGCGTTTGGAATGTTGTCTGTGATACTTCTTAATCCTTTCGCAGGTGCGTTTTGCAGTGCGCCAGTCACAAATTCGAGTGGTTGAGCATCAGCGGCGGAAAAGAAATAAAAATCACTATCGTCGGCAAAATTAGCAATTGCCGCAAAATAATATTTACCTGTAAGCGACGGCAACGTATATGAAAGCGTAGCATTGTTTTGATTTGTTTCTGCCAAAATACCGAAATCACGAGCATTGAAAGCATTGTAATACATAAAAATAATTTGTTGAGCATTATTGGCTTGCACTTTTACAGAATTGTTTTGCAAATTAAAATCGGAGGCAAAAACAGACAAATTATTGTTACTTCTTGCACGCGGCGAAGCAGCTGCCGTACTTGTATTTTCGGCAACGTAAGCGGCAAAACAAAACTGATTGATAAAGAAATCATAATCAATCCAAATGCTACCTTTGTCGCCCCACGATTCGCCCCATGAGTTGCGCACACGAAAAGCGTTTTTATTGTCGTCATAACCTACCAAAGCCAACGCGTGATAAGCATGCTGTCCTTGCACTTGCTTGCTGTCGTAGCTAAGTACGTCAGCACTTTTGCAGAGCATAAAACGCTCGCCGAGTTGTGCTCCAAAAGCAATGGGCTGACCACTATTCAGATAACGTTTAAAATTATCAACAGTCATTCCTTGTTTATTTGTTTCCGAATTTTTGTATGCAATCATCCTATATTTGGCAATTTTATTGTTACTGCCTTTTGCCGATCCGGTGCAGTTTCCCAAAGAAGCATATGGTACCGTTTGCATTGATGCCGCGCCGGTTTTAGCAAGAGCATCAAATGCAGGTTCAAAATTAGCGCCATCGCAATTTGAACCTTTTTTCTCCATTGCCAGCCACAAATCTTTGGGACTTGTTTGGTTGCTTGACGATGTAGGACTTTTGCCGTCTTTCGCATCTAAAGCAGTTTTCAAGTTGTAACCTGTTGCCCATACAACACAAGTACCATATTTCCCTTGGTCGCCAATCGGCGGAAACCAGTTTTCCAATGATTTGGTAGTAGGTAATTTGCTGTTGTCGCCATCCCAAGGCGTTACATCATCGGGCACTTCATCGGTTTCATCGTCGGCAAGCCAACCGGTTTGGTCTAAATAACTTAACAAAACATCAACTACTTTTTCCCAACTAAATTTACCTTCATCATCGCAACTTTGAAATGGCAACATAATTAATGCTGCCAACGTAATTAAAAAATATTTTCTGAATGTTTGCATATATGTTCGTTTATAAAGTAGTTTAAAAGTTTACATAAAATTTTAAAAGATTATTTTCTGATAAAAAATGCCTTTGAAAAATCAATATTTTCAACACCTTCTGTTTTTACAACATCGGAAAAATAAGCATTTTCAAAATTTGTACTGCCGCCAAATGTAGTATTAACAAATTCTGCAGAACTTAAAAAACGAGCATTGCCGAATGATGCGTTTTTTTCAAAAACAGCATAATTAAACAATGTACGTCCTGCTTCCATTAAGGCAAAATCAACGTTATCCGTAAAAACAGCATTAATAAACGACAAATTTCCATTCACTTTTATTTCTTGGAAAGAGGATTTTGCTTGAAATTTAGCATCCAAAAATGACAGATTTCCCCAAAAAGAAGCATAAATCATACTGAAATTTTGTTCCGCTACAATGTTGTCAAAATAACTTCCTTTTGACCAAACGCTGATATTGTTGAAATTCACTTGCTTTCTGAATGTTGATTGCCTAAAATCTGTTTTCCCAAAAACAACTGCATTATTAAAATCGACTTCACCACGAAAATCACAATTATTAAAAACCAAATTATTTTTAAAAATACTTTGCAAGTTTGTCTTGCCGTTGCTGTTGTTAGACGTAATTTTGCCCATAAAAACACAATGGCTGAAAAAAATATTAGATGTAATTTCAGTTTGCACGTTAAAAGCATCCATTACAAACGGTTCATTTGATTGCGTAAAATCAAGGTCATCTAAAATAATTTTACCAACAATTTGTACAGGCTTTCCCTTTTTTATTGTTTTCAGAATGTCGGAAGCTTTTATTTCTTTTTTCTCCTTTTTTTCTGCTCCGACGCACGAAACACAACAGAAAAACGAAATAAAAACAAGGAACATGAATTTACGCATAAGCGGTAATGTTATTTATTTACAAATATAAATATTTTTTTTCAATTTATAAAGCAATCTACTTTGCTTTTTCTCGCACGTGAGGAGCCATCATATCTTCAAAAGTCAAGCCGGTATATTTTTTGATGGAATGAACCAAATACCATAAAATCAACAGCATAATAATGGTACACGGCAATGCGATAACTGGATAACTCAGCGCATACATTCTGCCAAGTTCGGCGTTAAATTCGGCTGTTCCCGTAGGACTTTGAATCAATATTACAGCGAGAACGTAATTCAACACAGCGGAAATAAAGAAAGAACAAGCCAAAAAAACAGACGATAAATTCAGCATCTTTTCCATTTTTTCCTTATTGCCGTTTTCTTCCAATAACATATCAATCCTATTTACATCTAATATTTTATCGCTGTATATAAATGTTTTAACCAATGGATATTTTGTTTTGATGCTGATTAATACGCAAACGCCGATAACAAAAGGCACTGCCGCTTCTTTCACGGCAATCCACTCTGCCGGAAACTCGAACAAGCCGATTACACCTGTCAGCAAAACGCTTACAAATCCGAATATGGAGAGGAAATTTGCTTTTTTTGCAGTTATAAAATCATAAAGACCATACGAAAGTGGGAATAATAACGCAATAATCAACACTTGATATGGCTCTAATGCCACATAGTTGGCGAGTTTCGACAAAATCAATACGGGAACTACTATATTAAATAGTAAATTGATTAGTAAGTTTTCTTGTTTTTCCGGTTTCTGTGTGTTCATATTTTATTTTTTTACAAAAATAATGAATACAATTGAGTTGTGATGTGAAATGTGTATTTTTATTATAGTTTATATAATTTACGATTTATAAATAGTTGGTTGTCTGTGAAATCCCGATTGTTTAATTGAAAATAGTTGAAAACCATTTATATTCCAGCCCAACGGCAACGCCTTGGGTAAAAAATGCACAAATACAGAATTGTGCATTGCAAAGGCAGCATATTATATTATAATTTTGCAGAAAAAAGAATTATGTCGCAATCATTGTCAAAATTGTATGTTCATATCATTTTTCATGTCAAATATAATGATGCTATAATCCGTTCGGAAGACGAAAAAGAATTATACGCATACATCGGAGGAATAATAAAAGCAAACGAAGCGTTACCTATAAAAATTAACGGTACGGAAAATCATTTACATATTTTGACAACAATGTCGAAAAATTTGTCGTTGGCGAAATTTGTAGAAGAAATCAAGCGTAATAGTAGTCGTTGGATTAAAACCAAAGTAGAACATTATCAATTTTTTGCATGGCAAGGCGGATATGCAGGTTATTCAGTCAGTCAATCGAAAGTTCTGGTTGTTGAAAAATACATTGAAAATCAAAAACAGCATCATCAGACCGAAACATTTAAAGACGAATATCTGAAATTTCTGCGAGAATATAATATCGAATTTGACGAGAAATATCTTTGGACATAATATTTATGTTGCCCTTTGCAAGGCGCAAATTTGTATAATTGCATTTTACCCAAGGCGTTACCGTTGGGCTGGAATATATTCGGCCTTCAGCCGAGTTTAGGTACGAAAAAGCAAGGAACTATCGCCATAGCTTAAAAATCTAAAATCGTTGGTTAACGCATAATCGTAAATTTCTTTCCATTTTCTGCCCACAAAAGCCGAAACCAACAACAGCAGCGTGCTTTTAGGTTGATGGAAATTCGTTATAATGCTTGATACAATACGATATGTAAAGCTCGGAGCAATCATAATCTGCGTACCAAGTTCCAATTGCTCTTTATTGTTAACGTCAAGATAATCAATAATATTTTGTAACGCTTTTTCGGTGGACAATGTTGCTTCTTCTGTATAAGGCGCCCATTGCGTTACTTTTAGGATTGCTGCATCGGCTTTAGGATTTTTTTCCAATTGCAGACCGACATAATACAAACTTTCCAACGTACGCACCGATGTAGTGCCAACCGCAATTATCTTGCCAAGATGTTGTAAAATAGTCTTTATCAACGATTTTTTTATCAAAAATAATTCTGTGTGCATTTCGTGCCCCTCGATTTGCTCTGATTTTACGGGCTGGAAAGTTCCTGCACCGATGTGCAACGTCAGTTCCTTTATTTGCACATTTTTTTTACCAAGCTTTTCCAACACTTCCGGCGTAAAATGCAATCCTGCTGTAGGAGCCGCCACCGAACCTTTTATTTTGGAGTAAACAGTTTGATAAGTTTCATTGTCTTTTTCACAAGTTTCGCGATGCAAATAAGGCGGAATTGGCAGTTCGCCAATTAGTTCTAATAATTCGGCGAATGTTGTTGTAGAGACACAATGCATTGCGTCTTTACATTTCCACGAAAATTTAACCAAATGTGTCAATCCATTATTTTCAAGCAATTCCACGCTCAACGTAATTTCTTTTCTTTGATGAACAATTGTTTTTTGAAGCAGTTCACCTTTCCATTTTTTCAGATTCCCGACCATACAAAGCCACACCACCGATTCTGTTTGTTGAAAAGCAGTGGCGTAATCAGCAGGTAAAACAGGTTCCAAACAGAATATTTCGATATGCGCGCCTGTCTTTTTTTGAAAAATAATGCGCGCTTGAATAACCTTTGTGTTGTTGAAAATCATCAACGAATTCTCGGGTATATAATCGGGTAAACTATGAAAAATAGTTGAACAAATTTGATTATCTTTGTAAATTAAAAGTTTCGATGAATCGCGAACAGGCAACGGAAATTTGGCAATCCGTTCGTCGGGCAAATTGTAATCGTATTCACTAATCGAAATGTGTTGAGGAATCGGCATAAGTTTTTCTTATCGCCGACAAAATTAATAAAAATATTTTAATTAAAAACTTCGTTTCTTGTACCTTAAACGCAAAGGCGCAAAGACACGAAGTCGCAAAGGAATAAATACTTCGCGTCGTTGTGTCTTTGCATCTTTGCGTTTAGAAAAAGGAAAGTGCAGTTTAGAAAAATGTCATGTACAAAACAAAAATATTTCAGTTATGAAAATAGGAGATAGAGTTCGTTATTTAAATAGTGTCGGCGGCGGCGTTGTGAGTAAAGTTATTAATAAAGATATGGTTAGCGTACTCGAAGACGATGGATTTGAAACGCCTGTGCTTATTCGTGAGTGTGTTGTAATAGAAGAAGTTAACGAGAAAACGAATTTTCCGAGAAAGAGTGTCGGAAATAATGTGCAACCGATTCCGGCACCACTTCCTGAACCGGTAAAAGAAGAAAAACCGGAGTTTTTTGACGAAACGCCTGAAGGCGAAAAACTAACTGTTGCGCTGGCTTTTGTGCCGCAAGATGTCAAAAAAATACAGACAACAATTTTTGATTGGTATTTCGTAAATGATAGCAATTACAGCTTATATTACACCATTTCTGCCGTACAAAATAACTTGGCGAAAGTGCTTGAAAGTGGCACAATTCATTTGAACACAACACTATTCTTGCGAGAAATTACCAAAGAACAACTCAATGATTTTGAGAAAATAAATGTACAATTCGTTGCGTTTAAAGCCGAAAAATCATATACTGTTAAACCTGCTGTGAATTTGACTGTAAGAATGAAATTAGTTAATTTTTACAAGCTGCATAGCTTTACTGAGAATGATTATTTTGAAGAGCCGGCAATGATTATTCCCGTTGTTACGCAAGACAGGTTGGAACTTCCGACACAAATCAACGTTGACGATTTTAAGCAAAAAAACGAAATACAAACGCCAAAACCTTCTATGCCTAAGTTAGACAAAAAATCGGTAATAGAAATAGATCTGCATATCCATCAGTTATTAGATAATACATTGGGATTGAACAATGCTGATATGTTGGATTACCAAATGAAAAAGTTCAATGAAACGCTTGTCGAATACAAAGGTAAAAAAGGACAAAAAATTGTCTTTATCCATGGCAAAGGAAACGGCGTGCTCCGAAACGAAATGCTGAAAGAATTGAAAAAGAAATATCCAACGTATACATACCAAGATGCTTCATTTAAGGAGTATGGCTTTGGCGCCACATTGATAACGATAAAATAACTTGCATCACATTACCTTATTTTAGATACAAATCGTCTCGCATTAGTAAAGTAATCGGGAATTTTGAATTTCTCTTACAGCGCTTGCATTTCGTTCAACCGCCTGTAATATCCGTTCAAGGCAATCAATTCATCGTGTTTGCCGCGCTCCACAATTCTGCCTTCGTGCATAACGCAAATTTCATCGGCATTTTTTATAGTAGAAAGGCGGTGCGCAATAACAACAGTTGTGCGGTGGCGCATTAAGTTTTCCAATGCTTCCTGCACTAATTTTTCGCTCTCGGTGTCGAGTGCAGAAGTGGCTTCGTCAAGAATCAATATCGGTGGATTTTTCAACACAGCACGCGCAATGCTGATACGCTGGCGTTGTCCGCCCGACAAACGGCAGCCGCGGTCGCCGATGTTCATTTCGTATCCTTCGGGCGACGACATAATAAAATCGTGTGCATTGGCAATTTTTGCCGCTGCAATCACATCTTCCATCGTTGCATTTTCCACGCCGAAAGCAATGTTGTTAAAAAATGTATCATTAAATAAAATTGCTTCTTGGTTCACAATACCCATCAACGAACGAAGTTGTTTCACACGAACATCTTTTATATTAATATCATCAACAGAAATAGAACCAACTTCCACGTCGTAATAACGCGGCAGCAAATCGGCCAACGTTGTTTTTCCCGAACCGGATTGTCCAACCAACGCGATTGTTTTTCCTTTTTCTATCGTCAAATTTACATTGTCCAACACCCATTTTTCTTTGTAGCGAAACGACAAATCTTTGTATTCTATTTTTGAAGTAAAAGCTTCGAGTTCTTTCGGATTTTCGGGATCTTTAATGTTGTTTTCTGCACCAAGAATTTTATCAATCCGTTCGAGCGACGCCATTCCTCTTTGTATAGTATAAGCCGCTTTGGATAAGTCTTTTACAGGATTGATAATACTGTAAAAAATAATCATATAGTAAATAAACGCAGCTGCGTCAATAGAGCTTTTTTCGTTCAAAATAAGTACGCCGCCATACCAAAGTACAATGGCGATAACGATTGTTCCGAGAAATTCGCTCATCGGAGTTGCCATTTCAAAACGGCGGTTGATGCGGTTAAAAGTGCGACGTATTTTTTCGTTCAATATATGAAATCTATCGCTCAATTTTTTCTCGGCATTAAACGCTTTGACAACACGCAGTCCGCCGATTGTCTCTTCAATTTGTGACAGCATTTCACCCGTTTCTTCTTGTCCTGTTCTCGAAGAATGTTTCAGTTTCCGCCCGACTCTTCCGATTATAAAGCCGCTTATCGGCAGCAAAACAAGCACAAAAATGGTTAGTTCCACGCTCATTACAAACATCGTTGTCAAGTAAATGATAATCATTATCGGATTCTTGAACATCATGTTGAGCGAACCCATAATCGAGTTACTCACTTCGCCCACATCGCCGGTCATGCGCGACATGATGTCGCCTTTGCGCTCTTGCGAATAAAATCCCAGCGGCAAACTGATTATTTTTTGATACAATCTGTCTCTCAAATCGCGCAGCACGCCTGTGCGAATCGGAATCATAAAATAAGCGCCGAAGTAAGACGTTGCCGTTTTCAAAAAAGCCGTTGCAATTAAAAAAATAGCCAAATACAGCAAAACCGTTCCTGCACCGTAGTTGGTAAGCGTTTGTTCTATAAAGAAATAAATATTATTTTTCAATGCGCCGATAATGGTTGAAAAATCGTCGCGCCACGAAAACTCAACGTATTGCGAGTGCATAATGTCCAACCCAAACAACACTTGCAAAATAGGAATAATTGTTGCAAATGAAAACAAGCTGAACAGCGTTGCAATCAAGTTGAAAAAGATATTGAGCCCAACAAATCGTTTATAGGGAAGAATAAATCGTTTTAGTAAATAAAAAAAGTTGAACATTTTTTTAATGTGTTAATGTTGCAAATCAAGAATAAAAAAGCGCGAATGCACGAAAGCACGAATTTTACTGTTTCGTTATTGTTTTGCGAGTTTTTATAAAATTTTGAATTTTTGCGGACAATGATTTTGATTGTTCCATCATAGTTTTATAATCTTCTTGGTTTAAATATTCTAATTCTTTGGCTAAATAAATTTGAGTTCTCAATTCTCCACATGAACCTTTTGCGATGTATAGAAATTGAATGAACTCTTTGTTTGTTTGACGTTCAAAACCTTCAGCAATATTGGAAGGAATAGAAACAGACGCTCTTTGAATTTGGTCTTTGAATCCAAAATCTTTACAATTTTTCATTAGTTTGTAAATGGAAACACTCAATCACATTCCTTCTTTCCAAATATCCAAAATTAAAACTTTTTTTGTCCATATTTTTATTGACTTGTTTTCTACAAATTAATGCTTTTTTATTTCGCGCCTTCGTGCATTCGCGCTTTCGTGCCTTATATTAAATTCCGGTATAATTATGTGGTGTAATGTTTCGTAATTCTTCTTTTGCACTTTCGCTAACGTTCAGTTTTTCAATGAATTTCTTTATCGAATTTTCAGTTATAGCAGTATTTGTACGCGTGAGTTCTTTTAATGCTTCGTATGGCGAAGGATAATTTTCGCGGCGAAGGATTGTTTGAATTCCTTCGGCAACCACCGCCCAACAGTTGTCCAAATCGGCTTTGATTGCCGCTTCGTTCAGCAATAATTTGCCCAATCCTTTCATCGTGCTTTGCAATGCGATAAGCGTGTGTGCAAAAGGAACGCCCACATTGCGCGATACGGTCGAATCGGTTAAGTCGCGCTGTAAACGCGAAATCGGAAGTTTTGCCGATAAATGTTCAAACAACGCATTGGCAATACCCAAATTTCCTTCAGCATTTTCAAAATCAATCGGATTTACTTTGTGTGGCATTGCCGACGAGCCGACTTCGCCTGCTTTGATTTTCTGCTTGAAATATTCCATCGAAATATATGTCCAAATATCGCGGCAGAAATCTATTATAATCGTATTGATGCGTTTGGCAGCATCAAACAACGCCGCGAGCATATCATAATTAGATATTTGAGTGGTGTATTGCTCGCGAACCAATCCTAATTTATCTTGTAAAAAATGATTTCCAAAATCGCACCAATTAATTTCAGGATACGTAATTATGTGCGCATTGAAATTACCTGTTGCACCGCCGAATTTTCCGGTATGCGGAATGTGCTGAATCACTTCAAACTGCTTTTGCAAACGATACGCAAACACCATTATTTCTTTTCCCAAACAAGTTGGCGAAGCAGGTTGTCCGTGTGTTTTGGCAAGCATCGGAATATCTTTCCATTCGTCAGCCAACTTAGTCAATTCGGCAATCAATGCTTCTGTTTCAGGGAAAATAACATTAGCTAACGCTTCTTTTATCGAAAGCGGAACGGCTGTATTGTTAATGTCTTGCGAAGTTAATCCAAAGTGAATAAACTCTTTATATGGCTGCAATTGCAGTTGGTCAAATTTTTCTTTCAAAAAATATTCAACCGCTTTAACGTCGTGATTTGTTGTTTTTTCGATGTTTTTAATGGATTGCGCATCTGCTTCCGAAAAGTTTTTATATATTAAACGCAGTTTTTCAAAAACAACGGCATCAATTCCTTTTAATTGCGGCAGCGGAATTTCGCACAACGCAATAAAATATTCGACTTCGACCAACACGCGATAGCGTATCAGCGCATATTCCGAGAAGTAACCGCCTAACTTTTTTGTTTTATTGTGATAACGCCCATCAATCGGCGAAACGGCAGTAAGTGATGATAAATTCATAAATAATAGTTATTTTTGCAAGCTACAAAGATAATCAAAATTCAATAAATATATGCTTGACATTTTAAACAATCATCGTTCTGTTCGGAAATACACGAACCAAAAAATTGATAATACATTATTAAAAGAACTATTGGAAGCCGCCGGCCGTGCTTCGACCACGGGAAATATGCAGCTGTACAGCATTGTTGCTACTACCAACGACGAAATAAAAAAACAACTTTCGCCTTGTCATTTTAATCAGCCGGCAATTACACAAGCTCCTGTTGTGCTGACTTTTTGCGCCGACTTTAACCGTTTTGAAAAATGGTGCCACCAACGCAATGCCGAGCCTGGTTACGATAATTTTCAGTCGTTTTTTACTGCGGCTATTGATGCGTTGCTCGCAGCACAAAATTTTTGCATAGCTGCCGAAAGTAAAGGATTGGGCATTTGTTATTTCGGCACAACTACTTATCTTACGCAACAAATTATTGATATATTGCACTTGCCTAAAAAAGTAGTGCCAATTACAACAGTTACAGTTGGTTATGCCGACGGCGAAGCGGTGCGTGTGGATAGATTGCCTTTAGAAGCTGTTGTTCACGAAAATATTTACCAAGATTATTCGGCAGAAACAATTGACAAATTATATGCTGTTAAAGAGTCATTGCCCGAAAATTTGAAATTTATTGCCGAAAACAATAAAGAAACATTGGCACAGATTTTTACGGATATTCGCTATACAAAAGAAAACAACGAGCGATTTTCGGAAATGTTTTGGCAAGCAATAAAGACACAAGGATTCTAATTGGTAGAGACGTGGCACGCCACGTCTTTACAATTTCAACAAATCCAAAAACATAGATTTCCCTTTATGAATCCAATCGGCAAATGTCGTATTGGGTTTATAATTTGGTAGATAATCGAGCAATGTTGTGAGGTTGAATTCGGGCGATGCAATTCCGGCTCCGGCGTTCATCGCATCGAGTGCGTTGCATTCTTGCTCAATGTGCGCGGGCACCATCATCACAGGTTTTTGCAGATACATTGCTTCGCAAATGGACTCAAATCCGCCCGTGCTGGCGTATGCTCGGCAGCCTGCCATATAATCTAAAAACAACACGTCATTTAGTTGATGAAATGTTAAATTTTTATTTATTACAAGCTCTTTTGGAGCTTCTTTATTGTTCCAAAAACAATGTAGAACAACATCTTCATTCGCTCGGTGCCACTTGATGATTTCTTCCGAAAAACCTGCATTTACCATATAACCAAGTATATAATTGCCATCGGTCGGCGTTTTTTGTAATACTTCTTTTCGTAGCAACGGCGGCACAACGCACAATTTTTTCACATCGCGCATTTCGGTAAAAGAAAGTGCCAACAAACGCGAAGCGCGTATACACGACAATCGGGTTAAAAACTTCAAGCCTGCCAACTCAATCTTGCTCTTTTTCGGAAAAATAAAATCAGGATGCAAAAGTAAATATTGATGCGCAATGCAAATATATGGCACTTTTGGGCGCGAAAATGCGTAAGTAAATCCGGTCAGCACTTCGTAGAAATTGATCACCACATCAGCACCGCTTTCGTTTATTTTTTTACGAAGAAAACGGATACTTTTTAGATAAACGAACGTTTTTTTTAGATTGTAAAAAATCGATTTGAAAAACAACGTTTTTTTATTGTCGGAAGAAAAAACAAAATGCGGACTGATAAAATACGAAATGGGACACGACACTTTTTCTTGAAAAAAAGCAGGCAAAGTCATTGATTCGCTTTTTCCGACCAGCACGCCGACTACTTCGTGCCCATTCTGCGTGAGCATTTCATACAGCGAAATAGCTTGCGTCAAATGTCCGCGACCTTCGCCTTGAACGATAAATAAATATTTCATGAAAATAGTTTTAAAACACAAAGATACGAAAAATTCAAACCCCTAAATCCCCTAAAGGGGACTTTTGGATTGACGGTATTTTGAAAAGTCCCCTTTAGGGGATTAGGGGTTAAACCGCTTCTAACAACAATTCCAATTCTCTTTTTTCGTCTATCAACGCTTTATCATAATAGATAACGTTCCAGTTGCCGTTTTCATCTTCTGTGAGAGCAGAAAGCGAATCTATCCAATCGCCGGAATTCAAGTAATGAACCTCGCCGTAATGCTTGTTTTCGGCACGATGAATATGTCCGCAAATAATGCCGTTGCATTGTTTTGTTTGCGCCAGCTGAACGAGCGATTTCTCAAAATCGGAAATATAAGAAACTGCCGATTTTACTTTTTGCTTAACCGTTTGCGCAAAAGAATAATACGACTTACCTCTAAAAGTGCGATAATAATTGTAAAATTTATTAATGTGAAGCAAAAGTGTGTAACCAACATCGCCAAGTTTTGCCAGCCATTTCATATTCGATGTAATATTGTCGAAAATATCGCCGTGCGTTACATAATATTTTCTGCCGTTACTTTCATGAACAAAATCTTTTACAATTTTCAAGTTTTGAAAATTAATCGGCATCAGACTGTCTAAAAAATCATCGTGATTTCCTCGTACATAAATCACTTCTGTGCCAAAGTTTTCCATCATTTTCATAATCACTCTGAAAAACAACGTATGTTTTCCTTTCCATATTTTAAGAGATTTTTTCTTCAAATGCCAACCATCAATAATATCGCCGTTTAAAATAAGGCGGTCGCAGTTGATAGATTTGAGGAATTCGGCGGCTTCTGCCGTTTTGGAGAAAGATGTACCCAAGTGAATGTCTGAAAGTACAACGGTGGGATAGTAAATTCTATTCATATATATGTTTTAAAAAACGTTACAAAATTGCTGAATAATAATTACAGGAATATAAAAGAACAAATACATTTTTGTTACATTTAAAATGTATTGGTAAAAAATTGTACCTTTGCGGTATGAAAATTGCTGCGTTAATATCAGGCGGAGTTGATAGTTCGGTTGTTGTCCATTTACTCAAAGAACAAGGACATAATCCTGATCTGTTTTACTTGAAAATAAGTAACGGCGAAGATGATTGTTCTTGGCAAGACGATATTGTGCTTTGCCAAATGGCAGCGAAAAAATACGGTTGCAACCTCGAAATTGTTGATCTGAACAAAGAATATTGGGAAACGGTTGTAGCGTATATGATTGAAAGTGTGAGGCTTGGACGTACGCCAAATCCCGATATGATGTGCAATAAATACATCAAGTTTGGCTATTTTGAAAAAATAAAAGGCAATGAATTTGACAAAATAGCTACCGGACATTATGCCACAACAACCGAAATAGACGGAAAAATTTATCTTTCCACGGCAAAAGATCTGGTAAAAGACCAAACTGACTTTTTGGCACAAATTAATTATTTACAGGTGTCAAAATTGATGTTTCCCATCGGGCATTTGATGAAAAGCGAAGTACGCGAAATTGCCGAAAAAGCCGGACTTTCGACAGCTCATCGTAAAGACAGTCAAGGAATTTGCTTTTTGGGAAAGGTTAATTACAACGAGTTTATCGAGCGTTATTTGGGACGTAAAGAAGGAAAAATTGTAGAACTGGAAACGGGTAAAACAATCGGCAAGCACAATGGTTTTTGGTTTCACACTATTGGGCAGCGCAAAGGGCTTGGTTTGAGCGGTGGTCCTTGGTTTGTGGTAAAAAAAGATGTGGAAGAAAATATCGTTTATGTTTCTAATGGCTACGATCCTGAAACGCAGTATGGGAACATTATTGACCTAAAAGCGTTTAATTTTATAACTGGAAATCCTTGGAAAAATGTTGAGGATGAAAAAGATATTACGTTTAAAATCAGACATACGCCTGAATTTACCAAAGGAAAATTAACCAAAATCGGTGATACATATAGAATTGTTGCCGAAAAAAAACAACAAGGAATCGCTTCGGGGCAATTTGGAGTAATTTACGACGAAAATGCTTATCTTTGTTTTGGAAGCGGCGAAATAATTTAGAAATTAATGTAAGTTTCTAATTAAAATAAAATCTTTGCGCCTTTGTGTCTTGGCGTTTAGTAAAAAAAGCGCAAGCGCTTAATTGCAAACACAAAGTCGCAAAGACTCAAAGTCGTGAAGAAAAATATAAATGGTAACTTGAATAAAACTATATAAACATTAAAAAGAAAAATTTATGAAAATTGCAGAAAAAAAGATTGTCAGCGTATCATACGACCTTTATGTTGATGGAGAAGAAGAGGGCGCAGAACAAGAATTGATGGAACAGGCACCGGCAAGTGCACCGTTAGTGTTTTGCTTCGGAATGGGTATGATGTTGCCCAAGTTTGAAGAAGAATTGAAAGGCAAACAAACCGGAGATAAATTTGATTTTACTATCGCCAGTGCCGATGCTTACGGAGAATATGAAGATGGTAATTTGACAGATTTACCGAAAAATATCTTTATGATTGACGGAAAATTTGACGATGAAAGGATAATTGAGGGCGAAATTGTTCCGTTGATGGATTCCGATGGCAACAGACTAAATGCAGTGGTTGTAAAAATCAATGCAGATACGGTAACGGTTGATTTCAATCATCCATTGGCAGGAGAAAACCTACATTTCATCGGCGAAGTGTTAGACGTAAGAGACGCCACTGAACAGGAAATAAACATGATTATGAATCCGGGTTGCGGCGGTTGTTCTTCCGATGGTTGCGGAGATAACGGCGGTTGTGGCTGTGGAAATTAATCAGCAATAATACCGTGTATAAAAATCGGGAAATCAATCAAGGTTTTCCGATTTCTTTTTTGTATTTTTGTAAAAACAAAAAATACTTACTATGATACATACCGTAAAAATAGACGAAAGCACTATTAATGGTAAAAAACTCATGAAAGAAGTTCGCCGTTATAAAAAAGGAGTTACCATCGAAAATTCTTTTGTAATTCCTGAAGGATATATGACAGGAGAAGAATTTGAAAAAAGAGTGATTGAAGGTCTTCAAAAAAGATTGAAAGAAAATGGTTATTTATAGCGAAACTGCCAAACAAGAATTAGAAAATATTCTTTATGGATTGGTTACATGGAAAAAGCACCCATTAGATTTTAAACATGCAAAACAATATGTTTTAGATATAAGGCAAAATGCAGACACCATTTGCACAAAACTATATCATCAAAATTGTTCTTTTGAATTGCATAAACAATATGGTGAAAAAGTTCACGTATATAGCCGAAGCAGTCAAACACAATGGTATATCATTTATAATTGGGAACCTTTGAACAGAATAGCTTTTGTAAATAAAATCATGAACAATTATCTTACCATAATTTAAATAAAACAATTTTTTATGTCAAACACATTTGGCAAAATATTCAAGCTAACATCTTTCGGCGAATCGCACGGAAAAGCCGTTGGCGGTATTATAGACGGTTGTCCGGCAGGAATTGTTATTGATGAAGATTTTATTCAACAGGAACTGAACCGTCGTCGTCCCGGACAATCTGCTATTACTACGGCAAGGGACGAAAAAGACAAGGTAGAATTTCTTTCGGGCATATTTGAGGGAAAAACAACCGGAACTCCTATTGCTTTTCTCGTTTGGAATGCCGACCAGCATTCAACTGATTATGAAAATGTGAAAGATGTTTTTCGACCGTCTCATGCCGATTTTACTTACTACAAGAAATATGAAATTCGTGACCATCGCGGCGGTGGACGCAGTTCCGCACGAGAAACCATTGCTCGTGTTGTTGCCGGTGCGTTGGCGAAATTGGTATTGAAGCAAATCGGCGTTGAAATTACGGCTTACACTTCGCAAGTTGGAAATATTAAACTTTCGGGAAGTAATAAAGATTACGATTTATCGTTGACCGAAACAAATGCGGTACGTTGTCCCGACATGCAAACGGCGCAACAGATGGAAAATTACATTTTGCAAATAAAAAATGAACTGGATACCATTGGCGGAACAGTAAGTTGTGTGATTAAAAATGTTCCTGTTGGTCTTGGCGAACCTGTTTTCGGAAAAGCGCACGTTGAACTTGGTGCAGCAATGCTTTCCATCAATGCAGTGCACGGTTTTGACTACGGTTTAGGTTTCGACGGCATAGAAAAACGCGGTTCGGAAGTGAACGACGAATTTTATAACGACAACGGCACAATTCGTACTCGCACCAATAATTCGGGCGGCATACAAGGTGGTATCACCAACGGCGAAGATATTTATTTTCGGGTGTTGTTTAAACCTGTGCCTACTATTTTGAAAGACCAAAAAACAGTTGATATTTCGGGCAACGAAACGATTATAAAAGCCAAAGGTCGGCACGACCCTTGTGTTCTTCCGCGTGCTGTGCCGATTGTGGAAAGTATGGCAGCAATGGTGATGTTGGATTTGTATTTGCAGAATAAAACTTCTTTTATTTAATGTATGACACAAGAAACAGCAATTAAATTATTTGAAACCAAGCAAGTACGCACTATTTGGAATGAAGACGAGGAAGAATGGTATTTTTCGGTAGTTGATGTGATTGAGGTATTGACAGAAAGTGTTAATCCGACAGATTACTTGAAAAAACTTCGCAAACGTGATGAATTACTTGGTCAGTACATAGGGACAAATTGTCCCCGGATAGAAATGCTTACAGGCACAAGAAAAATTCGTAAAATATTGGCTGCCAATACGAAAGATTTGTTCCGTATCATTCAATCCATTCCGTCGCCAAAAGCCGAGCCGTTTAAACAATGGCTTGCGCAAATTGCGAAAGAACGCATTGACCAGCTGCAAGATCCTGAACTTTCCATAGAGCAGGCAATGACCGATTATCGCCGTTTGGGTTACAGCGAAAATTGGATAAATCAACGGTTGAAAAGCATAGAAATCCGTAAGGAATTGACCGACGAATGGAAACGACACGGCTTGCAAGAAGGCGTACAATTTGCTTCGCTGACCGATATTATTTACAAATCATGGTCGGGAAAAACGGCAAAAGAATACAAACAATTCAAAGGATTGAAAAAAGAAAACTTGCGCGACAATATGACCAATAAAGAATTGGTTATCAATATGCTTGCCGAACTTTCAACCAAAGAAATATCCGAAGTTTCCAATCCCGAAACAATGGCGGAACATCAAGATGTTGCACAGCGTGGTGGAAACATTGCCAAAGAAGCACGTTTGAAACTCGAAGCGGAAACAGGGAAAAAAGTAGTTAGTCCGTTGAATGAAAGAAGTGTTTTGAGTATTGAAAAATAAAATAATATGAAGTTAGTTTTCGCCACAAACAATGTCCACAAACTGCACGAAGTATCGGCATTGTTGCCAAATAAAATATTGAGCTTGAATGACATAAATTGTCATGACGATATTCCTGAAACTGCCGATACATTGGAAGGAAATGCTTTGCTAAAAGCGCGATATGTGTATGAAAAATTTGGTTTCGATTGTTTTGCAGACGACACAGGATTGGAAGTGGAATCGTTAGACAATGCGCCCGGTGTTTACTCGGCTCGTTATGCGGGAGAACAAAAAAACGCCGAAGATAATATGAATAAATTATTGTCGGAATTGCAAGATAAAAACAGTAGAAAAGCACGTTTTCGCACGGTAATTGCGCTGATTCTCGACGGTAAAGAATATGTATTTGAAGGCGAAGTAAAAGGAACGATTGAAAAAGAAAAAAGAGGAAGAGAAGGATTTGGATACGACCCTATATTCACGCCTAATGGATATGACAAAACATTCGCGGAGTTAAGTATAGAAACAAAAAACACGATAAGCCACAGAGGACTTGCCGTGGCAAAATTGATTGACTTTTTATCAAAAAAATAAATTCAATATGATGTTAAGACGAAAATATATTATTTTTATTCTGTTACTTTGGACATTGCCAAGCACTTTGCTGAAAGCTTCGTTTAATAATCAAAGATGGCGAATTCATTTATCTTATAATTACGGAACAAATGTCGTTCAAACGCCCAATCGGGTTTTTGTAGTGGCTTCGGGATCGCTTTTTTCTGTAGGAAAGCACGACAGGTCTGTAGAAAAATATACCAGATTGACCGGATTGAGCGGCAGTAACATAATAGACATCAGCTATAGCGAAAAAGATGATGTATTATTTATTGTATATGAAGATTCAAACATTGATATAATGTCGTCCAGAGGCATTTTTAATATGCCCGACCTTGCTCGAAAAAATATGGCAGGAAGCAAAAGAGTGAACGATATTTATTTCAATGACGGCTTTGCATACCTCTCGACCGATTTCGGAATTGCTAAAGTGAATATCAAAAAACGAGAATTTTCGGATACTTACATCATCGGCGAAAATGGTACAAGCATCAGCGTAAACTCTATGACTATATGGAATGATTCAATTTACGCAACGTCAGGAAATATTATTTACAGCGCTTCGATAAAAGCGAATTTATCTGATTTTCAAAATTGGAAGATCAGTGTGCCAATGGGAGAGAATGAAAATTTTGAAACTATTATGATTTTCAACAATAAGTTATTGTTGTTGGAGTCTTCGCAAAAGAAAGTATATACAGTCGAAAAACAAAATGATTTCAATCCGACCCTTTTTGCAGACAGCGTTATTTCAATGAATCAGTCTTTTAGTTGGCTGAATCTTGCCAAATCGACAAGAGAAATTTCGTCTTATTCCAACCTTTCAAATCCGGTAAGTATAACTGCTCCTATGGATTTTTTATCGGGATTTTACGATGGAAATAACAATTTTTATCTCGCCGCGAGATACTACGGATTCATACAAATAATTCAAAAAACAGGCAGCGTAATAGACCGTATTCAACCTAATGGGCCGGAATTAAACGACCCATTCACGATGAAATTTACGCAAGGTAGACTTTTTGTAAGCACCTCGGGAACTTGGGTTTCAGGAAATGGAAATTCATATATTCCGGCTTCCATTTCGATTTATGATGACCGCTGGCAGTTTATGGACAGATACTTTTCTACGGACATGCCGTTTATAAGTTTAATAGATATTGAAGTAAATCCATCGAACAGTAAACATTTTTTTGCGAGTTCCTTTGTCGGCGGTTTATTTGAATTTAAAGACGACCGGTTTTTTCATCGTTACGGTGCTATTAACAGCCCGATACAACCTCATGATGACAAAATTGGGGAATTTGAGTCTGTTGCTGGACTTGCTTACGACCGAGAGGGAAATCTTTGGATAACCCAATCGTATGTTAGCGATATGTTGAAAGTATTGAAAAAAGATGGAACGTGGAAATCTTTTTACATTTCCGAAATGGCAAGAAGGGAAGTATTTCGACTTTTAATAGATGACAACAATTTTAAATGGATAAACATACCGCGCTCAGGTCCCGGAATTTTTGTCTTTGACGACAATGGAACAACAACAGGTAGAGGACGTTTTCGTAATTCTTTTATAGACCAAGATAACGGAAGTTTTACTTCATTGACATACAGATGTATGACATTGGATAAAGAAGACCCTCAAAAGATGTGGATAGGAACAGCCAATGGACCAATCATTATTCCAAATACAAAAAAAGCATTTGACTCGGATTTCAGCATAATGCGGATAAAAATACCTCGTAACGATGGTTCAGGATTGGCAGACTATCTGCTCGAAAATGAGATAGTTAACGCCATAGCGGTAGATGGCGGAAACAGAAAATGGTTAGGAACAAGTTCATCGGGCGCTCTGTTGGTATCTGCCGACGGAACTGAAACCATTTATCATTTTACCACAGAAAACAGTCCGTTGCTTTCCGATAACATATTATCCATCGCTATCAATCCCGAAAGCGGCGAAGTGTTTTTTGGAACCGACCAAGGAATTATCTCTTTTATGGGCGATGCAACAGAAAGCAATCCCAAGTTCAAAAACGTACGCGCCTACCCAAATCCCGTTCGGGAGTCGTACGAAGGTATTATTTCCATTGTTGGTTTAGTCGATAGGACAAATGTAAAGATAACCGATACTGTTGGAAATCTTGTTTATGAAACCACTTCAAACGGCGGTATGGCAACTTGGGATGGAAAAAATGTTAATGGACACAGAGTAAGTACCGGAGTTTATTTTGCCCTATGTTCATCGGAAGACGGAAAAGAACAAGCTATCTGTAAAATATTAGTTGTCAATAAATAATCTTTGGCGCATTACCTTACTTTATTTTATCGCTTCGGCGCCGCCAATAATCGTTATAATCTCATTCGTAATCGAAGCTTGGCGCATTTTGTTATAACTTAATTTTAAATCCTGCGTTAGCTTGTCCGCGTTGTCTGTAGCGATTTGCATGGCAATGGCACGAGCAGCATGTTCTGCTGCAATAGAATCTTGCAATCCCGAAAAAAGCTCTAATTTTATTAATTTGGGAAGCAATTCGTTTATCAGTTCCGTTTTATTCGGCTCTATGATATAATCAACATTTTTATCCACCGACTCGCAAATCTCCGTTTGTTTGGGAAAAAACGGCAATAATGTTTTATGTATTATTACTTGCGAAGCAGATGACTTGAAATGATTGTGGATAAAATGTACTTTATCAATTCGTTTTTCCAAGAAATCATTTATCAACTGACCACCAAAAGCGTACACATCGTCATAATCGAGTTTCGCAATATCAATACCGCTTTTTTTCTTTTTTATGCCTAACCGTTGAACCGATTCTGTTATTTTCTTTCCTATCGGATAAACAACAATTTGTTTCTTTTCATCGCGGTAACTTTTATAAGTACTGACAAAAGCTTTCAGCGCATTACTGTTAAAAGCACCGCAAAGGCTGTTGTTCGACGACACAACAATAATGGCGACTTTCTTTATTTCTCTTTCGCGCGACAATGCAGGAAGTTGGTCGTCATCTAATGAAATAATAAAATTATCAACAATAGAACAGAGCTTTGATACATAAGGAATGGAATTTTCGATGGCTCGCTGCGCTTTTTTCAGCTTCGCGCCCGATACCATTTTCATCGCACTTGTAATTTTACGTGTCGATGAAACCGATTTTATCCTGCTTCTTATTTCTTTTAATGATGCCATTTAATCAATTAATAATTGATAATTAAAAATTAATAATTAAAATATTGTTGAATCTCAGCCCGAATGGGCTTGATTTTCATAACCGCAGTGTCAGCGACCTGCGGTTGAACAATGCAACCACACATCTGCCTGAAAGGCAGGATTTTGTTCGTGTTTATTGTCTTATCCATATTTTAATCCTGCCTTTCAGGCAGATATTAGCGATTTTGTTTATCCGCAGGTCGCTGACACTGCGGTTATGAAAATTTGGCTTTTCAAGCCATCATAATTTTAACCATTAATTCACATTACTCATTCGTATTTTTTATTTCATTACCCAAGGCGTTGCCATTGGGCTGAATTAAATTGGGCTTTCAGCCTGCAAAAATTAAATCAACGCCGAATCAATACCACCACTCAACAATTTTAATTCCTTGGCAATATCTTTTGCTTCTTGGTCTAATATGTCGGTTATTTCGTTTGTCAGATTTCCTTTTTTAAGTTCGTCCAACACTTTTTCCTGATATTTTAACTCCAATCTTTCGATTAATTTTTTCTCGAATAAAGCCACATGATTGACAGCAACATCGGCTAATAAACCTTTTGTTCCGCAATAAATAATCGCAATCTGTTTTTCGACGGCAACGGGCGAATATGGTAATTGTTTTAATATTTCCACATTTTTTATCCCTTTGTCCAATATCTGTTTTGTAGCGGCATCGAGGTCGGATCCGAATTTAGAAAATGCTTCGAGTTCGCGGAACTGTGCTTGGTCAAGTTTTAGTGTTCCCGCTACTTTTTTCATCGCCTTTACTTGCGCATTTCCTCCAACACGCGAAACGGAAATTCCGACATTAATAGCCGGACGAATTCCGGCATTAAACAAATCGGCTTCAAGAAATATCTGTCCGTCGGTAATCGAAATAACGTTTGTCGGAATATAAGCCGAAACGTCGCCTGCCTGCGTTTCAATCAACGGCAAAGCTGTGAGTGAACCACCGCCTTTTACCAAGTGTTTGATAGAATCGGGAAGGTCATTCATGTTTTTTGCTACTTCGTCGGACGAAACGATTTTCGCTGCACGTTCCAACAAGCGTGAGTGCAAATAAAAAATATCACCCGGATATGCCTCGCGTCCGGGCGGACGGCGCAATACCAACGAAACTTCGCGATACGCCACGGCTTGTTTTGAAAGGTCATCGTATATAATCAGCGCATGACGACCTGTATCTCTAAAAAACTCGCCAATAGTTGCTCCTGCGTAAGGAGAATAAAACTGCATAGCTGCCGAATCGGACGCGCCGGAATAGACAATAGTCGTGTAATCCATCGCACCATGGTCTTCCAATGTACGTTGAATATTGGCTACTGTTGAGCCTTTTTGTCCAACTGCTACATAGATGCAATACACCGGATTTCCGGCTTCGTAATTGGCGCGTTGGTTGATAATTGCATCAATAACTATCGAAGTTTTTCCTGTTTGGCGGTCGCCGATAATTAATTCGCGTTGTCCGCGACCAATCGGAATCATGGCGTCAATAGCTTTGATTCCTGTTTGCAACGGCTCGCTAACCGGCTGACGGAAAATAACGCCCGGCGCTTTTCTTTCCAGAGGCATTTCAAAAAGTTCGCCTTCGATAACGCCTTTGCCGTCCACAGGATTTCCGAGCGTATCTACAACACGTCCTAACAATCCTTCGCCGACTTTTATAGAAGCAATTTTGCCTGTGCGCTTTACTTCAAAACCTTCTTTTATTTCACTTGCCGAGCCTAATAATACAGCTCCAACGTTATCTTCTTCGAGATTCAGCACAACGCCCATCGCGCCATTTTCAAACTCAATTAATTCGTTCGATTGCACTTTGTTTAAACCATAGATATGGGCAACGCCGTCGCCAATGGTTAACACGGTTCCCACTTCTTCAAACTGCATTTGGTTTGTTATGCCTTCGAGTTCCCTTCTCAGAATTTCTGAAACTTCGCTTGGTTTTATATCCGACATATTCTATTCAAATTTTAATGATTTTGTTTCAAAATTTGTCATTCCGTGCTTGACACAGAATCTTCTCAAATGTCATTCCTGTTTATTAGGAGATTGCGGGTCAAGCCCGCAATGACAGTAAGATTTTTATACTTTTGAGGCATTACCATCGTGATATAACATTAATTCTTTTCTTATTGCATTTAATTCGCCTAATACGCTGGCGTCTAATTTCTCGTTTTCGACATTCAACACAAAACCGCCGATAAGTTCTTCTTTGATTTTTGTGTTTAGTTGAATTGTCTTACTCGGATAATCTTTCTCGATGCAAGCCAACAACGCCGAAAAGGTCTTTTCATCGAGTTTTTGTACAGAAGTAACTTCAGCCGAAATAATATTTTTCGCTTTTCGATATAATTCCATGTACGACATTGCCATAAAAAGAACAAAATTATCCCTTTTCTTTTCTACAATAAAACGAAGAAAATTTTCAGTTGTTTGGCTGATGTTTTTTCCTTTTACTTTTCCTGCTGTAATAGCCAGAATCTTGATTTTCTCTTCCGAAGTAACAATAGGATTTTCGAAAAAAGACTTTAACTCACGATTACCAAGAAAAACATCGGACAAAGACTTCATTTCTTTGTAAACCATGTCTTCGGTCTTGTTGTCTTGAGCAACCATGAGCAATGCTCTGGCATATCTTATCGAAATTGTTCCTATTTCCATTTTTTAAAATTCAAGATTCTAAAGTTCAAGATTCAAAATTAAATTTTGAAATCCGGAATCATTTTATGATTGCGAAATATTCATTTCTTCGAGCAACTTGTCGATTAATTTCATTTGTTCAGCCTCATTATTTTTGAGCTGCCGGCGCATAATTTTCTCTGCAATATCCAACGAAAGAGCAGCTACTTGCTTGCGAACATCTTTCAACGCTTCGTCTTTTTCTTTTTGAATAGACATTTGTGCGGCTTGAATGATTTTATTCGCTTCGGCAACAGCTTGTTTCTTGGCATCTTCTATCATTTTATTTTTGATAGAAGCGCCTTCTTGCAAAATTTCCAACTGTTTTTGACGTGCATCGGAAAGAATTTCTTCGCTGGTAATTTTTATATTTTCCAACTGCGAATGAGCTTCTTCGGCTTCTTTTATGGCATTGTTGATAAAATCACTTCTTTTTTCCACCATGCCGATAATAGCGGGCCAACCGTATTTTGCCAATATGAAAAACACGATTCCGAATGCTAAGAGCATCCAAAACAATAATCCTGTTTCGGGAATAAACAAACCCATAATTTGACGGAATTATAAGAAAAACGCTAAAGCACAAATAATAATAGCAAAGAAAGCAACTCCTTCTATCAATGCGGCAGCAACAATCATGTTATTGCGAAGGTCGCCGATAGATTCAGGTTGACGCGCCATTGCTTCCATCGCTTGTCCGCCGATACGTCCGATTCCGATTCCAACGCCTAATACTGCAATTCCTGCACCGATACATGCGCCTAATTTCGCCAATGCTCCACCGGCAGCTGCTGCCTGTAATAATACTGTTAATAACATGTTTTTTAATTTTTAATTGTTTATGATTTTTTTATTTTAAAATATTTAATGTGAAATAAAAAGCACGAATTTTATTGTTTTATTATCTTTTCCGTTTTTCCATTCTCATACAAAATAATATAAATTCCACTTTCAGGCTCTTGTAAAAGTTTTTTACCGAGAATGTTATAATAACCTAAAACGGTTTTTTCTTTTTCTGACGAAATATCATTAACAGAAGTATTTATATCTTTATCTTTTACGCAACGAACAAAAAAGCCATTTATCTTGTCGTAATTGCTCATTCGGACAATATCGATGTTGAAATTCAAAGTAGCAACATTCCTGTCACTTTCTACACTACTCCAATAGTAGCCAAATGTACCTACATCTCTAAGCGTACGAGCAGTGGCGCAATAATAGCCAGCTGCCGGCAGAAAAATATTATTGTTTTCATTTCTTTATTGTCATTTTGCATTGTCCAAATACTGCCATTACTAATCAAGTCTTCAAGTTCCGACTGTGTGGGCAAACGCCAATCACTTGGACAAACATTTTTTGCTTCTTCCCAAAGATAATAGTTGCCGTAATCTTCGGGCTTATCAACAAAAGTATTCGGCGCATCTACATTTCTCGTTGCCCAAATAATGCCGTTGATTTCTACGCCTTCGTCAGAAGTAGAAGTATTTTGCGCCATTGTTGCATTGGCAAAAGCAAACGTCATTGATATAAATAAAATCTTTTTCATTGCTATAATTATTTATCAAAAAATCTATTGTAAATTAAAAAAATGTTTGTACCTTTGTAAACGAAATTGCCTTTGGTCGTAAGAGCGGTGTATGCCGGTGCATAAATCCAAAGGCTTTTTTATTGCATTCATCACTTCTTACAACACCAACAATCATTTTGATGTTTTCAAAATATGGTTTAAATGCATCCATTTGTAAATTCATAATAATCATTTCTTTATATCGTTTTTGATTTTCTACTTCTTTTTTTGGTTTATCTCTTTTTACTTCAACGGCATATTGCAAAATCTCATCGAAAGCACACATTGCCATTGTGTATTTATAATTTCTTGCCGCTTTTTGTACGGTTTCCGAAATACCTTCGAAACGAATTAAAATATCGCTTTTGAGCGCAATGTTGTATTGTTTCTTTGTTGTGTGTTGCGCTTGCCATTTTCCATAAATAGACCAAACAATTTGTTCTCGTGCTTTAAAACTTCCCTTGTTGTTCGATTTTGGAATCGTATAATCAAGAATGTAAATGTTATTGGTATCTTCTTTGATTTTGAATGGCAATATTTTATCCATTTTTTGCTTGACTTCTAATTGTGGCGAATTCGCCATAAATATACATTTTATTTTTAAATATTTAACTCATGTTTTTGATGATGTGGCTCAATTCTCGCCATTCCAATAAAAATAGCAGAAAGCATGGTAAATACATACGCTTGAATGAAACAAACAAGTACATCTATCATGATCATAAAAATAGAAAATGCGATTGATATAACAGCAACGCCAGCGCCAACTACAACGCCCATCATGGCTGTGAAAATAAATATTAAGCTCGTTAATACCAACACAATCATGTGTCCGGCCAACATATTGGCGAAAAGACGCATCATTAAGGCGAATGGTTTTGTCAGAATTCCGATAATTTCAACAACCGGCATCAACGGAACAGGCACTTTGAGCCAAGACGGAACATCGGGCCAAAAAATCTCTCTCCAATATTCTTTTGTGCCGGAAAAGTTAGTAATCAAAAAGGTACATACAGCCAAAAACAGCGTAACGGCGATGTTTCCTGTTACATTTGCGCCACCCGGAAACAGCGGAATTAATCCTAACAAATTGTTGAAAAAGATAAAGAAAAAGACAGTTAATAAATAGGGCGCAAATTTCTTGTAATCTTTTCCGACCGACGGTTTTATAAGGTCGTCGTAAATAAAAAATATCAACATTTCAATCGTTCCTCTGAATCCTGTCGGCGCTTTCATGTTATCTTTTCTGTACCATCTGGCAACATATAAAACAATGAGTATCAGCAGTGTGGAACTTATCAACAACGAAGCTGCGTTTTTGGTCAGTGAAAAATCCCAAGGACGAACTTCTTCGCCTTGTGCATTTATTTCTACTACTTTTCCTTTATTAGCATCTTCGTGCGAAATAAAAAAACCGTTGTGTTCGCCGTGATGAAGATGCGAAGACATAAAAATATTCAGTCCTTTTTCGTTGCTATATACAACAATAGGAAGAGGAATGGAAATATGCTTATCGCCAATAGATGTAATGTGCCATTCGTATGCATCGCCAACATGCCCCAAAATAAAATCGGACGGATTGAGAGCTTCACCTGAACCACCACCGGCCCAAAGAGAACTAACCGACAACAGCATGATTAGCAGTACACTTATTTTTTTATATATCTTATTTTTCACTAACACTTTTTTTGTTAAGTTGTAAAAACATGCTCGTTTCAAACACCGAAAAGACTACATAATAAATGAGAAAACTAACGATGAATATCATTTTTTGTTCTTCTACAAGTAGCAAATAGAGAACTACGAATATTATTGAAACTAAAAATTTTGAAAACAACGTAACCAAATAATAATTTATAAAACTGTTTTTTCCTGTCGATTTTGTCAGCTTGTTCATCGAAAAATAAAACGCAATTCCTAACACTAGGAAAAAGCAAGGAATAGATAAAAGCCAATTAACATAATTGTCTCTTATTATCAACACAGCAGGCAATGTAAGCGCCAACAGCAACAAAAATAATGACAAGAAATATTTTTTTGTATTTAACATGCTTTATTTTCTTCAATGCAAATAGTTACATTATTTTTATTCACTTCCAACAAGCCCGAATAAATAGCTACTTTATATTCATTATTATCAATCGCATACACAACATCGCCTTTACCCAATGTAGATATAATGGGTGCGTGATTTTCCAGCACGGTAAATTGTCCTTTTTTACCGGGAACTGTTACGCGCTCCACGCTTCCACCTTTGAAAATGGTTTTTTCGGGCGATATTATTGTTAATAGCATGTTATTGTAACTCTTTTAAGATTTTTTCGCCTTTTTCGATGGCGTCATCAATCGTTCCTACTTGGTTGAAAGCAGCTTCGGGATATTTATCCACTTCGCCGTCCATAATCATATTAAAACCACGAATCGTTTCTTCTATCGGCACCATAACGCCCGGCGTTCCTGTAAAGGCTTCTGCCATAAAGAAAGGTTGCGAAAGGAAACGTTGCACACGGCGCGCACGCTGTACGACTAACTTATCGTCGTCAGAAAGTTCTTCCATTCCCAAAATGGCAATAATATCTTGTAATTCTTTGTAACGCTGTAATAATTCTTTTACACGTTGTGCCGTGTTATAATGTTCTTGTCCGATAACATTCGGGTCTAACACTCTTGAAGTAGATTCCAGCGGGTCAACAGCGGGATAAATTCCAAGCTCCGATATTTTACGGCTCAATACTGTTGTAGCGTCCAAATGCGAGAAAGTGGTTGCCGGCGCCGGGTCTGTTAAGTCATCTGCCGGAACGTAAACTGCTTGAACGGAAGTAATAGAACCGTTTCTTGTCGATGTGATACGCTCTTGCATCGCACCCATTTCTGTTGCCAGCGTAGGTTGATAACCGACGCTGGAGGGAACACGACCAAGCAGGGCCGATACTTCTGAGCCTGCCTGCGTGAAGCGGAAGATGTTATCGATGAAGAGAAGTACGTCCTGCCCTTCAACATCACGGAAGTATTCGGCCATGGTGAGGCCCGTAAGGCCAACGCGCATACGAGCGCCGGGCGGTTCGTTCATCTGCCCGAAAACAAGTGCGGTTTTTTCAATAACGCCGGACTCAATCATCTCGTAATAGAGGTCGTTGCCTTCACGAGTACGCTCGCCAACGCCTGAAAAAACCGAAATGCCGCCGTGTTCTTTTGCAATATTTCTTATCAGCTCTTGAATAAGTACTGTCTTGCCAACACCTGCACCGCCAAAGAGGCCAACTTTACCGCCA
>Ga0082212_10001925_pt1 | contig 30523 bp, 26 predicted proteins | sample TergutNt197P3_FD_71548 | JGI IMG/M metagenome (GOLD analysis project Ga0082212, IMG submission 71548) | Neocapritermes taracua P3 segment gut microbial communities from Petit-Saut dam, French Guiana - Nt197 P3 | ecosystem: Host-associated > Arthropoda: Insects > Digestive system > Gut ...
CCTGTAGGGGCCATAACCACAATGATCGGTGTTCCTGTGTTCGCATATCTTTTGATCAGAAGGGGGAAGATGTATGAAGGATGAACCGCCCCTCTTGGAGCTTAAGGGATTGAATAAGATCTATGAGAACGAATTCCAAGCGGTGAAGGATGTTTCATACAAGATCGGTTCGGGTAAGCTTGTCGGATTGATAGGGCCGAACGGATGCGGCAAGACATCAATGATGAGGTGCATCAACCGCATGCACGACATATCTTCGGGAGATGTGCTGATAGACGGAGAGTCCGTTCTGGGCAAGACCCCGGCGGAGATCGCGAGAAAAGTATCCAACGTACCCGCCGAATTGAGGGCAAGCTTCGGCCTTACAGTGTTCGAGACAGTGATGCTCGGACGCTACCCATATCTGAGCAACATTTGGTGGGAGACAGACGAGGATGAAACGCTTGTTGAAGAAACGATGAAAAAGTTCGGTATCTTCCACCTGAAGGACAGGCCTCTGAATATGTTATCCTCCGGAGAGAGGCAGCGCGTCCTCATAGCAAAGGCCTATGTCCAAGAGCCGAGGCTGATGCTGGTGGATGAACCGACATCGCATCTTGATATGAAGTACAAGCTGGAGGTGATGGAGTATCTTACGGCGATGGTCGAGAAGGACATGTCCGTACTGGTTGCGGAGCATGATATTTCTCTCATGGCAAGGTACTGCGAATTGTGCATCATAATGAAAAAGGGCGAAATATATGCGATCGGGGATCCGAAAGAAGTGATAACGGAAGAACTTCTGCAGGAAGTGTATGAAGTAAGCGCATCGGTTGGTCTGGACAAGGACGGAGAGTTGTACGTTCTTCCCAAAAAGTACTCTGGTGTGTACCAGCTCTGAAATGAGGGAAGAAGATCCAAGATTTCAGTGTCTGGCCGGATTAAAACCAATAGGGGATGGAGAATGGACAGCCAGATTGAGACATTAAGAAAGATCATCAACGATTCAGACAATATTGTCTTTTTCGGCGGAGCGGGAGTGTCCACGGAAAGCGGGATTCCCGATTTCAGAAGCACCTCCGGGCTGTACAACCAAAAGTACGCTTACCCTCCGGAGACCATTCTATCACACAGTTTCTTCATGGACAACACCTCAGAATTCTATCGGTTCTACCGCGATAAGATGGTATACCCAGACGCTGAACCCAACGCCGCCCATATCAAGCTGGCGGAGCTGGAATCGCAAGGCAGGGTGAAGGCGGTAGTGACCCAAAATATCGACAGCCTGCACAGGATGGCCGGAAGCAGGTGCGTCTATGAGCTTCACGGTTCGGTCCACCGCAACTTCTGCACCGAGTGCGGAGCGCCCCATCCCGTGGAACGCATTCTCGAAAGCGAAGGCATACCGCGCTGCGGCTGCGGAGGGGTGATCAAACCCGATGTGGTCCTGTACGAGGAACCCCTTGACCAAGAGGTACTGGAAGGCGCCGTCCTTGCGATAAAGAACGCTGATGTCCTGATAGTGGGCGGCACATCGCTTAACGTCTATCCCGCAGCCGGACTGCTGCAGTATTACCGCGGAAGCAAACTGGTCCTGATCAACAGGTCCGAATTGTCATGCGAGCGCAGCGCTTCGCTCGTCATACGTGACAGTATCGGAGAAGTGTTCTCGCAGATCTAACAGTATCCTAGCGGATGCAAGACCACAAAAAAGGATAAGGACAGACCAAAGAAAATTATATTGTCCTCGGCATAACACAGCATAGGATTAATAATCCAACCACGATAAGGCGATGATCTGATGAGGTTCGGAAGAAAGGCCCTGGCGGAGGTCCCCAAGACCGTCCACGGGGGACAGGCATGGAAGACAGGGGGGATCGAGGATTACAGCCATAATCTGAATCCGTTCGGGCCTCCGGAATTCCTTCCAGAGATAATCGCGACCGCAATGGACGACATCGGCCATTATCCCGATGATAATTGTACGGAACTGAAATCGGCCCTTTCAAAAATATTCTCACTGAAAGAAGAGAACATCACGGCAGGAGCCGGATCATCCGAGATAATAAGGAACTTCCCGAATGCGTTCTTGGAAAGAGGCGACAGGGTGGTAATCAACAGACCGTCCTTTGCGGAGTATTCCCAACAGTGCAGACTGGTCGGCGCGGAAATGATCTATAACGAACTGTCCGAAGAAGAAGATTTCAGGATTAACACGGAGAGCATCTCCGCCGCAGTGAAGAGCGGGGCAAAGGCGCTGTACATCTGCAACCCCAACAACCCCACAGGAAGGATCGAGCCGAAGAAGAAGATATTGGATATCGTTAAGGAATGCGGGGACGAAGGCGTTCTGGTGTTCCTCGACGAGACCCTCTTGGAACTCGTGCCCGGGCATGAGGATATCTCATGCATAGGGTGCGTGAACAAATACGATAATCTGGTGGTGGCGGGTTCCCTGACGAAATCCTTCGCGATACCCGGGATAAGGGTAGGGTACGGCGCGGCATCGGCGCCGCTGATAGAAGAGATGGACAAGATAAGGATGACCTGGAACATCGGTCAGATAGAGCAGAACGTGGCAAGGATACTGATGTCCGATCACTTGGGATATGTGAAGAGAGCGGCCGAGATCATGGCCAAGGAATCGGTGAAAATGAATTCCGACCTGAACGGGATCGGATTCCCCGCGGGGAAGGTCTCCGACTCTTTCTTCTATTTCTGTTCTTTGAGACCATTGGGAATGAAAGGCTCGGACTTCCAGAAACTCATGCTGAAAGAAAAGATAATGGTAAGGGACTGTGCGTCATTCGGCGAAAGGTTCGGCCACTTCGTGAGGTTCAGCGTGAAGGACAGAGAGCGCAATGATATGTTCGTAAGGGCCGTCGAGAATTCGATGAAACGTTCGGAGTGATATCATGGAACTGTGGATGGCCGCGGTCTTTGTCGTGATCGTTGCGCTGCTCATCGACAGGACCGTCGGGGAGCTTCCCAACAGGTACCACCTTCTCAGATGGATAGGCAATGTGGTTGGATTTCTGGACAGGAAGATAAAGAACAGATCCTCAACGCGGACGAAGGTGATGGGCGCTCTCTCGTACATGTTGGTCTTCTTTGTTTTTTGGTTGATAATGATGATAATATGCAGCCTGATCCGCAACGGTCTTGACGGATATATGTGGGATATCGCAGGCATCACAGTGACGCTTGGAGAGATCGTTTGGATGATCGTCATCGCATTCATGTTCAAGATGACATTCGCCGTGTACTCGTTCCGCCGCCACTGCATCCCGATACAGAACGACCTCAGGGAAGGGGACATTCAGTCTGCCAGGGAAAAGGTGCAGATGATCGTCAGCAGGGATACGAGCGAGCTTGACGAAAAACATATAACATCCTCGTGCTGCGAGACGATCTCGGAGAACCTGGTCGACAGCGTAATATCGCCCGCATTCTATTTCGGGCTCCTCGGGCTGACGGGGGCGATGATGTTCAGATGCGCGAACCTGATGGACGCCATGTGGGGGTATCTGAATGACAGATACGGAAAGCTGGGGTTCTTCGCCGCCAAGTTCGATGATGTTCTCGGATATCTCACGTCCCGAATATCTCCCGCTTTCGTTGCGTTGACGGCTTGGATCTTCGGATACGAGTACAGAGGAGTGTTCAAGGCGGCAAAGGAGGAGCACTCGAAGACCCCCAGCCCGAACAGCGGATGGCCCATGACCGCGGTGGCGCACGCGATGGGGATATCGATGGAGAAGAAGGATGTCTATGTGATGGGGAGCGGGGATCTGCCGTCGGTGGACGACGTGACCAGATGCTATAAACTGGTCGAGCGCACGTCTGCATTGTTCATTTTATTGATAACGCTCCCAGTCTTTGTTCTTCTGGGTATGTATGTACAGGTGTTGGTCGAAGACGCGATATTTGGTCTTCTGGAGATGATGTTATGAAATATGTGAAGGATGTGAAGGTGCTTGAGGACGGAGAGATGGCCACAGCCGTGGTCTATTTGAGCGAGGAGATGGAAGTACTGAGCAGCGCGGTAAAGAACAGCGGACATACGGTCACGGACACACTCTTCGTAGCTCAGGTCCCTCATCATTATATGACGGACGATCCCGTCCGCGACATAGAGGTCATAATGGCCAAACACGGGATACCGGACCACGCCGTGGGATTCATGACGGCGGCAGAGGTAAAGTACGTGTTCTCCGCAATAAAGACCGATTACGAAGGGATGGAGACATTTGCCGCTGTAACGGCGGGATTGAGCAACCATGTGGTCGCGGGCGAACTGCTGGAGAATTGGGAGGAGAGATTCAGGATATCCATGGAAAGATACAGGATGCTGGTGGGAGGAACGATCAACATCATAGGGATATCGCCCGTACCTCTGACCGACGCCGCGAAGGTGAACATCATGATGCCGATGATAGAGGCCAAATCCGCAGCGATGAGCATACTGGGGTACAGGGAGACCGGGACCACATCGGATGCGATAGCGATCGTGTCCCCTATCGGGGACGGCAGGGAGACGAACGCCGGCACAGGGGTTCCGCTGGGCATATCGATGGCAAGGTCGGTGAAGGCGGCGGTCATAAGCAACCTTGTGAAAAGAGGTGATTTCCCCCATATGGGAACATTCCTGGATGTCCTTAAGGGCAAAGGGGTGACGAAGGATCTTATGTGGAAGGCCGCGCTCGAGATATACATCCCGAATCCGGAGTGGGACACCGAGGAACTGCAAAGGAGATTCTTTGCAAAGCTGGAGATCCTGTCAAAGGACATCAACGTATCGTCCCTCATACAAGGCGCGATAGCCCTGGAGGACCTGGGGAACAAGGATTGCATCTGCGCCATGCCGAGAGGGATGTTCGCCAAAGATCCTACGCATCTGATCGCCGATGAGATAATGGGGATGCAGATAGCTCAGTACATCGCGGGGACAAGAGGGGTATTCGAATTCCATCGTTTCGACAGGCACAAGCCGGGCATCATCTCGGAACTGGGTCCCTTCATGGACGATATGCTGTGCGGACTGATAGGCGGCGTGATGTCCTCAGTATACACGGATATGTTCGATGAGCATTTCTGAGGGGAGGTATTATATTATTTTCCAACCATATTATATACGGTAATATGCCAGATGAAACTAATGACCAGTTGGGGAATGAGGATGCCTTCGCAGGCGACTCAGACCAACACAAAGATGGGTCCGAGATCGAAACGACCGAGGATCAGGGGATGGATGGGCAAGTTTCAGCTGCAGAAGCGGACAACAAAGAGCCGGACGCAGACGCAGCCGCGCCGCCTGAGGAAGAGCCAGTAGGTTCTAACAGACGGGCGCCCAGGCCCTTCAAGAAAATGAGTGCAGCAGATTTCAAAGTGAAGCCTGAACCCAAGCCAGAGCCTAAGCCTGAACCGAAACCGGAGCCAAAACCGGAGCCTAAGTTGGAACCCAAGCCCGAGCCTAAGCCAGAGCCTAAGCCCGAACCGAAACCGGAGCCAAAACCGGAGCCTAAGTTGGAACCCAAGCCCGAGCCTAAGCCTGAACCGAAACCGGAACCCACGCCCGAGCCAAAAAAGGAGCCGATACCATCGTCTATACCTTCTTCAACGCCCGCAACAGCGGCGGCACCGCCCGCACAGAGGCCTGTGCCGGAGGAACCGGTAAAGGCGGCATACGAAGAGCCTGTAAGGCCTGCGTATGAAGAACCCGTCAGGGCAGAATACGAAGAGCCCGAAAGCTCCGATTATGAAGAACCCGCCTTTTCCCGCAGATACGTACCGCGCGAAGAAGAGGAAGATCGCGAAGAGCCTGAAGAACCAAGAAGGCAGAAAGACAAAAAGGCGGCCTCATCAGGCGGAGGAGGGCCGATGGGTGCAATAAAAGGAGCACTCTCTTTCTTCACGATCCTTCCGATACATGCAAACGATAATGACATTGAAGCGATGGACAATAACTTTTATCTTGTTCCCGTCGCAGGACTGATAATCGGTGTGATCGCAGCTATCATCGGAATAATATTCACTGAGCTAAGGGCCTTAGCATTGGCGCCTATAGCAGTGATAGCGACCGTGTATATTCTGTCAAAGTTCCTTCATTTCGACGGACTTGCGGATTTCGGCGACGGAATGATGTCAAGCGGGGATAGAGAAAGTTGCATCAAGGCCCTCAAGGACACAAGGATCGGCGCGGGCGGCCTGGGCGTTGCATTGATCGTCGTGATATCATTGTACGCGGGGCTCAGCGGTATATGGAGTGCTTTTGCGCTGTCAGCGGTAATAGTGACAATGGAAGTGTTTGCAAAGAATGCAATGGTGGCAGCGGCGGCCTTCGGAGAACCCGGAAAAGGTATGGCCTCGGAGCAAGTAGGGAGCACGAACACGACGACCATGCTGATGTCGACCGGTATTTCGGCAGGACTTGCGTTCGCAGGGTATCTCCTTATGGGGGTAATTGCATCAATTGTCCTCGTAAATGGTATGCTGGACACCAGATTCATTATATCCGCAGTGATAATAATAGCGGGCGCCGCTGTATCATCGATACTGATAGGATGGCTCATTGCAAACCTGGCGAACAAGAAATTCGGGTTCGTGAACGGCGATGTACTGGGCGCTGCAAACGAAATATCAAAGGTATTGGTCTTGCTTGTAGCGGTCATTGTCATCATGTTCTATACCTCATCGGAGCTGGGAATTGCCTGGATCGGTCCATTATTCTGAGGTTGCATGCAAGCGCTGATCAACGCAGGAGGGAAAGGCACCCGGATGGGAGCGTGCGGAATAGAGAAACCCATGCAGAACATCGGGGGCAAGCCGGTCGTCAGAAGGGTGGTGGATGCCCTGTTCGGTTCCGATAAGATAGATAGGGTGCTGGTGTCGGTAAGCGACAACACACCGGAGACCGAGAGGTACCTGAACGACATCTGCGTGGAGACGATAAAGACATCCGGAGAGGATTTTGTGGAGGATCTGCACGATTCTCTTAAGATCCTTGAAGGGAAGTTCGTCCTCACCTGCCCTTCGGACCTCCCCTTTATCTCCACCGAGGAGCTGGATAGATTCATCGCGGCATTCGATCCCAAGAAGATGGAGTCCCTTAACGTCATCGTTGACAAAAAAGCCTTTGAAAAACTCAATATCAAACCATCTTACACCAGAGACTACTACGGTTCCAACTGGGTGGTCTCAGGTGTTTCCATTATGGACAGGGAGAAGACCCTTCAGGGGATCTATCTCCAAGAATCGTTCTACGAGACCAACTGCGAAGAATTCGCAGTCAACGTCAACACCCAGGAAGAGCTCGCTCAGGCGAGGAAGATCGTGGGCAAAAGGGCGTATACCCACACATAAGGCGGCCGTCAATCGAAGTTCATTATTTTCCGATATATCTCATGCACTTTGTCCAATAGGTCCTTGCAGGTGATATCTCCGGAGCTTTGTATGATCGATGCGACAGACGATCCGCCGCACCCCACTCCCTCTTTGATATATCCCCATTCATAGGCCTGAAGTCCTTCATATGGGCTTGAAGAGTAATCCATGTTGACGTAAACGATGGGAACTTCGCCGGATATGGAGTCCATGATCTTTGCCATACTCGAATTCGGGTCCTCCATCAGCCATCTGGTGGTGCCCTGGAAAATATTTCCTATGATGCTTGGGTCCAGCTTGACCGCCGCCGCGATGACCGCGGCCATCTGAGTGCCCCCTCCGACAATGACGGGAACGCGCTTAGCAGCGCCTATTATTATGCCCGCATTCGCGGGCATCATCGGATCGCCCACACACGCTATGGCCTTGAGGGGATCATTCGCAAGATCCCCTATTCCTATGCCGGCGGCCTTCAAGCCTTCTGTGACAGTTCTCATCTTAAGCTCACGGGGGTTGTTCGGCGAGCTGCTGCTGACCAAGTTCTCTTTTACTATGCCCATTGCCAAAAGGACGGCGAGGGCGGTCGTGGTGCCTCCGGCGCAGCTTTCGCTCACAACGACGAAATCCGAACCGTGCGAAAGCATCTCTCCGAGGATGACCCCGTTATTGAATATCTCCTTGGCGTTGGACACCGCTTTGCCGGACGTAACATAATCTCCGCACGCCCCTCCCATTTCGATGCAAGGAAGGTTCGGTTTGATCTTGCATCCTCCGTTCACAATGAAGAAAGGCATCTTCGAGAGTTCCAAAGCGGCCTTGGTAAGGGTGGCCGGAGTGGGTATCCCTCCGGGGTTGATGGGGATCCCTTTCATGCAGACCGTTCTTCCGAGGACCAAGAGTTCCGCATCAGCTGCGGGAGTGAACATCGTCAGTTCCGGCGTATCTCCCGCATCGGATATCCCGGGTATCGTGGACGTCAGCGTGTTGGCGACGGTACAGGTAAAGACTCCTTTCTTCCCCCATATTCTGGAGAGTATATCCTTTGCGACCTTTTCGTTGCCATATATGCTAAGCGAGGTCGGCAGTTCCATATTCGACATTGGCGCACCTTTATCTCATCAGCCGGGGAATGACCTGATCAAGAGGGATCAGCTCCCCCTCAGGCATATCCGTCTCTATGTTCGTCCATAACGGCACGTTCATAATTATGTGTTCGCCTGTGACGCAGGATGTCCCATGGTCAACAAAGTAGATCACGCGCTCCGCATCGCTGAAGTATTCTTCCATGAGCCGGTCCGTCCTTTCCAGTATCTCTATCTTTTTGTAAGGGTCTTTCTGATGGCTGTACTCGTCCACTTCATCAATGTGAAGGAATACGTTCCCTCTTTCCAAAGCCTTTTTTGCGACAGGGAACCTTTCCTCCACATCGTTGATAAGGCGGATATCATGGCCCAGGGATGCCGCCACCCCAAGAGCGGTGGGGCTGTCGGATATCGCCGTCATTTTTCTGATGCATTCGAAAGGAGGGTATTGCTTCGCAAGCCTGCCGCATCCCCAGGGGTAATCGGTTATCCCTCCCATCTCCTCAGCTACTTTCATCACGAATCTGCCGAGAGCTCCCGGGACCTCTTTGAACGGAGCGTCAACGGGAGGCGCGGGAAGGTCCGGAACATCATCGCAGTTCATTGTGATGACCGCCCTGCCGTTAAGGAAGAACTCGATCTGCGGGTCGTATTCCTGCAGGATATGGAAGTTCTTCATCATGGTCGACATGAGCTCATCGCAGAACACGTGGGCATGATATGACCAATGTATCATCCCGTCTTTGATCTCGGCGGGACTCATCCTGTACGCGGTCCGCCCGCCTGAGATGTTCATGCCCAGCCCCATCGCTTCCAATACTGCCCTCGGAAGCTCCGGAGGATGGCCCGTAAAGAACTCGTTCAGGAAAAGCTGGGTATATCCTCTTCCCGTTGTGTGGAACTTATGTTTTGCTTTCTTGTACATGAAAGGCATCTTCGCTGCTTCATACGGTTTTTTCCCGTCAAGAAGAGGATGAGGGTCATCCTCCATTCCGTCAAGAAGTACGAATAATGTGTTCATTGTATCCTTTTCAAAGCTATTGCGGCCTGTCCGACGGACACTCCGCCGTCACCGTTGGGAATATTCTGGTGGAATATTAATTCATGTCCTGAATCCTTAGCTATCTCTGAGAACATCCTGCACACGGAGGAGTTGTATGACACTCCGCCGGTAATACCGATAGGGCCGATGCCATCAATGTCCGCAGACTCGATGGCGCTTTCTGTGAGACATTTCATCACATTGTATATCATGGAATAGGCCGTATCCGCCGGGGAATGATTTCTTTTGATCCTGGAGAAGAGGTCAGCAGTCATAACGACGCCGTTCTTGATCTCCGTCTCAAATCCTGGTACGAGCTTCCCCCGCGCCAGCAGCGGTTCGAGTTTCATTGCCGGCTCCCCGTCATAGGTCCTCACGGAACATATTCCCAACGAGTACGAGATCGCGTCCATGAGCCTCCCCATCGATGAGCATCTGATGCTTTTATCCATCATTTTCATCAGAACAGTCGTTTCATTATCTGTAAAGGAACTGTTCTCTTCTTTGTTCATTGCATCGATGGCGAACCTCAGCCTTCTGAGGTCGTACAATGCTTTTTCAGACCCCAGAAGAGGTATGCCCTCCAATCTCGCTACCCGTGAGAATGAGGAAAGATCGGATGAAAGCACTTCTCCTCCCCAAACAGTGCCGTCTGTTCCGTAACCGCTGCCGTCAAGGGTCAGCGCGACCGCATCATCTGCGTTATTATCAACCATAAGCGAAGCCGCATGCGCCCAATGGTGCTGCACTTCTATGGTCTCGGCACCATATTCTTCCGAGAGCCTTTTGGCAAATGCCCTGTTGGTATATCCGGGGTGGAGATCCATCGCGATCACGGACGGCCGGCAGTCAAGCATCCGCATATGGGCCCTTACCGCATCTTCAAGGTAATCAACGACCCCAAGGCCTTCTCCGTCGCCTATGTGCTGAGTGGGATGGATCCTGCCGTCCGCTGCAATCGAACCGGTCAGGTTCTCCTGCGCCCCGACGGCGACGGCGGACCCTTTCAGAGGGATCGTGATATAAGAGGGGGTATGGCCTCTCGACCTTCTTATAAAGAATGTCTTGTCGCCGAAGAGCCTGAGGACGCTGTCGTCCGCCCTGTTCAAAATGTGCTGGTCGTGGATCAGGTACATGTCCGCCCCGAGGCCCATGATCTCTTTGTCATCCAGTATCATCGGCTCGCCTGGCACATTAGCCGATGTCATTATCAGGGCATCATCGCTCAAACATTGGAACAGGATGTGCTGCGCTCCCGTATATGGAAGGAAGACGCCGATATTGTCTAGCCCGGGAGATATGAGGTCGGTGAGATCGGAGCGCTTCTTCTCAATCAGCACTATCGGCCTGTGGGGGGATATGATGCTGTCGATCTCCTCTTTGGTAGGGCGGCCGTAATTATGCAGCGCAGTTTCATTCTTCACCATGACCGCAAAGGGCTTCTGCTTCCTTCTGTACCATGCCCTCATTTTGGAGATGTTCTCTAAGGTGCAGCATATGTGCATGCCGCCCCAGCTCTTCATCACGCCGATGCTCCCTTCTGACAACAATTCGGCGAACTTCTTTATCGGGTCGCCGGCGACCTTAGTGCCGTTCTTGTCGATCAGAGCGTAAGAGGGTCCGCATTTAGGACAGCATACCGTCTGGTGGTGGAACCGTCTGTCGGCCGGATCGTTGTATTCTTTTTGACAGTCCGGACAAAGTTCAAAATCCTTCATCGCCGTGGATGTGCGATCATACGGAAGGTCGCTGAGGAGGGTGAACCTCGGCCCGCAATTCGTGCATGAAGTGAAAGGATAGCTTGATCTTTTCCCCCTTTTGAGGTCTTCTATACAGTCCTCGCAAAGGGCAGTATCTGTAGGGATGGACATCCCCGATGAACCTTTTCCGGAAGGATCGATCCAAAAACCCTCACAGCACGTAGGGGGCCCCTCTATTTTCTTTACATCCTCCAATCGTGCCAAAGGCGGAAGGTTCGGTAAGAATGAATCCAGGAACCGGTCCGCATCATCCACCTCCACCATTACGTCTGAACCTTGGTTCCATACCTTTCCGTTAAGTCCCAGGTCTACAGCGGTCCTGTAGACCGCCGGCCTGAATCCGACCCCTTGAACAGTGCCTTTGAAGATTATTCTCATGCGGATCTCATAGTGCGCCGCATCCTTTGGCGGCCTCTATGCAGTCACAATCTCTCTCGCTGATCTTAGGGAGGCCGATCTCAAGGAGCCTCAGCACCTTTGCGAGACATTCATTCATGGTCTTGATGATCATCTCGATGCTGACATCTTCTTCGTGCCACATGTCATAGTCGGTCACAGTGGCGAGGCTGCAGTAGCACAGGCCCAGCTCTCGGGCAAGCTGGCACTCCGGGACAGCGGTCATCCCGATGATGTCCCCGAACTGCCTGAACATGTTGCTTTCCGCTCTCGTGGAGAATCTGGGCCCTTCTATGCACACGTACGTCCCGCCGAGGTGGTGTCTGATCCCCATTTCTTTTGCGGCATCAACGAATATATTGTTCAGATAGTCGCAGAAAGGATCGGGGATGGCTATGTGGACGGTCTTGTTGTCAAAGAATGTGTAATCTCTTTTCTTTGTAAAGTCAATGAACTGCGTCGGCACAACCAGATCTCCGGGAGCATACTCTATCTGAAGGGAGCCCACCGCGCATGCGGAAATGACATACTCGCACCCTATCTCTCTGAGCGCCCACATGTTCGCCCTGTAAGGAACGCCTGATGGCGGGTGCTGATGAGACCTCCCGTGGCGGAACAGGAACGCCACTTCGACGCCCGCTATCTTGCCTATCATTATCTCATCGGAAGGTTTGCCGTACGGTGTATCAGGAAAAACTGTCTTTATCGTTTCAAAGGAATCGGGATTGTATATGCCCGTACCTCCGATGATCGCTATCTTTGGCATATCAAAGGGATTCTTCTAAGGATATAAAAGGACAATGTTTTGATACAAAAAGATGATACTCAGGTATCAGAGGCATGTCTGTGGCTGAAGAGAAAGAGATCGAGACCTTGTCGAAAAGAGAGATGTATGCTATGCTCCTCAAAGAATACGAAGAATGCCGGGACGAGGGGAGGGAGTGCTACCTCAGGGAGCTCATTGAAGATATGAGGAAAGATCTGGAATCAGACTGACCCAAATTGCAGGAAAGTCGCTGCATCTAACGGCAACTTTTCGTTTTCCGCTCAATCTTTGAAAGTCACTTTCGGCTAATTCGGACACCCCCCTGTTAGGCGTAAATGCATTATGCAACATCAAGAGAATGCCGTTGGGTGGGAAGCCCGGGTTCGGTGCCTTCCTCAGAGGCGGCGAACCCGGGGCCATCCGGCAGGAGGTGATATTATGACCGATCGCCTAAACGGCCCCATAACCATTCGTGTTAAGGTCGACGAAGTGACTGTCACAGTCACTATCCGATGATCCTTATCACGAACAAACCTTTTCGTTTGGTCCGCGTTAAGGACCCGGTCCCTTCAGGGACCGCAATACCTCTGCCTTTTCATAAATCAAAGTACACTAATAAATACCTTCTTGCCGGCATATCGTGGTGCTTTGGCAGTAAGAAAGCGAACCCATTTCATCTGATCAGGTGCTTGATCATTTCGTAAGGGGTGTCGTTAAGCGCTTTCTTTATCTCGTCGTCCGTGAGCCCGGCGCCTTTCCCGACGATCGTCGCCGTTCTCTCATCCATGAGGTTGCCTATGGTGTGGGCATCGGAATTGATGACCATTTTTGCGCCCGCCTTCCTTGCCATGTTCGCAACATGTCCGTTGGTGATGTTGTGGAACGCCCGCCCGGTTATCTCGAGAGCCGTATCGTTCCCCGCAGCGATCTCCGCCTCTTCAAAAGTGATAAGGCCCGGATGTGCCAGAATATCTACGTTGGGGCTCATCACAGCCCTCAGGTTCGTGTTAGGGGGGACGGGTTCGGATACCGTTTCTCCGTGTACGACCACTATCTCCGCGCCGAGGGCCCTGGCCTTCTTTGCCATCGCATCTATCATTGAAGGGGGGACATACGTCAGTTCCACGCCGGGGATCACGGTGATGTAGTCGCTGCCGAGGTCGGCGGCCTTTACAAGATTGGGTACGACGAACTCGATGTTGGTGACGTCGACGTGATCCGTTATCGCTATGGCGGTGTGACCCAATTCCTTCGCGCGGTACGCTAGTTCCGACGGCGTCAGATCGCCGTCGCTGAATATAGTGTGTGTGTGAAGATCGATCCTCATTTTTTCCTCTCCGCAAGTTTTTCGTAAACCTTTTCCATGGGGAGCCCGGACTTCTTTGCCGCTACCATGATGTGGTAGATAAGATCCGCAAGTTCCCACGCAGCCTCATCATCGTTCTTGTCCTTCATAGCAAGAACGAATTCTCCCGCCTCCTCGACGACCTTCTTGTACATCTTGTTCTCATCCGCGTACAGAAGGCAGGTGTAGCTCCCTTCCTTGGGGTTCTCAAGTCTGTCCGCCAGCACTCTTCCCAATTCGGGGATTATGTTCATCGTCTTGTCAAGTGATCCGTATACTGTTTCGGAGAAGCACGACGGGGATCCCGTGTGGCAGGCGGGACCGGTCTGCTTCACCCTTACCAGCAGCGTGTCCGCGTCGCAGTCAGTCTGTATTGAAATGATCTCCTGAACATGTCCCGATTCTTCGCCCTTCCTCCAAAGCTTCTGTCTGCTTCTGGACCAGAAGTGCGTGTAGCCTGTGCTCTTCATAAGATCAAAAGCTTCTTTATTGACCCAGGCGACCATCAGGACCTCGTTTGTCAGGTGATCCTGGATGACCGCGGGGATAAGCCCGTCGCTGTCGAATCTCAGTTCCGTCATCTTACCTGAACTCCTCGGTCCTTCAGGTATTCTTTGACCTCTCCGACCGTGAATTGTTTGTAGTGGAATACCGACGCCGCAAGCGCTGCGGAGACGTTCGTCTGCGAGAACACTTCATAGAAGTCCTCTATCTTCCCGCATCCGCCCGATGCCGTCACCGGTATCGTTACCGCATCCGCAATGGCTCTGTTCAGAGGGATGTCGTATCCGTCCTTCACTCCGTCAGCGTCCACGGATGTCAGCAGTATCTCTCCAGCACCCAGATCCTCCACTCTTTTCGCCCACTCGACCGCATCAATGCCGGCCGACTTTGTGCCTCCGTGGGTAATGACCTCCCAGCGGTCACCGATCCTTTTTGCGTCTATGGCAACGATCACGCATTGCTTCCCGAACCTTTCCGCGGATTCCGATATCACACTCGGGTCCTTGACCGCGGCAGAGTTCACTGATACTTTATCTGCGCCGGCCTTGAGGACGGCGCCCATCTCATCCGCGCTCCTTATGCCGCCTCCCACTGCCAGCGGGACCGATACTCGTTTTGCGGTCTCTGCGACAAGACCCAAGGTTGTCTGTCTGCTCTCCAAGGTTGCCGCTATGTCAAGCAAGGTAACCTCATCCGCCCCTTGGGCGCAGTATTCCTCCGCCATCTGCGGAGGGGAGCCTATGTCCTGCATATCGATGAATTTGATCCCTTTCACGACCTTTCCGTTCTTTGTGTCGAGACAGGGGATGATCTTCTTCGCAGGCATTCATTTCACCTGAGGTCTGTCCTTGGTACTCAGATCTGTGTTCCTCGGCACAACGGCGTTCTTCAATGCCGTACCGAGCGCCTTGAATGTCGCTTCGATGATGTGGTGGTCGTCGAAGCCTCTGATCTGCACCACGTGCAGCGTTATACCTGAAGACATCGCAAAGCTCCGCAGGAAGTGGTGGTACAACTGGTCGGGGCAGTCGATATCTGCGAAAGGTCTGTCTATTATGTCCACCGAGACCATCATCAGTGCGTCATCCATCGGTATGATCACTGTGGACATTCTCTCTATCGGTCTGTCGTCGAGGGCCTTCTTGAATGCGGTCCCCAGTGTTATTGCGGCATCCTCGATAAGGTGGTGGTCGTCATCCCCCGACGCTTTCATGCAGATGTTGAAAGAACCGTACCTTGCAAAGGTCTCTATCATGTGCTTAAGGAACTGCACATTGCACTCGACGTTGAAACTGCCGTTCCCGTCTATTTTCATCTTAACAGCTACATTTGTCTCCCGTGTGTCGCGTACCAACTCAACTGACCTTTCCGTCATAGTGTTGTTCGAATAGGAACGAATCTATAATAATTATCCTAAATCAGAAACCTTTTTGTAAGCTGCCGTCCCGCCCGCACTGTTATTTTACGGTGACAAATACAGTGACAAATACAGTGACAGGCAGGAACCACCCGCATTTACCATGCCGTTAACGGGCCCTCGGGCCGCTCAGCAGGTAGACCATGGGCGGTCCCATTCCCACGGTCTGATCCTCTCCGTGTACAAAGCAAGCCCGACAACGGCCCCGACGGCCCCGAACCCGCTTAACATGATGCAATCCTCCTCGGCGGTTATCCCACCCGAGGCCACTACTTTGTGAGGACATTTCTTTATGAAATCCCTGCACTGATCGTCATCTATCCCCTTCATCTGCCCCTCCACGCTGACGTTCGTGTTGAGGACGCCTCCCAGCGGCATATCTCGGATGACATCGAACATCCTTTCCACCGAAAGTTCGGAAGCCCCCTGCCACCCGTTCACTACCAGCGAGCCGTTCTTGGTATCCATCCCCGCAAAGATCTTTCCCGGGTGTTTTTCGGATATCTTCGAAAGCCATTCCGGCTCCTTTATCGCTTTGGTGCCTACGATGACCCGCTCCGCGCCCGCAGAGATGAGATCATCCACAGCATCGTCGGACCTGATGCCTCCGCCTATCTCGACGGGCACTCCGCATTCTTTGATTATCTTCTTGAAGACATCCAGATTGCTGCCTTTTCCGAACGCCCCGTCCAGATCAACCAGGTGCAGGAAGGGGGCCCCCTTATCGACCCACGACATTGCCGTGATGAAAGGGTCCGGGAGCGTTATCTTCTGGCTTCCCAACTCTCCGCCCACGAGCTGGACCACTTTCCGGTCAAGGACATCAACGGCCGGTATGACCATCATAAGCGGTCCTCCGAAAAGCCGATGAGTTCCCTTATCAACGCAGTTCCTCCAAGATGTCCTTTATCTTGTTCAGAAGTTCGTTGTTCATCTCGTCGGTGCCCACCGTGAAACGCACGCAGTTCTCCATTCTCCTTTTGCTACCGAAATCCCTTATGAGGATGCCTTTTTCCTTCAGGGCCGCGGTAAGGGATGCGTGGTCGATGGGCGACCTCGCAAGGATGAAGTTGGAATCGGACGGGAACGGTTCGAAACCGAGTCTTTCGAGACCGGATGCGAGCTTTGGCCTTTCTGCCAGGACCATCGTTTTGCTCTTTTTTATGAAATCCTGATCCTTCACCGCCGCGATCGCGGCACCTTCGCTCAGGCTGTTCAGCGAATAAGGGATCTTCACGGAATTCATCATGTCTGCCACATCTTTATTGGCGACCGCGTACCCTACCCTCAGGGCGGCCATGGCATAGGCCTTGGAGAAGGTCCTGACCACTATCATGTTGTCAAACTCGTTCACTTTGGGTATCATTGAATCATCCGCATACTCCCCGTACGCCTCGTCGATGATCACAATGCCTTTGAACCTTGCCAGCACATCCTCTATGTCCGCTTGTCTGAAGCAGTTCCCGGTAGGGTTGTTGGGGGAGGCTATGATGGCTATCTTCGCTTTCGAGGACGCTATGTCATCCGCATCAAGCTGGAAATCGTCTGTAAGATCGGAGTACACCACGCTTCCGCCGTTCATTTGGGCGAAGTAGTCGTAAAGCGTGTACGAAGGATACGGAACGAGGCAGTCATCCCCCCATTCGGTGAACGTTTTGAATGAGATGTCGAGGACCTCGTCGGACCCGCTCCCAACGACGAAATTCTCCGTCTCGAGGCCGTGAAGGGATGCGAGGGCGCACCTCAGGTTATCGGAATATGTGATGGGGTAGTCGTTCAGATCGATCCTCTGTTCTTTCAGGTATCTCATTGCGGCGGGGTTCGATCCGAGCACATTGGTATTGGTGTCCAATCTCAACTCGTTCTTTATGCTGGGACTGTAATATTTCTTGAAACTTCTCGTGGTGCTTCGCATGATGTCCCTTGAGACCATCACTCCACCAGCCTGTCTATCGAAAGCGTGAGTATGCCCTTTGCACCGAGCCTTTTGAGGTCGTTGACCGCTTTGTAGACATCCTTGGAATCTATCACCACATGTACGGCGACCATCTTGTCGTTGCCGGCGATGTTGAGGATGGTGGGCCCGCCGATCCCGGGAAACATCCTCTCGACCTGTTCCAATTTATTCTTCGGAACGTCTGCCATCAGGTACTTCCGGTCCTCGGCGGTCATGACGCTCTTTATCGAAGCGACGACATCGGCCACTGCCGCGCTGTTCTTTTTGAAAGATGCTTCCGACGTATAGATCGCGGCCTGAGAATCCATTATCTTGGATATTTCGATGAGGTGGTTCATTTTAAGGGTGGAGCCTGAAGCAACGAGATCCACTATGAGATCCGCTATTCCCAAGTAGGGCATGATCTCCGCTGCGCCGGTTATCTCGATGACCTTCACATCCTTTCCTTTTGACTTGAAGAACCTCTTTGTGAGATTTGGGAATGAGGTGGCGATCTTTGTTCCTTCGGGGATATCATCGATGCTTTTGATGCCGGATGATTCGGGAGCGGCGACCGAGAGGCGGCACATCCCGAACTCCAGGTCCATGAGCTTCTTGATCTTATAGCCGGATTCGGCGACAAGGTCCTCTCCTGTGATCCCTATGTCAATGGCCCCGGAGGCAATGAATGTGGGTATATCCTGCGCGCGGACAAACATGATCTCCATGTCCTGCTCTTTTGCCGTCACGTACAGTTTCCTTCCCCAGTCCTCTCCAAGCTCTATTCCCGAATTCAAAAGAAGTTCCACGGCACGTTCGTTGAGCCTTCCTTTGTTGGGGATCGCCATTTTTATCGTCATAGGTTAAGCCTCCGATTGCTAATATAAAAAAGTAGTAGATAAGGTTTTCACGCATGACCTTTCAATAACGTCTCAAACCGCAGGTCTAAGTTGCTTACGGCCCAAGTGTGTCCAAGGGTACCACATGTACTCCGTCAGTGCGGGTATACGCATATTTACTGGTGGCGCTGAGCACCATAAGGAAGGACGGTCCCGTCTCATCGCTGAACTTACCCCTCAAGCGTAATAGATTCTCTGCCGCATCGTCCGTATCAAGAAAACCCATCTTCACTTCGGCCGCCCCCCATCTGCCTTTGCCGTCCTCAATGACCTGATCGATCTCCAGATTGTGTTTGTCCCGATAATGGAAGACCTTCCCATACAGTTTGGAGGCATACACGCTTACATCCCTGTAGCACAGGGATTCAAAAAGGAACCCCAGCGTTTCAGCGTCTTTGTAAAGATTATCGCGACCCACATTCAAAGCGGCCACAGCGAGAGACGGATCCACGAAATGTCTTTTTGGGGAGGTGACCATTCTCGTCTTGGATCTGGATGACGGAGCCCATGATTCTTGTTCGTCGATCACGTATACTTTTCTCAATGCGTCCAGATAATTGATCACCGTCACGTTCGACAGCGGCTCATCGCCCTCTGCGGTATCGGATCTCAGTACCTTTGTTCCCGCCAAAGTTGCATTGTTCCTTGCCAGAGATCTCAGCACACGCCTGACCGTGGCCGGGTTCCTCCTGACCCCGTCAACACGGGAGATATCTGATTCCGTTATTGTCTCAATGTACTGCTTCGGTATCATTGATGCAGCCTTCTTATCCTTGCCGAGACCCGCCGGCCATCCGCCGCGTATTATGAGGTCCAGCGTACGTTCATAGTCCAGTTCGGAACTGACATCTTTTATGCGTTCACCCTCAAACAATTTTGAGAGCGACACTGCGCCGTTACTGTCCCCTGATTCGAACAGGGACATCGGGCGCATCTTCACCGTCGCAAATCTCCCCACTCCGGAATGGGACGTCAGATCTATCGGGGGGACGGAGGAGCCCGTGAAGATATACATCCCGCTCCGATTGGCACGGTCAATGTTGTGGCGGGCCATATCCCACAATTCAGGCACATCTTGCCATTCGTCCACAAGGCGCGGTTCTTCTCCCTCAAGGGCTCCCCTGGGGTTTACCCTCGCGAACGAGCGTTCTTCGGGGGAATCTAGAAATATTGATGACCTTGAGTGCCGGTCGCCGGTCCATGATTTGCCGCACCATTTGCAACCTACGATATGGACCCCTCCGAAGGCACTAAGATGGTCTTCAATGACCGAGTCGACTACCCGCGGGAGATAATCAGGATTTATGCCGGTGTTTCGGCTGACTGGATCATTCATATCCACATGAGGCAATAAAGCTTTTTATAGTTTTTGTCCGTACTTTGCTTTACGTTTTGTCCGCTATTCACTATACGTTTTGTCCGTACTTTGCTTTACGTTTTGTCCATAGATAACCTTCTTTGAGCAAATGGAAAAGCTGCGCTGATCATCAATAATGTTATTATCTGCGGAAGGCGCGGTGCGGTCAAAGCAGCCCTTTTGCTTTGAACAGTTCCGCATTGAGGATCGATCCGCCGGCGCCGCCCCTCAGGGTGTTGTGGGAAAGCACGAACATTTTGTAATATCCGTTGCCCTCTCTGATCCTTCCTACAGTGGAGGCCATCCCCCTCGCCCTCTCCGGGCTTCCCGCAAGTGCGTCATATACCGGCTGCGGCCTGTCCTTCTCGGTCCTGACTATTATCGGCGATTCGGGGGCCGACGGCAGTTTCAGGGCCTGAGGCTCTCCTCTGAATCCGGATAGGGCCGCGGCGACCTCTTTCAGCGAAGGCGATGAGTCCAGCTTCAAGGTCAACGATTCCAGATGGCCGTCGATGACCGGCACTCTGGCGCAGTTCGCCATGACCTTGAACCCGGCCGGCTTGAAACCGTTCTCGGAATATCCGCCGAGGATCTTTGCAAGCTCGATCTCCATCTTCTCCTCTTCCTTGTCAATGAAGGGGACCACGTTCCCCACTGCATCCAGCGACGGAACCCCCGGATACCCCGCACCAGAAAGCGCCTGATAGGTGGAAACGAACGCTTCCTTAAGGCCGAACTTCCCGTCAAGAGCGAAAAGAGGCATGGAGATCCCGGTAGATGAGCAGTTGGCGTTGGTCACGATGAATCCTCCATTTCCGTAAGTGTCCTGCCGCTCGACCGAACGGGCGTGGTCCGGATTGATCTCGGGGATCAATATCGGGACATGTTCATCCATGCGGTGGGATCCCGCATTGGTGAAGACGGCCACTCCGTTCTTCGCAAGCTCGGACTCGGTGGGTCCGGCGAGGTCGGACGGTATCCCGGAGAACGCTATCCTTGCATTCTTGGAGATATGGTCAAGGTCCATGGCACGGATCTTCATCCCAACGGTATCTTCAGAGAACTCATGATCCCTGATCTTTATGACGTCCCCGAACTTCTTCCCTTCAGATCTTTCTGATGCATAGAGGCCCTCCACTTCGAAGTAGGGGTGGCCCTCAAGCATCTGTACGAACCTCTGGCCGATGGGGCCGGTGGCCCCGAGAACGGCAACGCTGACCTTGCTCATTCGATTCCTCCTTTTTAATAAGGGCCAAGTATGTACGGTGGCTATATTTAAAGGTCACTGACCACAGGCTTTCAGGAAACCATAGTTGAAAGGCAAGGGAAAATCACAGGGATCAGCAAACATCTAGCCTCTGACGATAGTATGTAGTTTGACTGTAAATCGTCAATAGAATCTAGTTCAAATCGTCAATAAGGTCTAATCCAAATTCTTGAGTTCATGGGAGCAACTCTTATAGAGGGTCCAAAATGGTGTGCAGAAAGACCACAACTTCAAAAGAGGTCACAGAGTCGTTTCTGCCGCGATCCAGAAGAGAACGCTTTACATGAGAGACCGCCTAAGCCGGTACATGTTGCATCTTTTCCGTCTCCTCGGCTAAAAGGGGAGATGTATGTTTTTAACCTTCGATTCCCATTACGTAACATGGACGCTGTAAGAGAAGGGTTCAGCAAATTCCCGTCGCAGGAAAAGGTCGCGATGCTTCTCCTCAGGCAGGGGATAAGGGTCGAGGGAGGCACAGCTTACTGCAACAACATAGAGCAGTCCGACGCAGCGATTGCAAGGGCGGCCGGCGTAGACAGAAGGGTGGTAAGGTCAACTCTCGACAGGATATCGGACACTCCTTCTCTGGATCGAGTGTTCTCGAAACTGCAGTCCATGCTGCTACTTGCGAACGTTGCGCCCGAGATAAACTGCACGACCGTGGAAATAATCCCCACCGACGCAACGATGCCGGGGATATTGGCCGACATAACCGATGTGATCTACCGGAACGGCCTTTCCGTGAGACAGGCGGTGGTGGACGATCCCGGGACAAGAATGGATTCCCACCTGATAGTGGTGGTGGACGGTCACGTCCCTCCGGAACTGCTGCCGATGATGAAACAATGCAGGGGTGTTCTGAGCATCATACTCAGGTGAGCGCGATACTCAGCACTCCCTAATAAAAGTAATATAAACTTACCCATACAGTATAAAATAACGCGCAGATACTCTCTTCTTTAGGCTTAATATTAAATACCATCATTTGCTAACATACTCGTCGCAATGAGCTAAGGCACATTGTGGACAAGCCTTTCGCACCTGCGAAAAACGTACCCGTACATGATGCGGACGATACGGATGGGCGAACCGAAGAGAAGGGATGGAAAAAGAAGACAGAGGGATGCATGAAAAGCTGAAAGGCTTTCACGCTGAACGAAGTTGACCCGCCCTGTTTCTCGGTCAACGTTCGTCTGTTGTTTGTTTCGGCGGGGTCGCAGAGAGGCAAAGGAATACAAATCCAAAGAGGATGATTCCAAATGAAAAAAGAAATGAAAAAGAACAACAGGATGTTTCTTGCCCTGGTGGTCGTTGCAGCTCTTGCGATGGTATCTGTTGCGGGTATCGCGCTCAGCGACGACAGTGATGCTGCTCTTATCAGCAACAACATCATCATCCAGAAGGGAGAAACAAACACAACAAGTTATGACTTCTATGTGAATGAAGCCGACGACATATTCGAGGTCTTTGAGTTCACAGTTAAAGAAGGTGGAAACTACACGGGAACGATCAGGATTGGAGTCTTTGACGCTGCCAATAACGTATACGTCCCCTACTGTGAGATGCAGTTGACCAACGCCAGCGCCGTCAGGCTTGCTGGTGTTGTCTATCAGTCTGACATCACCGATGGGGTAGTAGCATTCTTTATGATCAGCAACATCGATAAGGACTTCGACTCTGCATTCCCCGGCGGAACGTACGACCTGAAACAGGGATCGGTCATGCTCGGCGCAGCTGAGGAGTTTTATGACTACGACTGGCTCGATACCCCGCTGAAGAGTGGCAACGCCACCGCGGCATTGATGAGCATATTCTCATTCCTTCAGAGCTACAGCGATCTCGTTGCATTCAACGGTAAGATAACTGCCGGCGACTTTGCGGTAACCTCCGCATACACGCTCGGCACGATGATATCGCTCGACTCAGCCGGCAAAGCAAGGTTCTCAAGCCTTTACGATGCCTGCTCCGACGACAACGCTCTGCCGTTTGACCCCGTTGCCATGGCATACCCTGACGATGAGGAGCGCACGCTGAGCTTCGAGGGAGAGGCATCGCTGCAGTACCCCGAGTCCATCCAGAAATTAATGGACAAGAACTTGGGTAACTTCCCTCCAGGGCTGCTTTCGCACCCCACATGGGGAATATACTTCTGTGACGTGTTCTCTGTATACGGAATCAACGTTACCGTTGAGGACGGAGCCGTGCTGACAGCCGGCGACAGAGCACCCACGGTCGCAGAGGCCCTTATGGTAGAGGGAACGGATATTAACTGGGCAGTCCTTGTAGGAGAGAACGGGAACGTTATCTATAACACCAGTGTGGTTCCGTTCGGAGCCAATGACGCGGCAGTATTCGATTACGTACCGCTCGGTGTATACAAACTGTTATTGATACAGGGAAGCACAGGCGAGTACGGGTACTTCGGCACCGCTACGGTCACCGCAGCGGGAATAACGCTCGGACCCAACACCCTGCCCGCAGTGGCCATGCCCGATGGAGATCTGGATGACACGACCTTCATTGACCAGCTGTTCTACGACCCCGCACAGTACACATTCGTCTATGCGTATAACGAATCTGAGAACATGTGCGTCGGAAAGGCAGATGTGGACACAACCGCAGGAACTGCGGAGATAGTCTTCGATGCATTCACCAGCGGCGACTACGTCTTCGTCGTAATGAGGGACAGGGGTACGCTCAACATGGTGTACTACCTTGGAAACGTCGGTACCAACGATGTGACCGACCTGATAAGGGTCACCACACTCGGCGGCGGAACGCTTGCTGACGACCAGATAAGGGGCGGGAACGACAAGGTCGAACTCGCTAAAGCACAGGTAACGTACAAGGTCTGGGACGATTCGGACTTCCTCGTACTGGGAGAGATGAACTTCCTCTATGAGGACGATCTGAACTACGCAATACTCGACATAACCAACGATGCATACCTCAGATTTGACGGTGAAGGCATTGTTTCACAAGGCGTTCTGCCGCCCGCAACCGGCAGCGTCGCAGAGGTTCCGGGTATATTCGGATCGGCCAACATTGTCGCAGCATACTTCTGGGAGAACGACTCAGGAAAATCAACATACTATTTCACATCACTCGCAAACGCAGTAAAGAAGAGCAACGTAATAACCCTTGTAGGGGACCATGTCATACTCGTTGACACAACCCTTGACAACCCGGACTTTGATGACATAACCATAATCATCGGACCGGATGCAACCCTTCAGGTGGGAGACGGAGACGTAACTCCGATACTTACGATACCCGCAAAGACCGAAGTGACTAACCCCTACGGAAAGCGCTACGAGGTCGTCAGCGGACAGGCGGTCTACGACGTGAAGCCGACGGCATTTGATGAGCCGATCTGCGACATACTCATAGAAGGCAGCAAGTTCATATACACAGACCTTGCCACCGCGCTTGACATATCTGTAAGCGGAGACGTCCTCGAGACGCTCAGGGACGCAGTCCTGCTCAGGAACGCAACCGTCAAATCCGGCGTTACCCTTAAGGATACCGGCGGAACGATCGAGATACCCGAGGATGTTACCCTCACCGTCAACGGAACACTTGAGTCCAAGGACGGTATGATAATAAAGGGAACCCTCAGGATAAACAGCGTCGTGGACTTTGACGGAAGCAACGTGGTGTTGGAGGGATCCATCGATGTAACATCGAGCGGAGTCCTCAATGTCAATGACACAGACATCATCGGGACCGCGGACAGCGTGATCGACATAGCTGGAGAGGTCAACCTGACCGGCACAACGGATGTCGTCGTTGGAGAGCTCATAGTGACCGGAACGCTCACAATAGAGGCCACCGCAGCACTTGAGGTACTCGAGCTTCTGCGCATCGGCGATGTGCCCGAACTGTCCACCGGATATGTCAACACAGCTGACATCACCGGCAAGATAGATCTCGCCGCCACCGCGATCGCATGGGTCTACGGAGACTTCGGCTCGAACGTGTTCAACAACCCTGTCGACAAGACGGAGTACAAGATAGGAACAACACTCTATCTCACACTGTATGTAGACTCAGGTGTCACCATGCCCCTCAAGAAAGTATGGGGAGATGAGTTCGGCGCTGACGGCTACATGCTGGACATAGAGATCCTTGACTGGAACAACGACCGCATGCTCAGGGGAGACTGGCTCTCCGAGGAACTCAAGAACGTACCGACCGCCGCAAACATCGGAGGCACTGACTGGGAAATAGTCTACGCAGACTTCATAGCCAAGAAGGTGAAGGTAACGCTCGCATACACACTTGGTATCGAGTGGGCCGTCGACGATGTAAAGAAGGATGGCGTTCTTGAGGTAGATTATGGCACCACAATAGCTGTGAAAGCTGTTGTTCAGCCCGGATACGAGGGAACCCCCGTCCTTAGGGCAGGGACTGCTTCGTACACAGCCGGAGCCCCGTACAAGGTGACAGCACCTGTTACCTTCTCTGTGGCATCTGGCGTGGACCCGGCCGGTTCTGGCGGCAGTGACGACGGCGGCTTGACTCTCATTGAGATCTTGCTGATAATAATCGTCATCATCATAGCCATCATAGCCATAATCATCGCGATAAGGCTGCTGAGGTCTTGATCTGGTAAGAAGGTAGAAAGGAATCATCCTTAAAACAGAAAAATAAACAGGGGAGAGATCCCCGTCTTAACTTTCTTTTAATTATTGAATAATTCTGAGAGCGGTTCTTCTTTGACGATAGGTCACGCAGACAGTGACCGGGTTGCGGTCAAAACATTCTCAAAAGCTCTAAGCTTCTCATTGTTTCCAGTAATCGATGCCGGACTGCCCCATGGCCCTGACGTTCTCATCGGGGCTCGCCTGCGGTGTTTCGCACCCAGGCGCAAGAATGAATCCCCCATCTCTTCCGGCTGTATCAATGAGTTTGTAGCACTCTTTCTTGATGTCGGCGGGAGAGCCGCTAAGTATCAGGCGCACCGGGTCAACATTTCCCATGAGGGCCACTTTGCCGCCCGCTTTGATATGCGCCTTTTCGATATCCACCGCATGGTCGAAACTGAAGCAGTCCACTTTCAGCTCCGGCATCAGAGGCATGATCTCCAGTGAATTCCCGCATATGTGCAGGAACGACTGAACACCATGTTCCGTCTTGACATCTGAGATCACTTCCTTCAATGCGGGGTATGAATACTCTTTGAATGAGGTTGGGGATATCAGGTCCCCTGAGGAGGTCGGGTCGGCCATCCACATGACGGTGGCGCCGGAATCGATCATCTTGTTCTGCATCGAAGTGACGAAGGGCGCCACTTTGCCCACGAGCTTCTTCACCATATCGGGTTCCATCATCGTCATCATGAGCATATCTTCCGTGCCCATGAGATAGCCGGCCGTTGTAATGGGCCCCCAGGACAGCCCGCAGATGTGAAGGTCCTCTTCCAGCATCCTGCTGGTCTCTTCCAGGCCGTTCACGATCACCTGCGTGAACATGGGGCACTCTTTCGCTACGTTGGGGTCGAAGAACGCAAGGTCGTCTATACCCTCCATATCCTTCACCGGATGTTCCTTAATGTAACCGTAATCATCTTCGGGGAACCTTACGTTCATCCCGAGATCTGCGAAGGGGACCTGCGAGTCCAACACGGGTTTAACAAAATCCGACAGCGTCTTCAGGGAATAGTCGATGGAGACCTTTGCCGATATCTTCGGATCCTTCCTTGCCGTTTCAACAGTGAATCCGGCGCTTCTTGCGGCCGTGACCAGTGCAAAGTTGTTGACAGGGGTCCTGTCCGCGGTCTCATGATCCAAAGCGGCCCTTATGCATTCACGGTGTCCGGCATCCTTCATTCTCATCCCTCAACTTATATTATTATACATATGATAAAAGAACGGCCGGTATCTTTGTTTCGGCCGCTTTTCCGCGGCACAGCCACAGCCATCCTCTTATTCCACAGAGAGGTATCGCACCTTTTCTAATTTTCCCTCTGATGAAGGTCAGATCCTGCTGATGACTCCCGCATATATCATCGGAAGCGTGATGGTGGCGTCCCCTTCAACGGTCATCTTTTTCGCATCGGCCTTTACCTTCCCCCATGATACGGCCTCCCTGATCCTGGCTCCGGACAGCGATCCGTCGTACTCTTCGGCGGTGGTGAGATACACGCAGTAATCCAGCCCGCCCCTGAATTGGCTCCACCATATCACGTGGTGTTTGGATATCCCGCCTCCGATGATGACCGCCCCGGTGGTCTTTGCGCCGTTCATCATCTCGCTGAGCATCTGCTCGTCACCGAAAAGGTCTATGCGCAGTTTCCTGTGCGTCTGGTAATACATCCATAGCTGGCAGCCGAATGATCCGTCGGTTATTCCCGGGACCACGATCGGCACCCCTTTCTTATGGCACTGGTAAAGGAGGCTGTCCTCGTCGTCCAGCCTTGAGCCGACAGCATCTATTATCTCGTGGGTGGTCATGGATTGGGCGTCCGCGAATATCTCATCGAACATGGGCAGGAGGTTATCTTCGAGAACGACCCCGTAGCACTCATCCGGCACCAGAACGTTCCCTAGCCTGCTTATCTCATATTTCTCCCTGAGCATCTCGTCGTCCATCATGAAATCGCCTTTGTAATATTCGGCGTAGCTTCTGGACAGATCATGGTCGAGAGTTCCGCAAGTAGTGATGATAAGATCCACGAGACCGTTCTTTACCATGTCGACGATGACCCCTCTTGTTCCCGTGGCCATTATGCAGGCGGGGAATGAGAGCACCTTCAGGCAATCTTTGTCCTTGGCCATGGACTCTATGATATTGGTCGCGTCGGCAAGCTTCTGGGCGGTAAATCCTCCCGCTTCCCCCATTGCTTTAAGCAGCTGGTCCGCAGACATGTTCTTTGTTATCTTTATGTCCTTAACAGGGATGAGCTCTAGGTCTGTCATTTCAATAACCCGTTCCGTGCTTCCATGTTCAGGATTTGCCATATTTAAAGTTTGTTTAGAAAATCCCTTGAAATTCCAGAGTTAAACCAATATTTGCTGCATCAGGGGATCCTTGGATAAAAGTAAGAAGAACGATGGCCCCCTAGACAAAAAGGGGCTGATTGCAAGAACAGGCTGAAATGCATCTGGGAGATGGATTCAAAAATGAGATGTGGCCCCGATGTGGCCCTGATATGGCCCTGATATGGCCCTGATATGGCCCTGATGTGATCACACAGTGACGGCTTGTCGGGAGTGCGAACTCACTTTACAATATGATTTGTACGCAATGTGATCATCAGAAGAGCAGAGAAAAACACGCCGGTCGACTTTTTTATTAGTACTAATGAATGGAAGGGCACTTTTTGAAACACAAAGCGGGAGAATAAAGAGGCAACTATATCCGATGCTCTTTCTTTCCAAGTAACATTAATATTATACACTTCCATGGATTGCATGGATATGTTGATGATCGCAAGGGACAGACCCTATTCGGAACTGAGGGACGCCCTCAAAGGAAAGAAGGTTGCGATATGGACGTGCAACACATGTGCCAGATTATGCTTTGACATAGGAGGTGAAGCCGCCGCCGATAGGCTGGCGGCTGCTCTAAGGAACGACGGCGTGGATGTGTTGGGAGTTCTTTACACGGGTGCCTCCTGCCTGGAGAAAAAGGTCCGCGAGAAATATGATGAGGAGATCATCGGCGGGGCGGATGTGGTCCTTTCCCTTACATGCAATATCGGCGCACTATGCGCGAAAAGAGCTTTCGGGAAGGAGATATTCAACCCGATCGCAACCCTCGGTGCCGGGTTCGTCGGCGAGAACAGAAGGATACTTTTATGCGAAGACAATGGCGACGAACTTGAGGTCAAAGAGCTTATCGAAACGGCCGAAGAAAAGGGCCTTTGGTGTGACCCATACGCTTAACTAAAGTACGGCAACCTTTAACTATTATATATGAAGAGAGGGTACGTAGTTGTATAGGGGTTAACCCAAAATGATAGACATACTGGATTTTAACAATATGCTGTTCATGATCCCCATCGCCGCTGTAATAGCGTTGCTTTTTGCTCTGTACTTTTTCAGGAATATCTGGTCAAGGGACAAAGGTACTCCTGAGATGCAGAAGATATCCAACGCCATAGAAACCGGCGCCATGGCTTATCTTAGGCGCCAATACAAGACGATAGGGATCATAAGCATAATTCTGGCGGTCGTGCTCGCACTTGCCGGATTGGTAGACAGTTTCAAAGAGTACCTCGGACCGATGGTTGCGCTTGCTTTCCTGATCGGTGCCGGGTTCTCGATACTTTCCGGATACATCGGAATGAAGATATCGGTGAACGCTAACATCAGGACCGCCAGCGCGGCCGGGAAATCGCTCAACGATGCATTCGTCTGCTCCTTCAGAGGAGGCGCGATATCTGGGATAGCTGTTTCCGCTTTGAGTCTGATCGGTCTCTTCGCGGTCGTCTTCGTGTACGACGTTGTGATCGACGAGACCATGACAAAGACCCTCCACGCTGTTGTAGGGTACGCATTCGGTGCTTCCTTCGCCGCGCTGTTCGCACAACTCGGCGGAGGCATCTACACCAAGGCGGCCGATGTAGGCGCGGACCTTGTGGGAAAGGTCGAGGCCGGAATACCGGAGGATGACCCAAGGAACCCTGCGGTCATCGCAGACCTGGTCGGAGACAATGTAGGGGACTGCGCCGGCCGCGGAGCAGACATATTCGAGTCCACCGCAGCTGAGATAATAGGATCGATGGTCATCGGTACCGCCGTCATTGCGGCGGCCGGAGGATTGGGCCTTTCCAACAACTGGGTATTCCTCCCGCTGGTCCTTATGGCATTCGGTCTGATAGCATCCCTTATCGGAATATTCGTCGTAAGAATGAAGGACGATGACTCAGATGTTTTCAAATCCCTCAACATGGGATACTATCTTACCATAGCATTGGTGCTGGTATCTCTGGCGGTAACGACATACTATATGCTGGCCGAAGAATGCGAACTCTGGTACTATTTCTTCGGGGCCGGAGTGGTAGGCATCGCGCTCGGCCTTGCCATTGTGTATATTACCCAATACTACACGGGCGACCACAAGCCTGTCAAAGGCATAGCAAAATCATCTGAGACAGGGCCCGCTACCAACGTCATAGAAGGAATATCGACCGGACTCGAGTCCACGGTTCCGTCGGTGATCTGCATAGTCATAGCGATACTTGTCTCATACAACCTTGGATACTATGCTGCGCCTGCGGGCATACACCCGATGGTCTTCGGGTTCTACGGCACCGCTATCGGAACGATCGCAATGCTCGCATCTTCCGCTTTCATATTGGCAGAGGACACGTTCGGACCGATCACAGATAATGCGGGCGGAATAGCGGAGATGTCCGACCAGCCCGAAGAGGTAAGGAAGAGG
>Ga0082212_10001926_pt1 | contig 30518 bp, 19 predicted proteins | sample TergutNt197P3_FD_71548 | JGI IMG/M metagenome (GOLD analysis project Ga0082212, IMG submission 71548) | Neocapritermes taracua P3 segment gut microbial communities from Petit-Saut dam, French Guiana - Nt197 P3 | ecosystem: Host-associated > Arthropoda: Insects > Digestive system > Gut ...
GATATTCAACACGGACGACAACCTGCTGCTTTCGGCGTCCACCGCTTCTGGAAAAACGGAAGCGGCGTTTTTTCCCATCCTGACCCTTTTCATGGAGGATATGCCGAAATCCGTCGGCGCGCTCTATATCGGCCCCCTAAAAGCTCTTATAAACGATCAGTTCATGCGCCTGAACGATCTGTGCCGGGAAGCGGACATTCCCGTCTGGCATTGGCACGGCGACGTGGGGCAATCGCATAAAAACAGGCTTTTGAAAAATCCTTCCGGCATTCTGCAAATTACCCCCGAATCGCTGGAAGCCTTGCTGCTTCATAAACACGCCGATATTACCCGCCTGTTCGGCGATTTGCGGTTTATCGTAATTGACGAAGTTCATTCCCTGCTGCGCGGCGACCGCGGCGGCCAGACTCTCTGCCTGATCGAAAGACTTTCAAAACTCGCCGGCGTAAGCCCCAGAAGAATAGGGCTTTCCGCGACAATCGGCGATCCTGAAAGCACGGGAAAGTTCATGTCTTCAGGTACGGGCAGAAAAACGTTAATCCCAAAAATTGAGACTAAAGGCGTCAGGTGGCGGCTTTCCATGGAGCATTTTTTCATCCGGGGCGCACAGACGGCCAAAGACCGGAACGATACCTGCGCCCTGCCGGTTTTAGACGAGAAAACGGATGTCGCTCCCGAAAATGCCGATCCCGGCATCGGATACATTTTTGAGCATACGAAAGGGAAAAAATGCCTGATATTCGTAAATTCGAGGGAAGAATGCGAAGCGGTCACCACAACCCTGCGTCAATACTGCGAAGCGAACGCCGCGCCGGACAGATTTTTAATACACCACGGCAATCTATCGGCTTCATACAGGGAAACCGCGGAAGCGGTGATGAAAGACGAAGAGCAGTCCCAGACCACGGTAACCACGGCGACTCTTGAACTTGGAATAGATATCGGCAGGCTGGAACGCGCTTTTCAGATAGACGCGCCTTGTACCGTTTCTTCGTTTTTGCAAAGAATGGGCCGCACCGGCCGGCGGGATCTGCCGCCCGAAATGTGGTTTGTCATGCGCGAGGATCAGCCCGAAGCCAGAGCCATGCTGCCGGCTACAATTCCGTGGGGATTGCTCCAGGGTATCGCGTTGATTCAACTGTATGTCGAGGAACGCTGGATCGAGCCGCCCAAGCTAGACAGGCTGCCTTTCAGTCTTCTGTATCATCAAACTATGTGCACGCTGGCTTCCCGCGGAGAAATGTCTCCCGCCGGACTTGCTTCCCACGTTCTTCCGCTAAGTTATTTCCACAGAATTACGCAGGACGATTATAAACTCATGCTGCGGCATCTCATTGCGGCCGATCATATCCAGAAAATCGAGGGCGGCGGGCTTATAGTCGGCCTTGCCGGCGAAAGGCAGATAAATTCCTATAAATTTTACGCGGTGTTTAAAGAAAACGAAGAATACACCGTCCGCAGCAAATCCCAGGAAATAGGCACTATAGTAATGCCGCCGCCCGTTGGTGAAAAAATCGCGCTGGCGGGGCATGTATGGATAGTTGAAGAAATCGACCACAAACGCCATCTGGTGTATTGCGAGCAGGTCAAAGGCAAGGTTCCGGCGTTTTTCGGACTATGCCCCGGCGACATTAACACCAGGGTTCTCGAAAAAATGAAAGACGTCCTGCGCGAAAATACAGCCTATCCCTATCTCATGAAAAACGCGGTCGTCAGGCTTTGCGAGGCCAGGCACGCCGCCGGCAATTCAAACCTTACGGAAGATCCCCTTATCTGCCTGGGCGGCGATATGTGGTGTTTGTTTCCGTGGCTTGGGACATACGCTTTCCTCGCGCTTGAGCGATTCATAAAAATAAAATGCGCGCCACTCCTGAATCTGTCCGCGATGGATTCTTCGAGGCCGTATTTCATTCAGTTCAAAATGAAAGCCTCGAAAGAAGATTTTTTCAAAGTTCTCGGCGACATGGAAAAACAGCCGCTCGAACCAATGGAATTGATATATAAGGGAGAAATTCCGTTGTTTGAAAAATACGATGAATTCCTGCCCGAAGAACTCGTAAAAAAAGGTTTTGCCTACGGCATCTTAGGCATAGACGAAATGAAAAATCGTATTCGCGGTTGGAATAACCAGGGATGCTCTGCCCGGTCTATTCAGAATTAATTGGGAATGGCATAGTCAAACTACTTTTATGTCGCGCACCCCGTGCGATTGGATTATAATAATTAGTTTTGGAAAATAATTAAATTTATGAGGTTCATGCAAAACCTCTGGGAGCGCGGGCTTTTAGCCTGCGTTTCTGAACTGCGCAGGCGGGACGCCTGCGTTCCCATGTCAAGGTTTTGCAAGAACCTCTTATGTAAGGAGAATTAGGTATGTCTGAAAATGAAAAAACCGCCCCCCCGCCTGCCGCTCCAGCGCCCGTTATCGACGACAAGGCGCCAAAGGCAATCGCGGAAACATTTGACCAGGTGACAGGCGTCGCCAAGGCGACCATGCATTTGCCCGCTGTTGCAGTGCTGGGAATTCTGGCGGGCGCGTATATCGGATTTGGAGGAATGCTTTCATCCACCGTCACGTTTGACGCGGCGGCCATAGTCGGTACGGGAATTTCCAAACTGCTGGGCGGCGCGGTGTTCAGCGTCGGCCTGATGATGGTGGTTATCGCCGGCGCAGAACTTTTCACCGGCAACAACCTGATGATCTCCAGCACCTTAACAGGAAAGATTACCGGGGCAAACATGATCAAACGCTGGATAATAGTCTATCTGGCGAATTTTGTAGGTTCGCTCCTTATTATGGCCCTGTTTTATTACTCCGGCCTTTGGAAAACGGGAGATTACGGACTCGGCGCAACGGCGGTGAAAGTCGCGAACACCAAAGTCAACCTGGCCTTCGGCGAAGTTCTATGGCGCGGCATCGGGTGTAACTGGCTGGTCTGCGTCGCCGTTTGGATGGCGGCGTCGGCGCGTCAAACCGTAGGCAAAATATTCGCCATATTTTTCCCTATCATGGCCTTCGTAACGCTGGGTTTTGAACACTGTGTCGCCAACATGTATTTCATCCCGACGGGTATTCTGTTCAGCGGCGTTCCCGAGATCGCCGCGGCCGCGAATATCAATCTGTCAGGACTCACGTGGGGGAATTTCCTGGTAAAAAATCTTCTGCCCGCCACAATCGGAAACATCATCGGCGGCGTAGTATTCGTCGGCATGAGTTATTGGTTCGCGTACATCCGTCCCGTTAAAAAATAAAATATAAAATATTCAGGGTAAGGGCGGTTCGCGAATCGCCCTTACAAAAAACGATATGAAACACACGAAAAAATCGCGCAAGAACAAGAAGGGGAAAACGATCATCTTTTCCATTCTTGGCGTGTTTCTCCTGGCTGCGGCCGTTCTGGCAGTAGCCAACCTGTCCGTTTTAAGGCTTGTTTTTTCTCCGGGAAGCATCGTGGTCTCCGAACGAGAGGAATCCATCACGGTGCTAAAGCGGCTTGAAAGCACGGGCGACGTCATGAATCTTGAGGTTTCAGACGATACGGGCAGTGTTTCGTTTTTCAGCGCCGATGAAAACATAAAGGTAACAAGCGAGTATGACGGCGCGCGGTTAAAGCGCGCCAGCGGCGAGATTAACGCAAGGCGCGTTCGTGTTTCCAATATCGAAGACGGCAAGGGACTGGCCCGCGTTATGCTCTCTCCATATTTCACAGACGACGAAATCGCCGCGATATTGCTGCGTCATTCCCCGGATATTATCGCAAACGCCGTGAGCGGCAATATCAACATGTCATTTGATATCGGGGATAATTACCATGTGACCGTGGCCGGGTCCGCGAATGACAAGGTAGAGGTCGGTATCACCGTAAAATAACCATATCAGGCGACATCAGTAGGGGCGAATAATTATTCGCCCCCTCTGGAGTTTGTACAGATCAGATGTTGGCGCAGCAGTTGTAGGCCGTCAGCGTGGCGCGCTTGATATTGCCGACTTCGTCCGCGTCGCCAACAATGTAGACTTCGGGAATCAGGTCGGCAAAACTATCCGCCAGGAGACGGTTGTTCTTCATACCGAGAGCTTCCACGACGAAATCCGCCGGCAGAGTTTCATATTCCCAGTCCTTTCCTTCAATTAAAACGTCATTTTCGCCGATGGAACGAATAAGATGATCGCCTATCAGCCGCACATGATTGTCGCCCAAAAGGGCGAGAAGCATCTTGCGTGTGAGAATAGATATCCCGGACGCGAAATCCGCAACGGGTATTTTGTCCACAACCGTGACTTCGCAGCCGGCCATGGCGAGCGCCAGCGCTGATTCGCATCCGCTCAAACCGCCGCCGCAAACCACGACCCGTCCTGAAACACTCCTGCGTCCCGAATCCACATCAAGCACGTTAAATACATTAGGCCGTTTTATGCCGGGAATCTGCGGACGCGCGGGCGCCGCGCCGATGGCCACGACGATGGCATCCGGATTTTCAGCCATGACAAGTTTCGGCGTCGCTTCCGTATCGAGGCGAATATCCGCGCCGCAATTCATTGTCGTCCGGTCAAGCCATTCCGTGTAACGGAGCAAATCGCCCTTGAAAGGAAGTTTGTTTATGTCATGCAGCATGCCGCCGATGGCGCCGGTTTTTTCAAAAAGCACTACGTCGTGCCCTCTTTGTATGAGCGTGAGCGCAGCCTGTGATCCCGCAATGCCGCCGCCGATCACGACCGTTTTTTTCTTTTCGTCGGCCTTGCGCAACCGCGCGTAACGTTCCGTGCGCCCAAGCGCCGGATTGACCGCGCACTGAATATGCCCGGCGTAGTTTGCCGCGCACCCCCAGCAGCGCAAACAGGGACGGACGTCGTCGGGCCGCCCCCGATAACATTTTTTCAGCATGTCAGGATCGGCCAGCAATCCGCGGGCCATGGCAACCATGTCGGCGCTTCCTTCGGCGATGATCTGATCCGCCATTTCCACGTCGATGCCGCCGACCACGCTGACGGGAATAGTGATGTCCTGGCACTGCTTGACCGCACGGGCCAGCGGAACGTTCGCGCCGCGCGGGCGATAATACGGCGGCATGGTGTAGAACTGCGAACGGTAATCAACGATCAGCCCGGATGACATTGTGACAAGGTCGATATGTTCCTGCGCGATTTTAAGAAATTCGATAACTTCGTCGATTTTCATCCCGCCGGGAGTCATTTCGTCGCCGCTGATACGCAGTTCCACGATGAAATCAGGCCTGACCGCGGCGCGGACGGCCTTTAAAATCATGAGCGGAAAACGGCAGCGATTTTCAAAGGATCCGCCGTAGATGTCCACGCGGTGATTTGTGAGCGGAGAGAGAAACTGCGCTATAAGGTTGCCGTGCGCGCCGTGAATGAGAACGCCGTCGAAGCCGCAGCGGCATACGCGCGCGGCGCAGTCGGCATAGCAGCCGACAACCCGCTCGATGTCCTTTTGGTCCATCTCCCTTATATAGGGATATTGATCGGGAATGGGCAGGCTTGTAGGCGCGAGCCCCCATTCGGTTTTTATGAGCTTTGCGTTCACGCCGCGTCCGGCGTGAACCAGCTCCACGGAAAGCTTCGCGCCGTGCGTATGCGCGGCTTCGGCAAGAAGGCCCAGGTTGTTTTCCTTGAGGTCGTCGGTAACGTCAAGTTCGGAGGGATAATCCGCGCCTGTCGTCCACTCCACCGGCGTTGCGCCCAGGTGAATAAGGGCTACGCCGGAAGCGGCCTGTTCTTCCACAAAATCAACGTAGCGCTGCGTCGCCTCGCCGATGGAATTTGTGAAATCGCAGACCATGGGCGCGAACTCGATACGATTTTTTAATGTCGCGCCGCCGACTTTGATTGGCGTATACACATGTTTGTAATTATTGAACGACGGCATATACCCCTCCCCTACGCCAGAAGTTCCTGCGCCCTGCTAAGGCGATTCTGTACCAGCACTCCGTTCGGACACTGAATAGCGCATGACGAACAGTCGCTGCAACGCACGTCCCTGATTTCCTTCGCAAGCCCCTGGAAATTCGATTTCGCCTGATAGTAATTGCCCGCGAAATCGTTGTAGGCGAGAAAACGCAGCATATCCGCCACCGGCAGCCCTTTGGGGCATACGCCTGAACAGGTGTTGCACATACGGCAATAGTCCGGGCGAATCTGCTCGTTCATCACATACAGCAGTTTTTCGTCTGCGGGGGTAAATGGTTCGGACATCGCCCTGAAGTTCATCTCAAGTTCCGGAATTGTCTGCATGAACGGAACCGTCGTCCCGATGGCCGGATTACTAAGCACCCATTTAATGCCCGCGAGCGGGCCTTCCCCATCAGGCCGCGCCGGAGGATTGTCAAAAACTTTAATATTAAGCCCGGTTAAAGCCACAACGACTTTCATGGCTATAACGCCGATTCCGGCTTCATGCAGCCGTTTGATCGCGTTGTCGCGGTAGAAGCCGCCGATTGGAAAACTGTAGGTGGTTTGCATCACGTCGAATACTTTGGCTTCAAGAAGAAAATCGACCATCCGGTTTGGATCGTGGCAACTGAATCCGATGAAACGGGCTTTGCCGGATTTCTTGCATTCCAACATCCCTTCAATGGCTTCGTCCGGAATTGCGTCCGGCGTGTCACGCGCGTGAAGATGCCAAATGTCTACATAATCCGTTCCAAGCTCTTTAAGGCTGGTATTAAGGTCGTTAACGATGTCGTCTTTTCTGCGCGACGGCGATTTTGTGGCGATGATAATTTTTTCCCTCTTTCCCTTGATGACTCCGGAAAAGATTTTTTCGCTGTCGCCGTAATCGCGCGAGGTGTCGAAATAATTAATGCCCATATCGATCGCCTTGGCGACGACTTCAGTGACGGGATTAAAACCGATGCCGTAGCCGACCCCGGACGGTTTAAGCCCCGTTTTTCCAAGTGTACGATATTCCGCCTTTGGGGAACCCTGAAGTACCGCGTTCAAGCCGCCCGGTGAAGAGAGGCCGGCCGCGGCCGGCAACGCCAGACCGGCCTGTAAAAACTGTCTTCTTGACTGATTTGAATTCATAATCCCTCCTTCGTTGAGGTTCTTGCAAAACCTTGACATGGGAACGCTGGCGCCCCGCCTGAACAAAAAAAGCATGACAAAGAAACTCCGCGCATACAACAGCGCATATCGTTTTTATCATGACTGTAGATTAAGTATAATGGAAAATGAGTGATGAATTAAATGTGGCGTTAGATCAAACAAATTTTAACAAGGCTAATATATGACAGCAGAATCGGAAGCTTATGAAATAATTCACTGGAACAAGATGTATATCCTGGATCTTAATACACTGCAAATTGACTACGATGACGATCTTGGCAACAAACCGGAACTTCAGCGAACAACTGAACAGCTATGGGTAGATTATCTTATAGTAAGAATGCGTCCGGAAGCCGTCATTCAAAAACAAATTGCAGAAATCTTTCGTTTGGACAACATCCTTGATTACAAGGATACAGAGGTTCCCCTTTCTGAAAATGAGTTTCACAAATCGCTTGGCTGCTTCCATTTATACATGTCGGAAAACGAAGACGTTGAAATTACCGATATGACACTGAGTATTGTGGTTACTGCGTACCCGCGCGAATTGTTCAAATATCTGGACGAGACTCTTTGTTGTTCAGTGGATGAAAGATATCCCGGCGTGTTCGTGGTAACTGGATATATGGTACCGATCCAGATCCTTCACACAGAGAAGCTGTCGGAGGAAGAAAATCTCTGGCTTTGGAATCTGAACCGGAACCTTACAAAGTACCTGAACTGACTTTCACATCGGGGCGCCTGCACACCGTGAACGCCCCGCGCTCTCATAAAATGAGGAAATAAATCGAATGAAAAAACCCGTTCGGATTGCAATTCCGGTGATTCTGGCTGCTGCGGCGGGCGTATATTTTCTGCTCAACAGAGGGGAAGAAGATGCCGAAAACCGGATTAAGGTGTCGGGCAACATCGAGCTTACCGAAGTCAGCATCGCCTTCAAAGCGGCGGGGCGGCTCATTGAGCGCGCCGTTGACGAAGGCGACGCGGTAAAAAAAGGCATGATAGTCGCGCGTTTGGATAGCGACCAGTTGACGGCGCAGAAGGACCGCGAAGCAGCCGGCCTGCAATTTGCCGTCGCGCAACTGGCGCAGGCGGAAACGGCGCTGGATTGGCAAAAGCAAAGTCTTGATGCCGATTTTGAACAGCGCCGTGCGGATCTTGCCGCAGCCGAGGCCCGGCTGCTTGAATTGAAAAACGGTTCGCGTCCGGAAGAAATCAGGGAAGCCGAAGCCGCCGTCGCGGCGGCTCATGCCGAATATACCCGCGCGGGGAACGATTGGACGCGCGCGCAGGCATTGCATAAAAGCGGCGATATTTCCACTGCCCGGTACGATCAATACCGCAGCCAATGGGAAGGCGCGGAGGCCGCGCTAAACCAGGCAAAAGAACGTCAGGCATTGACTTTAGCCGGGCCGCGCCGGGAACAGATCGAAGCCGCGTCCGCCCAGGCCGATCGCGCACGGGCCGCGATAACCGCAGCCGAAGCCAATCGGCTCGAAATCAGGCGGCGGGAGCAGGAATTGCCTCTGCGCCGCGCCGACATTGACCGCGCCCGCGCCAATCTCGCGCTGATTGAAACGCAGCTTGCCGATACGGAAGTTTCTTCGCCGATAGACGGCGTCGTACTGGTAAAAGCCGCCGAGCCCGGCGAAATCCTTCCCGCCGGAACGCCTGTTATGACGATCGGCGATATTGACCGTCCCTGGCTGCGCGCCTATATCCGTGCGGCGGATCTGGGAAAGGTAAAACTTGGCGAACAGGTGAAAATTACAACCGATTCCTATCCCGGTAAAATTTATGAAGGCCGCGTCAGTTTCATTGCATCCGACGCGGAATTTACGCCCAAACAGATCCAGACGCAGGAAGAGCGCGTAAAGCTGGTTTACCGGATCAAAATTGACGTGGAAAACCCGGATCATGAATTGAAATCAAACATGCCGGCAGACGCCGTAATAGAATTCAAATAAATGGCGGCCTCCGAAACCCCCGAAATCAAGGCTTGCGACCGAGACAAAAAATGTAGGGGCGAATAATTATTCGCCCCCAACCAAGGTAAATGAGCATTTTGTCGAGGGAGCGTAACGCAGAGTTCGGGGGTTTCGGAGGCCGCCGAGGTGAAATATGAAAACATCAAACAGACGGGTTATTGTTTCGCTGATACTTTTGGTTACTTTAATCATGATGCCCGCAAGCGCGGCGATTGTTCATATCACGCATGGGACGGCGGCCAGCCACACATGGTTGCACATTCACGTTGTCTTTGCCTTTATTTTTATTGTCGCGGGCATTTACCACGTTGTGTACAATCGGCGGGCATTGAAAAACTACCTGTTAGGAGGGAAAAAGGATGCGACATGTCCGCGAAGTACTTAATCACTGACAACGCCGGTCTGGACTATGGATTACTTACCTATGACCAGGGAAACAATGTCTGGCACATAGAAATCAATCCGGACCGAACCTGGAACGATACCCCATTGTCGCTTGCCATTTATATAAGAAACGGGATTTATTCTCTGGATGAAAAACAGTCGATATCCTGGGTACGCGAGCGGCTATTGCCGCCCAACCGGCAAAATATTCAACACATATTGCGGGAAATGGGTATCCAAAAGTATGACGAGTTTGCCTTTATACAGATAACTCGCGGCGTTTCTCCGAACGATGGGCTGTTTCTGGTGGAAAAATAACCCCGGATTCCGATGTAGGGGCGAATAATTATTCGCCCCTACATTATTCAATTTATCTGCGGTGGTGCCGCCTGTCCGCTACCGGTTTTTCCTGATCTTCGTTCAGATCGTTCACATCGGTGCTGCTCATCTCGTCATTGTAAATTCTATAGGCGCCTTTACCGCCTCTTTTTGCCTGATACATCGCCGTATCCGCATACTTGATAAGAACATTGTAATTTTCCGTATGGCGGGGGAATAACGCTACGCCGATACTTAAACCCACACCGTACTTATTAACTAAACGATTGGGCGCCTGTGATTTAAAATTGTCAAGCACCTTCTTTCCCACAACATGGGCCTCTTCTTCGGAATTGACACCGGCGACGACCTGAACGAACTCATCGCCCCCTATACGCGCGGAAACATTTAACGCCCCCGCCGGCGGCCGGAAAGATCTTGAGTGTTCATGGATACTATTAAGATATGAGGCTATGTATCGCAGGAGCTCGTCGCCTGCGTCATGACCGGCGTTATCGTTCACGCTTTTGAAATTATCAACATCTATAAGCAAAAAAGCGAATGAAGTTTGTTTTTTGAGCGTTTCGTTCGCAATGTCCGCCAGATATGTCATAAGGTATTGCCGGTTTGGCAATCCCGTGAGGACATCGTAATTCGCCATACTGAACAGCTTTTTCTGCATTTTCTGAACATTGTTCATCGACGAAAACACAATAACGGTCATAACGCACATTGTTGCGCACAGCGTCAAAATAAGGACAACGGCGTTTCTGTGCGCGGTGCGGTTGCTTTTCTGGATGTATGCATCCTCTATGTCCGCGCTGATGACGCCGATGACCGCGCCATCTTTCCATATGGGGACCGCGCCGGTGTTGAAGCTCCCCCATTGATCCACCACATTCATAATTCCCGCCGACTCTTTGCCGTCGAAAGCGTCCAGATGAACTTGCGAAATTTCTTCGTATTCACTAAAAAGTGTTTCATCCTCGGTATCGGTATCAAATATGAAGTAGTAGGTACCGTTTATCTGTTTTAGCGCGTAAATGTATGTGGCTTTTACTTTTCCCTGCAGGGCGCGCAACTGCGCAAGGGTTTGGTTGTAGTCCTCAATATCATTTTCCACGTCTTCTATGGAGTTATACGAATCAAACTTATCAATATCAATTAGTTCGCTTGCCGCGATGGAAACAGAAATTAACTCTGATTCAATGCTGTTCCCCAGAATATGCATCAAATCCTCGGTATTTTTTAGAGTCATAAATACGGTTATGCCCATTATTACAACGAAAAATCCGATGACTGACAGAATCAATACTTTTGGGGATCCACTTTTCTTCAAAATAATTTCTCCCTCTTCACAGAGAATCCTGAAAGCGGATTCCCACCCGGAGTGGAATTACGCGATTAAACCAATTTTGGTTAGCGTCCCATACTGCCGATGACGGCGGAAAGTATGCCGCCGAGAGTGGCTGAGAAAAGCAAACCCAATACGAAACCAACGGCCCAAAATATTAATATCGCGCGCGCCCAATTTTTGCGGTTCAGATTTCCCACGCTGAAGGCCCAAACAAATAGCATCACAATATTCACACAGGGAATTATCATGAGGATCATTGTGATAACCCAGTCTTTTAACTGCATTACACTGGTATCATCTTTAACAACGGGTGCGGACTGCGCGGAACTGTTGAAATTATTGTCATCCATAAATACATTTCCTCTCGGGTTTAATACGGCAAAAACGGGTTAATTATTGAACTGCCAGACTGCCTTGTCAATGAAACAAAATATTGAAACAAAATATCCGCAGCAAATTTTTGGGGTTTTGTACAAAAGGAGGGGTTCCGAGTAGTGTATCCACCCGGAAAAGAAAAACCAGTATGCCCGAAAAAATCAAAACTACGAGATAAATCTGGCTGTATTTAAAGAGCCTCTCATAACGGAAGCGGCCTAAAATCCACAGGGTAAAGTACAGCAGGACAAATGGAAGCATGGGATTCATGTGCATGCTTTCCTGCCATTTGCCCTGCAGCAGCAACAGCCCGGCTCGTGTCAGTCCGCAGGCGGGGCATGGAATGCCCGCCACAATTTGCGATAAGCACATGGATCCGAAAAAATACTGTCCAAGGCAGAAATAAATGCCCGTAAAAAGAAGCAACAGTAAAATGTTTTTATGGTTCTTTATGGCAGCCCGGTAAATGTTTGTTATCATGCGAACCATTGGCATTCTCTGTTTTACAAAGGGGATCGCCTCTCTTATTCTTTCTGAAAGACGACGCAGGACAGCGGCGGCAGCGTGATTTCCAGCGACCAGTCGCGGCCGAATATCGGGACAGCCTCCGCCTCTATGCCGCCGAGGTTGCCCATTCCGCTTCCGCCATACACCTCGGCGTCGCTGTTGAGCGCCTCTTTCCACAATCCGCCCACGGGAACGCCCGCCCTGTAACCCTGGCGCGGCACAGGGGTAAAATTCACTACGAACAGCGTCAGACGCTGCGGCGCTCCCAAATCGCCACGCCCGCGCCGCAGGAAACTGACCGTGCTGTTGGCGTTGTCGTGGCAGTCAATCCACTCAAACCCCGAATGTTCGTAATCCAGTTCGAATAACGACGGCTCGCTCCGGTACAGCCTGTTCAAATCATGCACCCAGCGCTTCAGACCGGAATTAAGCGGCTGTTCCAGCAGATGCCAATCCAGGCTCACATCGTGATTCCATTCGTTCCACTGCCCGAATTCACACCCCATGAAAAGCATCTTTTTACCGGGATGCCCGTACATGAAGCCGTAAAGCGCGCGCAGATTGGCGAACTTCTGCCATTCGTCGCCCGGCATTTTCCCGACCATGGATTTCTTGCCGTACACCACTTCATCATGGGAAAACGGCAGTATGAAATTTTCACTGAGCGCGTACAGCATGCCGAACGTGAGCTGGTTATGATGGAAGCTCCTGTGAATCGGATCGTATGACATGTAGTCGAGCATGTCATGCATCCAGCCCATGTTCCACTTAAATCCGAATCCCAGCCCGCCAACATAAGTCGGGCGGGAAACCATTGCCCACGAGGTTGATTCCTCGGCAATGACCGTTGCGCCGGGCGCCTCGGCGTGAAAACTTTCGTTCATGCGTTTTAGAAAATTGAGTGCGTCAAGGTTTTCCTTGCCGCCGTAATAGTTTGGAATCCATTCCCCTTCTTTCCGGCCGTAATCCAGATATATCATGGCCGCGACGGCATCCACGCGCAAAGCGTCTATATGATACTGATCCGCCCAGAAAACGGCATTGCTGATAAGAAAACTCTGCACTTCTTTTCTTCCGTAGTTGAAAACGCAGGTATCCCAGTCGGGGTGTATTCCCTGTTTCCAGTCTTCATGTTCGTAAAGATGCGTGCCGTCGAAATAACCCAGCCCGTGCCCGTCGCTTGGAAAATGCGCGGGCGCCCAGTCTAGAATAACGCCGATGTCGTGCCTGTGCAGCACATCCACCAGGAAGCGGAAATCGTCGGGCGATCCGTGGCGGCTTGTGGGAGCGAAATATCCCGTGGACTGATAACCCCAGGAACCGTCGAATGGGTGTTCGGCTACAGGCATTAACTCCACATGCGTGAAACCCATATCGCGGACGTATTCGACAAGCCTGCCTGCCAGTTCCCGATAAGTAAGCCAGCGGTTGTTATCCTCCGGGCAGCGCATCCATGATCCAAGATGCACTTCATAGATAGACATGGGCTTCTGATACGGCAGGCTGTTGCGGCGCGCTTTCATCCATTTTGCGTCAAGCCATTCGTATTTTGAAAGATCCCAGACGCGCGAAGCCGTGAGAGGGCGCATTTCGGCGGCAAAGGCGTAAGGGTCGGCTTTTTCCACGCTGTACCCGTTGCATTGGGATTCGATGAAATACTTGTAGAGCGCGCCGCTGCCCACTCCGCCGACAAAGCATTCCCATATGCCGGAAACTCCGACAGGCGTCATAGGAAAAGTCTGCCGATCCCATCCGTTAAAATCGCCCACGACGGAAACACGCGCAGCGTTTGGCGCCCAGACGCGAAAAAATGTCCCCTCCGCGCCGTCTTTTACGCACGTATGCGCGCCGAGTTTTTCCCACGCGCGATGGTGCGTTCCTTCGCCAAAAAGATAGATATCCAGATCGGTAAGGCTGTTTTCTTTCATCATTTCTCCATTTCAATTGCCGATTATTGTGAGTGCCTTATAATATGCCTGTTTGCGCCACACGAGCAACAGAACCCCTATGGCAGCCTCCGAGGTTGGGCGCGATTTATCGCGCCCCTACACCGATATCGCCGACCCCGGTTCTTTGCCGGTTTGCGCCGATGGAACCTGGGCGTTGTAGTTTACCCGCGTCGGGTAGGCGATTTCCGCGCCGTGTTCCGCGATGATGCCCGCGATTTTCAAAAGCACGTCCTGTTTGACTTCGCAAAAACGCGCTTTAGACATGGTCCACGTAAACGCCTCAACCATAATATCGAGCGAAAACTCATTAAACTGTACGAAATTTACAATCACCGGCTGTTTCCGGTCGATTTCCTTGTGATCATGGAGCATGGCGCGGATGTCGCCGACTATGCCGGCGATCTCGTTTATATCTTCATAGCGCACTCCAATGGTTTCATTTATGCGGCGGTTTGTCATGCGCGACGAATTTTCCACCGTGATGCTGGTAAATATGGAATTGGGAATATAAAGCGGCCGCTTGTCGAATGTGCGGATGCGCGTGATTTTCCAGCCGATCTCTTCCACGATTCCCTCGATCTGTTTTTCAGACGACCTGATCCAGTCGCCGACCGCGAACGGCCTGTCCATGTGAATCATAAGGCCGCCGAAAAAATTGGCCAGCAGGTCTTTGGCCGCAAAACCAATCGCTATGCCTCCGATGCCTCCAAACGCCAATACGCCTGAGATCGAAAACCCCAGGCTTTGCAGCCCCACAAGAAAAGAAATGACGATGACGGCAATACGCAGTATCTGCCCGACCGCGTCAATGGTGGTTCGGTCGGGTGTTTCGCCGCGCTCGGTTTGCCGGCGGAGAAACGCGCCCTGCATGTTTCGGATGAAGCATAAAAGAAACCAGGCGAAACAGACTATGACCCCGATGGTGCGTATGACAGGGATTGCTTTAAGAAGCGCGATATCAAATTCAGCTTTGACGATATCCGCTGCAAACGAAAACCCAATCACCCATGCCAGCCATGAAGCCGGCCGCCGGGCCGCTGAAATCAGCGCGTCGTCCCATGACGATTGCGTTTGAAGCGCCGCTTTTTCCATCCGGGCCAGAAAGCGGCGCAGAATGAAATTGAAAATTATGACAGCCAGTAAAACGATGCTTAAATACAAAAAAATCATTACCGGCGTTTCGCCGGAAACATGCTGTTCCACCAAGGCGTCTAAAGAATCCATGCTAGTCCAAAAAAGCTTCGAGTGTTCTGTAACGCGACGGATGGCGCAGTTTGCGTAATGCCTTGGCTTCAATCTGACGAATCCGTTCCCGCGTCACAGAGAAGCTCTGCCCGACTTCTTCCAGCGTATGCTCGCTCCCGTCCCCCATCCCGAACCGCATCTTGATTACCTGCTCTTCCCTGGGGGTCAACGTACGCAGCACCAATTCGGTACGCTCACGCATGTCGGTATTCATCACGGCGTCAATCGGCGACAAAGCGTTCCGGTCTTCTATGAAATCCCCGAGGTGGCTGTCGTCTTCCTCGCCAACCGGCGTTTCAAGGCTGATAGGATCCTGCGCGATCTTGAGAATCTTGCGCACCTTGCCGACGGGAAAATCCATCCGTTCGGCTATCTCATCGTTGGTTGGCTCGCGTCCTAATTCCTGCACCAGGCTGCGCGAGACACGGGTAAGCTTGTTGATGGTTTCGATCATATGGACGGGAATACGGACAGTGCGCGCCTGATCGGCTATGGCGCGCGTAATGGCCTGCCGAATCCACCATGTCGCGTATGTGGAAAACTTGTAGCCGCGGTGATATTCAAATTTATCCACCGCTTTCATCAGGCCGACATTTCCTTCCTGGATAAGATCAAGAAACTGCAGCCCGCGATTTGTGTATTTTTTTGCGATCGATACAACCAGGCGTAGGTTGGCTTCAACAAGTTCCTTTTTGGCGATATCGGACTCAAGTTCGCCGGAACGAATTATCGCCAGGGTATTTTTCATGTCGGCGGCGGAAGCGAACGCGTCTTCTTCAATTTGTTTAATTTCGGCTTCCGCGGATTTGGCTCGCCGGCGCAGATCTTTCAAGTCATCCGTTTTTCGCGGCGACTCCATGCTCCTGCCGAGTTTCTGCAGTTCGCGTTCAAGCTCGACCACGCGGTCAACGGTATCCTTAAAGCAGTTGATCATTCGTTCATAAGTGGCGCCGTTCACTTTAAGGTCGCGTACCTGCCACGCGACGGGAATACGGTAACGCGCCAAAAGGGCCAGGTTTTTTTTGTAAACGCGCGTCCCTTTGCGGGACTGCGCCAGCTTCGCGCGTATCCGCTGCGCCGCGCGCTCGTGCTTGCGGATATTATCGATCGCCGCGAGAAAATCGGCGGCCGCTTCGTTAAGCTTCGCGTCGGAGACTTCATCTTCGTTAAACGCGACAACATCCCGGACGGAAATAACGCCTTTCTTTATCTGGTCGCCTATCATGAGAATTTCCCTGACAACAAGCGACGACCGCGAAAGCGCCTTCCGTATAACACGCTGGCCATGTTCAATTCTCTTTGAAACTTCGACTTCGCCTTCGCGGTTCAGCAGTGGAACCGATCCCATCTCACGGAGGTATATCCGAACAGGATCGTTGGTTTTATCAAGGTTGGTGAAGCTGCCAAAGTTAAATTCGCTTTCATCCGCGGAATTTTCCTCTTTCGGCGCGCGTTTTTCGCCTGCGAATAACTTTTGCTCGGCGTCGACAACTTCAATGCCGGCGGTACCGAAGAGCGAAAAAATGCTGTCCAGTTCTTCGGAAGAACAGATGCCTTCCGGAAGAACGTCATTGACTTCATCGTAGAGGAGGTATCCCCGCTCCTTTCCCATGAGGATCAGTTCTTTTACCTCATCATACTTATCTTCAATAGACACCCCGTTGTCTCCTTTAATTTTACGAAGAAAGGGCCAGCAATTCCCTGTCAACAGCCACCGCGTCAAAATACAGCCTGTCGCGCGCCTCGTAATCCTTCTGTTCCTCCGCCTCGGCGATTTCCTCGCGGATGCGTTTTTTGCGGGCTTCCAGCCGTTCTTTCCGCAGGGCGTTCAAATAACTCTCCGCAGTCTCCAGCGAAAGTTCTTCCGGCGGCTCATCCATCGCCAGCCGCGTTATAAACGACTGTTCTCCTCCTCCGCCAAACCACCGGTTCAGGCCGTCAAACGAAACTCGTCGTCCCCGTCGGAATTCATCTAAAATTATAGTGAATATTTTTTCTCCTGCCAGTCCCGTAAAATCATCTTCGTCGCAACACGGCAATATGCCGTCCTGCAATTCGGCGTTTCCCATAATCAACTGCAGCAGTTTTTTTTCCGCAGGCAGCAAAGCGTCGGCCGCCGTTAAAGTTTCTTTCTGAAACTGGTTCTTTTTATCGCGCGCCGCCTTGCGCAGTTCTGCAAGAAGATTCCCGTCTTCTATTTTCAGCCGCCGGGCAAACAGGGAAACATATTCGGAACGTTCCACCTCGTTTGGCAGCATCGCAAGATAAGGGAGCACGGCGCTGCACGCCAGGGCCTTTTTTTTCGGGTCGTCAATGCCTCCCTGTTCCCGGATGGCTTTTTCCAAAATAAAATCATGCCATGGAACAGCCTCATGTTCACGCTTGCGATATTCATCAACGCCCGCGGCGCGGATGTATTCATCCGGATCCTTCGCGTCGGGCAGACTGAGCACCCTGACATTGAAGTCTCCGGCAAGAAAAAGTTCCAGCGATTTTTGAGCCGCGTTCTGCCCCGCGGGATCGGCGTCGTAACTTACAACGACATTACGCGCGTAACGTCCCAGAAGATCCACCTGATCAGGGGTCAGGCTGGTTCCGCATGACGCCACGACGTTGTCAACGCCGTACTGAAAGGGAATAATGCAGTCCATGTACCCTTCGACCATGATCGCGCTCCCGCGCTTTCGGATGGCTTCCTTTGAATGACTCAACCCGAAAAGATTGCGGCTTTTATTATAGAGCCGCGTTTCCGGCGAATTCAAATACTTGGGCGGTCTGTCATCCATGGCGCGCGCCCCGAAAGCGACCGTCCGGCCCTGAATATCGGCAATGGGAAACATTATCCGTCCGCGGAAATAATCGTAAATCCTGTCTCCTTCTTCCGACCGGCGGCAGAGGCCGCAGTCGGTTAGAGTTTCAACGGAAAAACCTTTCTTTTGAAGCAGCGACGTGAGGAAATTTCCGCCGGCGGGAGAAAATCCCAGGCGGAACCGCTCGATGGTTTCAAGCGAGACGTCCCTTGACCGCAGGTACGAAAGCGCGGGCTTTCCATCGGCTGAACTCAACAGAGCCTGCTGAAAGGCGGCGGCGGCTTCCGCCATCGCGTTATGCATATCTTTTTTATTTACCGCTGAAACGGCGATTGCCGAAGCGTCGGCCGCGGGAAGCGCTATTCCCTGCCGTTCGGCGAGAAACTGCACCGCCTCGGGAAATGAAAGGCTTTCGATCTGCATGAGAAATCGGAAAACATCCCCGCCCAGGCCGCAGCCGAAGCAGTGAAAAATCTGCCGTTCCTCATTGACGCTGAATGAAGCGGTTTTTTCATTATGAAAAGGGCAGCGGGCCATATGATGCCGGCCGCTTTTTCGTAACGGAACATATTCCGAGACCACGGAGACTATATTAACGGAATTCCGTACTTCATCCAGAATGCTGTCCGTGTAAAGAGGCATGTAGCTATACTCTTTGGGAAACGCTGGTTAATCGCTGTAAAATTACGATTACCGGCGTCGGCTGCGATCTGGTGAGCTCCAGAATTTTCAGTGTAGCGTCGCTGATATACGCCGGAATCAGAAAGCATTTTAACAAATGGCATCCAGCGTGGGAAATACCTTTATATGGCATAGGACCGCAGGCGTCCTCGCCGGCGAGACATGGGGCAGCGGACGTCCCGTCCGCGCTTTAATCATTTGAATACAACGATGATTTTCCCATCTTCATCGTGGACCTGTCTAAGTACGGGGCGATTTGGATCTTTATCTTCGGAAAATACATAGCCCTTAGGATAGATATCACCTCTGTTAAGAACTCCGTTGCCATCATAGTTACTTGCTAAAATCCTATATGGACCACGATGTTTTTTAGGGTCATGGATATATGGTCTCCAATCTTCGAGATATGTTGGTCTTCTATTTTTCTTTCCCATAATTTTCCTTTCTCAATAAACCCTTGATATTCATTTTTATAATATATATTCATCGGCGCATGTATTCCAACGATCGATGACGGGCGGCTAATCATTATGTCGCCTGCGGGCTTGGCGCAGATATATTCTATTGTTGAAATATCCAAATCAACGCTCATTTTAAAGGGAAAACTTCCCGGCATTGGCGATGTGCAAATTAAATATTCAAAACGAAAAAAGCAGGCGCCGGTAAAGAGTGCGCAAGTTTCCAAAAAATCTGGCACGGCGGCAAAAGATCCGGATTTTAAATCAGTTGTAGCGGGCTCCCCCCTGGTCAAGATTGCCATGTTTGCCGGGGAAGAGTTGCGCTATAATAAAGGATTGCAATAAATTGAGTGTAAGCTGTCATGATACGGTACGAAGATATCGCGGAAAAAGTGGCGCGCTATCATCCCGACGATTCGGTTGAGATGATCCAGCGCGGTTACGTTGTTTCCGCCAAATATCACAAAGGCCAGTTGCGGATGAACGGCGAACCGTATCTGACGCATCCGCTGGAAGTCGCCAATATCCTCGCCGAAATGAAGATGGACGTCGTCACGGTTACGGCGGGACTCCTGCATGATGTACTTGAAGACACGCTGATCCCCCCCGATGAACTTCGAAAACAGTTTGGCGAAGATGTCTATCTGCTTGTTGAAGGCGTGACCAAAATCGCCCAGATGCGCCTTTTATCCAAACAACAGAAACAGGCGGAAACTTTCAGAAAAATGCTTGAGGCGATGGTTCAGGATATCCGGGTTCTTTTCCTGAAGCTTGCCGACCGCCTGCATAACATGCGCACTCTGCAGCATCTTCGTCCGGATAAGAGAGAGCGTATTTCGCTGGAAACACTGGAGCTCTACGCTCCCCTGGCGCACCGCCTCGGGATGGCGAAAGTCCGCGGCGAACTCGAAGATATCGCTTTCAGTTTTCTGGATCCGGCGGCGTATCAGAACACCGTGGCGCTGATCGAGGCAAGGCGCGCGGTTCATCAGGGCTTTATAACGGAAACGGAAAATACCATCCGCAGCATATTGGCCGGACAAAACATTCCGGCCCGCATTGAGAGCCGTATCAAGCGCATCTACAGCATATGCGTCAAAATGAAGCAGCAGAAGATACCCATCGACGATGTGTACGACTTTATTGCCATTCGCGTAATTACCGACACATCGGAAAATTGTTACAGCATTCTGCGTATCCTGCACAAACGCTGGAAGCAGGTTCCCAATCGCTTCAAGGATTTTATCGGCCAGCCGCGCCCAAACCTCTACCAGTCGCTGCATACTTCGGTATTCGGCCCAAACGGGCAGCCTTTTGAGATTCAGATTCGTACGGAAGAGATGCATACCGTTGCGGAAGAGGGAATCGCGGCTCACTGGAAGTACAAGGATGGGAAACTCGGCACGAGCGAAAATGAGGAACATTTCCGGTGGCTGCGCCAGTTGGTCGAGGCGCAGCAGGAGGTTCGCGATCCCAGGGAATTTTTGAGCAATCTGAAAACAGATCTCGATTTTCAAAATGATGAAATCTACTGTTTTACTCCCAGGAGGGAGGTTGTGATGCTCCCGCGCGACGCCACGCCGATTGATTTTGCCTACGCCATTCATTCGGAAATCGGCAATCGCTGCGTCGCGGCGAAAGTGAATGGCCGCGCCGTCCCGCTGCGCTACAAACTTCATACCGGCGAAACCGTGGAGGTGGAGACTTCGGAGTCCGCTTCGCCAAGCCGCGAATGGCTTTCTTTCGTAAAAACAACCAGGACGCGCAACAAGATACGGCATATCATAAACCAGAAGGAAAGGAATTCCGCCGCTGATATCGGGCGCAAGCTGATGGAAAAGGAGGCCCGGCGGTTTTCGACATCCTGGGAAAAGATTCTGCTGATGCCTGAACTGGCTGAGTCGATTGCCAAATGCGGCCTCGGCGATCCAGATGAAATATACCCCGCGGTGGGAGCGGGAACTCTTACGCCGCGCCAGATCCTTACCCCGATTTTCCCGAATCGCGAATCTTCGATTAATCCGCTGTCAAAAACTTTCGTTCTGTCGTCGGTATTCCGTAGCGTTTTCAGGAAGGGAGCCGAAAAAACCGCGATTCCCGTCACAGGTGGTGACGGGTCTTTAATATATCGCGCCAAATGCTGCAATCCCATTCATGGCGACGACATAGTCGGGTATATCACACGGGGCAAGGGAATTTACATACACATGGCGAATTGTCCTGGCGTGAAAAATTTTCTTGGAACCGACCGCATTACAGAGGTGGAATGGGGGGCCGGATCAGAGGACGAAACGTTTGCGGCGCGCCTGAACATTTATTCGGAAGACCGTCAACAGGCGCTGGCGGACGTGGTTACAATGATGTCAAACGCAAATGTCAATATCGTTGAGTCCAGGTTTCGGAGCATGAACGAATCCGGCAAGCGGAACATCGAAATCGTCATCAATGTCGCCAACGTTAAGCAGTTGCAGGAAATCATTCAGAAACTGCGATCTATTGAAGGCGTTAACGTAGTGGAAAGGGAATACAAGCTGTAGGTGCGCGATTTATCACGCCCCTACAGCTTGTACATTTTGACGGCCAACGCATAATAGACCAAGATAGAGTGCAAAGCCGCCGCTCCCAGGCAAGATTCACGTCCATAAATATCGTTCATCAAATTCTATTCTATAAATATTACAGTGGTTTAAGATCGTTTCCTGCCGCTTATACCCGCGAGCGAAATGATTTTCCATGCCTGCACGGTCTTTTTGCCACGATGCAGCGTCAGGTTTCGCTTACGTACTATTGAGTATGCCGCGCTCAACCTTCCTTGCCTCGTGTCAAAAATCCTCGCGCATCCAACGAAAAATCATTTCGTTCGCGGGTATAACTCGGATTTCCTGGTGAACCGGCGGTAATACAGCAAACTGGCATTGCCGGTGTTTTTAGAGCAGACAGGCTTGAAAACAGCGTGAGTTTCGGGTAAAAACGAAAAAGCCGCCACTATCAAAAGGTATACCTTTTTATAGTACGAAAACCACAATAACTTATCGGAAAACATCCTAATTCTGTTAAATATTTTCTTCAAAATCCATGAAAAACCGGCGAATTTCGCAAAAAATCAATCGTAATCGACACGATGAGACCTTTCTAAAAAAGTATACTTTTTTAGAGCATATATGTCCTCAAAATTTTTCACAAATAGATTAGAAAATACACTTTTAGACAAGTTTAAAGGTATTGCCGATGGCATGACAAATTTTCACAGTTTTCATGCTGTGGTGGGATTCTTCCGTTCTTCCGGATATTTTAAACTGCGTGAATATCTGAAAAACGTGCCGAAAATACAAATCCTTATCGGAATAAACATTGATAATATTTTCAAAAAACACAACCGCGCCATGCTGATGTTCGGCAACGATGAAGAGGCGCGAAATATTTACACTCATGACTTTATAAATGATGTAAATAGCGCGGGATATTCCGAAGAAATTGAAAAGGGTATTTTACAACTTTGTGAAGATTTGCAAAGCGGAAAAGTGGAAATGAAAATTCATTCCACAAAAAACTTACATGCAAAGTTTTACTTATGTCTGCCTGAAAATCACACGCAACATTCTGACGGCTGGGTAATTATGGGTTCCAGCAATATTTCAGAATCCGGCTTTGGCTTAACCGATCCGCCCCGTTACGAACTGAATGTAGCCATGAAAGATTTTGACGATGTTGCGTTTTGTAAAAACGAATTTGATGAATTATGGAACGAAGCTATCCCCATCACTTTAAAAGATATTGAAAAGGCAAAAAACAATACGTATGTTGGCGATAAACCAACACCTTATGAATTGTACATTAAAGTATTGATTGATTCTTTCGGAAATCAGGTGGAAGACGATTTTTCGATTTCACTGCCGGATGGTTTTATAGATTTAAAGTATCAGAAAGACGCTGAAATTCAAGGCTATCAAATGTTGAAAGACCACAATGGATTTTTTCTTGCCGATGTTGTGGGTTTGGGAAAAACGGTTGTGTCAGCCCGAATTGCCAAGCGTTTTGTGGAAGCCAACGGGCGAAATACCAATATCTTAATCGTCTATCCGCCTGCTTTGGAAACGAACTGGAAAGAAACTTTTAAGCAATTCGGGTTACACAAAAGAACGCAATTTGTAAGCAATGGCAGCTTGTCGCATGTCTTAGACGGCAAAGACAATTACAAGGACAAAGAAGAATTTGATTTGATAATTGTGGATGAGGCGCACGGTTTCCGCAGCGATTCCACGTATCGCTACGATGATTTGCAGCGCATTTGTAAATCGCGGCGTCAAAATCTCGGCTTAGTAACGGGTAAAGAAAAAAAGGTGATATTGCTTTCAGCAACGCCGCTCAACAATCGTCCTGAAGATTTGCTGAATTTAATGTTGCTTTTTCAGGACAAAAACCGCCCAACGATTGATGGCGTCGCCAACCTGCAAACGTTTTTCGCGCCGCTCATCGCCCGTTACAAGGAAGCGATGAAACAACGAAAAACAACAAAGGATACGAAAGAAATAGATAAAATTTATGGAATAATCCGCACACGCGTTTTAGACAAAATAACAGTACGCCGAACAAGAAACAATATCTGGAATGATACAGATTACAGACAGGATTTAGACTCGCATAAAATTAAATTTCCAGAGATTTTCCCGCCCAACGATTTAACCTATCAACTAGAAGACGGACTTAGCGATTTGTTTTACAGCACATTAAAATCTTTGGCGCAAGAAATACATTATGCGCGTTATCGCGCTATTGAGTTTATTGCAGAAGAAAAATACAAAGGAAACTCAAATCCAAAAAACATCGGCGCAAACCTTGCGGGAATCTATCGCGTACACATGGTTAAACGCTTGGAAAGCAGCTTTTTCGCTTTCAAGAAGTCGCTTGCCACGTTTATTCGCATTACAAACGATATGATCGGCATGTTTGAACAAAACAAAATCATCGTTGCTCCCGAACTAAATGTCAAGGATTTACAGGCAAAAGGAGTGGAGCTTGATGCAATTATTGAATACGCCGTAAATAAAGGATTTGAAAAATCTGACATTCTTTTTTCTTCCGATGATTTTATTGAAAGAGATGGAAGAAAACTTTTGGATTTACTTAACGATGATTTGCAAAAACTTCAAATTTTAAAAACAAAATGGGATAAAATCGAAAATGACCCCAAGCTTGATTTGTTAATTCATAAGCTCAAAACCGAACTTTTTGACAAAAGCAAAAATCCGACAGGAAAACTCGTAATCTTTTCCGAAAGCGTTGACACTGTGGACTATCTGGAAAAGAAACTAAAGGAAAAGTTACAGAGGAAGGATATCAAAAAAGTTTCATCCGAAAATCGCAAACGTGATTTTGAAATAGTGAAAAGCAATTTCGACGCAAATATAGAAATAGAAAAACAAAAGTCTGATTACAACATTATTATCTCTTCCGAAGTATTGGCGGAAGGCGTAAACCTGCACAGGGCAAACGTCATAGTCAATTATGATTCTCCCTGGAACGCTACCCGTTTGATGCAGAGAATAGGACGTGTAAACCGTATCGGTTCGGTTGCGGGCGAGATTTACAATTACATGTTTTATCCCTCTCAACAAGGCAATGAACAAATTCAGCTTTACGAAAACGCGCTTATAAAACTACAAGGGTTTCATTCGGCTCTGGGCGAAGACGCACAGATTTATTCCCGTGAAGAAATTGTTAAGGAATTTCAATTATTCAACCCTAATATTGAAGATCGCGTAGATAAACTGCTTAAATTTTTGAGAGAAGTACGAGAACTTTATAACACTGACCGATCTTTATACAGGAAAATCAAGGCGTTACCAGTTAAAAGCCGCACCGCAAGAAAGGCGACATCAAAAGCAGAAGCAAAAACGACCATTGCTTTTATTCAATCACTGCGAAAAACCGAATATTATAAGGTAACGAATGACAATAAAGTAAAAAGCATTGATTTTCTTGATGCCGCTGAAATTTTGCGAGCAAAGAAAAATGAACCATCCGCTGATTTTTCAAAAATTGCTAAAACGCATTTCATGCAAGTTAATTGCGCGCTGAAAGAATTTGAAAAAGAAAGTATCATAGAACAAGATAGCGACAGCATAGCCGCAATGAAAACTACAGATAAAAAATCTTTGGAAGCGCAAAAATTCCTGCGTATTTATGCGTCAATCACTCAAGACGGTGAAGTGAAGCGATATTGCAATACGCTTTCTGTCCTTATCAACAGAGGTACTTATTCGCAACTGCCAAAGGAACTTATAGCGATTTCACGAAAATATTTCACTGTACTTTCCGAAAAACAATACGAAATTGACCAACTGATTACCAAACTTTACAAGAGATACAACAACGACAGTGAAATTACATCGGATATTGATAATACAGCGCCGCAGATTGTGATTTCGGAAACATTTGTTTGATAAGAGAAAAGCAATTATGTACACAAAAGAGCAATTTAAAGACATATTCAGCGCAAAATTTGATATAAACTTTTGGAAAAATACATTTTTAAATTCCTTTTTTGGCGCAACATATATTAGAAATGAAGAAACAGGCGAACAAATAGAATCTTCATCAGAAACGGAAACTGGTTACTATCTCGGAAAACTGGAAACGGAAGATACTTCACTTGGCTTTTTCTATTATAAAATAAACGAAGGCAGTGTGTTGCATCGCCGCGTTGGGCTGCGTAATTTAGTAAAGCAATTTATAAACCCCCGCTGGGGAATCTTTGATGCTGCGCTTACGGTATTCGATGATGGTAAAAACTGGCGGTTCTCGTTGGTATGCGATATAAGGAAAGAAGCAACTGCACCCAAACGCTACACTTTTGTTTTTGGTGCCGCAACGCAATATTATCATACGGCTGTACAACGATTTTTAAAATTGCAATCCGATGGTATTTCGTTCAAAACTTTAAAAGATGCGTTCTCTGTTGAAGTCCTCACCAAAGAATTTTACAAAGAACTGTTCGACTGGTATCAATGGGCTTTATCTGACAAAACAGGGGTTACTTATCCGAACAGCACCGATATTCAGGAACATTTGATACGGCTAATCACTCGCTTGATGTTCGTTTGGTTTATCAAACAAAAGAAACTTATTCCTGAAAGCATTTTCGATGTTGAAAAATTGCGGCAAATTCTAAATCATTTTATTCCAACAAGCTCTACCGACGGAAATTATTACAATGCTATTTTGCAGAATCTGTTTTTTGCCACGCTTAACAGAAGGATTGAAGAGCGGGCATTTTCTACCGACAGGAGTTTTCAGGGGAAAAACGAACATTACGGAATAAAAACCCTGTTTCGTGATAACAAGAAAGAATCGTGGTTTAAGATAGATAAAAGCGAGGTTCTTGCTTTTTTCAAAATTGTTCCATTCCTCAACGGCGGATTGTTTGAATGTTTAGATAAGGAAGCGGATGGAACGACCTCTATTCAATATCACGATGGTTTCAGCCGCGAACAAAGCAGACAAAAACGTGCCTTTATTCCAAATTGTCTGTTTTTTGAGGAAGATAAGGGATTAATTTCCATTCTTAAACGCTACAATTTTACTATAGAAGAAAACACTCCAAATGATATTGACGTTGCTCTTGATCCAGAATTATTGGGCAAAGTGTTTGAAAACCTGCTCGGCGCGTACAATCCTGAAACAAAAGAAACCGCTCGTAAACAATCTGGTTCGTTTTACACGCCGCGCGAAATTGTCAATTACATGGTGGACGAATCACTCGTCGCCTATTTGAAACAAACGGTTGGTGAACAATATGAAGATGAATACCGAAAACTGTTCACCGACGTGGCGGAAACATCAGATGTTGTAAAATCGCAGATATACGATGCTTTGCGCAAATGCAAAATACTTGACCCCGCTTGTGGTTCAGGCGCTTTCCCGATGGGGGTTTTGAACAGAATTGTTAGCGTGATTGAACACCTAAAATTACCACTACATAATTCTATTTTTGATTTGAAACTTCATTTAATTGAAAACTGTATCTTTGGTGTTGATATTCAGACTATTGCCGTACAGATAAGCAAACTGCGTTTTTTCATCTCGCTGGTTGTAGAACAAACGCCAAACGATGATATTGCGGACAACTACGGCATAAAACCGTTACCGAACCTTGAAACCAAATTTGTTGCCGCCAATACGTTAATTGGCATTAAAGCCAAAGAAGCACAGGGAAATTTGAAGATAAATGAAATTGAAGATGCCAAAAAGGATTTGGTGCAAGTTAGACGTAAGCACTTTTCGGCGAACACTCATAAAATAAAACAGAGATTTCGTGAAGAAGATGAACAATTACGCAAAAAGTTAGCCGTGCTTTTGGAAGCCAATAACATCTTTGCTTCTGAAGATGCCAAACTGTTGGTTATGTGGAATCCCTACGACCAAAATTCTGCTTCACCGTTTTTTGATTCTGAATGGATGTTTGGAGTGAGTGAAGGTTTTGATATTGTGATTGGGAATCCGCCGTATATTTTTGCAAGAAACAGTAAATCAAAAGGAATGACGGATTCAAATAAATCATATTTTTACAAAAATTATAATTTGTCTGAATATCAAATAAACTTATATCCATTATTCATAGAAAAAGGGACAAACATTTTAAAAATCAATGGCGTTTTGTGTTTTATAACTCCTAATAATTGGTTGACACTAAATACAAATAAAAAACTTCGCCAATTTATTTTGAAACAATCAAACGTTACTATTCTCAATTTTTATAAACGAGTTTTTAAAAGCGCAGATGTGGATGCTGCTATCGTTACATACCAAAATACAAATACCGATAATATAAATGAAAATATAATACTTGCGGAATGGGAAAGAGAATACACATTGATTGGCGACGTTGAAAAAGATAGAATATTGAAATCGAAAGATTTTATTATTAATATTGAAGTATTAAAAGGGAATGAAGTTTTTAATTTGTTAGATAAAATCGAAAGTAATAGTGTTTCATTATCTAATTTTGCAAAAGTTAAATGTGGTCTCGGTGCCTATGGAAATGGTGATGGAATACCGCCTCAAACAAAAGAAATGATTAAAAATAGAATTTATCATTCTAAAAATAAAAAAGGTGTTAATTGGTTTAAATACATTGAAGGAGAGGATGTCAAAAGATATGAATGTAGTTGGAATAAACAAGAATATTTAAAATACGGTAAACATTTAAGAGAACCACGAAATGATTGGAATTTATTTTCAACACCAAGAATTTTGGTTCGCCAAATTCCGTCCCCACTGCCTTATTGTATAAATGCTTGCTATGTAGAAGAAACATTTTTAAATGACAGAAATTCAATGAACATTGTTTATATTAATGTTTCACCATTGTATTTGCTGGGAATTTTAAACTCACGATTGATTTCTTACTGGTTTGCTCATAAGTTCGGTAAATTGCAACGTGGTATTTTTCCACAATTTAAAATAAACGAATTGGCACAATTTCCAATTCCAAACAGTTCTACCACAGCGCAGCAGCCCATAATTTCCCTTGTCAGTCAAATTCTTTCTGCTAAAATTATGAATCCAGCAGTAGATATATCGGAATTGGAGCGGCAGATTGATGTGCTGGTTTATGAATTGTATGGATTGACAGAGAAAGAGATTTGGGTTGTAGAAAATAGGGGAGTTTTACATAGGAGTTAAAGAGATGTATATGTATCGAATTCGCCCTCTCAAAAAGATTTTAGGTGACTTTCAGGAATTAGAAAGACAGCAAATTTATTTTTCGCCTTTTGACGAACAGAATGATCCGCTTGAGGGAACTGTTGATATGTTTTGGCAGGGCGATATAATTGTGTGGAAGAATTTTTTATGCCATTATTTATTATGCTTATCGTATGAATCCTTTTTGCTGAACTTTCTGAAAAATTCCGATGATCTTTTAAAAAATAAAAAAATACCAGTACAGATGTCGATAAAAAATTTTCCACCACAGTATTTAGAATTTTTCAAAAAAACAAAAGAAGATTTTTTTTCTAAACAAGCAATTATAAATTTATTGAGTTTTCTTTCAAATAGAAAAACACCTATACGCAGAGATGAATTACTTTTCTATTTAAAAGCAATTAACTTAACTGCCCTTCGTAGTGTTACTTCAATACACAAAGAAAATGGATTACATGAAACTCCAGAAGTTTCAAAATTTTTGCAATCAAATGAAGATAATATTGAAAAATATTTATATATATTAGAAAATAATATAGAAGATGAAAAGTTTGATGAGTTTTTTAAACGTCTAAATTCTGCTATCGACCAATCCATAATAATTTCTTATGAAAAAATGAAATCTTTGTTAACTGAAAACATGCTATATTTCTTGATAGATTTTTCTAAAGATTATTTATTGCAAATAGATGAATTAGTCTATAAAAAGTGGAATATTGCTTGTTTTATGAGTTGTTGTAAAAATGTTTCAATGTGGGGAAATTATGGGGAAGGGCATAAAGGTGTTTGCTTGAAATTTAAGGCACATAATAAAGGCGGTCAATACTATTTGCCGATAGAAGGCCCCATTGGAGTTGATTCAAATGGTAAAATAATAGATTTGATTGATATGCCATTTGCCAAAGTAGAATATGGCAATGATATAATTCCCGTAGATTTTTTTCGTTCTTTATTCACAATTTCTGTACCAACATTATACGAAGAATGGTACAAAGATGATATGGGTAACATAAGTGCTTGCTCCGATGTTTTAAAGCGAGTTGCTATAGATAAAACAGAGCAACGTAATTATTGGGACAAGTTTAAAAAAATTACTACTTCTAAAACAATTGATTGGGCAGAAGAAAAAGAATATCGTTTGGTTTATGATTCGTTTTTTATAGATTTATCAGATAAAAATGACAGAATGTTTAAGTATAATTTTAATGACCTAGATGGATTAATATTTGGAATGAGAACACCCATGATGGATAAAAATAAAATCATTGAAATTTTAAATAAAAAATGCAAAGAGTACCGTAGAAAAGATTTTAAACTATATCAAGCCGATTATGATCATAGAAAAAAAGAAATGACAATAGAAGAATTAAAAATGATTAATTTAGGATAGATGGTCTAATCTACAAGCTAAAATTATCTCCTGCCCGTGAGCACATAATATGCGCCCCTCTTGCTTCCAATCATTTCAAGGATTCCTTTTTCCACAAGTTCGTCCAAATCTCTTGACGCAGTTTTTCTGGCGACGCCCGTCAATTCCTGATACCCAGAATTTGTTATCTTTCCGGTTTTTTTGATGTAAAGAATCCCCTGCCGTTGACGGTTGGAAATATCGAGCTTGTCGATAGCAGCTTCCGTCAGCCAGTCTCTCCAGATTGTTATGACAAATTGGTTTCCCCTT
>Ga0082212_10001927_pt1 | contig 30515 bp, 21 predicted proteins | sample TergutNt197P3_FD_71548 | JGI IMG/M metagenome (GOLD analysis project Ga0082212, IMG submission 71548) | Neocapritermes taracua P3 segment gut microbial communities from Petit-Saut dam, French Guiana - Nt197 P3 | ecosystem: Host-associated > Arthropoda: Insects > Digestive system > Gut ...
CAACTCATCATCGGCATTGAAACCGAACTGGAACCCGATCGCCTCCATATCGAACAAGTCGATGACCTCCAGCCACATCTCGCCGCCAAACTCGACGCCCCATTTTGCGAATATGTAAAGCTCGTCGTTTATCCTGATATAATCAGACGGATATGTAACTGTCAGAGTGTCCTCCGGCGGAGTCAAATCAACAGTCGTCGAGCAGACGACAGAAGGGAAATACGTCAGAACTTCGTCGCCGTTCGTAAACTGCCAGTGCATGCCGCGCCCCTCGAGGCGGTTTGTCGTCGTGTGGAGCTTTTCAGGCGCTTTCTGCCCGGCGTCGTTGAAACCAAAGTGGTAATGACGCTGGATCTCGCGCGGTATGTCGCGGTTGTGCGTCGGTTTGCGGGTCCCCATCATATCCATGCCCACGGGGACTGTGATCCCAAACCATGTCTCAAAGGCGGTCACAAGCTCCGTGTTCATGTCGTATACGATATGCCAGCCCCGCGAAGTGCCGGGAACCAGGTGAGTGAAAAGCGCGACAGAGCCGATGCAATCGGCAGTGTACGGTGCGTCGTAAGAAGTCCCGTTTTCGATAAAGCTGAGTTTTGCTTCGTCAGTGAATTTGTACTCCAGCTGCGCGGGAGCGTACTCTCCTGCCAGCTTTAACTTCAGCTCCATGCCTGCCAGGCATTTGCATGGGGTTCCTTCAAACTCCGCTTTCGTGGACGCAGATATACCGGCATTGACGTCCTGCTCGCTCATGTTGCGAAACTGCGTAAAAAACATAATGCTAACTCCTCCACTTTACTTGTTAATTTTTACTGATATAATTAATAATACCACGAAAACACAAAAGTATACAGAAGGAAATATGTAATGCTGACTAAAGAGATATATGAGAAAGCGCGCCAACGGGCAATAGAGTACCTGGACAAAGCGGGCGTCGTTATTACCGACGAGGAAAAAGGCCTTATGCAGGTCGCGGAATATGCTCTTGACGATATTGATAATATCGGGCTTGAACTTGTCGTGTATGTCAACACTCTGCGCTGCTGCGCAAAAGAACTGATCCTGTTCCCGGGGCAGACCTGCCCTGAGCACAGGCATCCTCCTATTGGGGATTCTCCGGGCAAGGAAGAGACTTTCCGCTGCCGCTGGGGAGAAGTATACCTGTATGTTGCGGAAGATCAAAACGCTCCAATAGGCATAGCGCCGAGGGGAACAGTTCCAAAAGGGTATGAAGAATATTTCACATGCAATAAAGAAATAATACTGCGCCCGGGTGAGCAGTATACGATTCTCCCGGATACCCTTCACTGGTTTCAAAGCGGTCCGGAAGGCGCCGTAGTTTCGGAGTTTTCGACTCAAAGCCGCGATGATGCAGACATATATACCGACCCAAGGATATCGGCTTCGCAGGCGAGGTTGGTTTAATGGGCAAGTTGATCGCGCTGGGGGAAGCGCTGATAGATTTTATGCCGCGTGAGACTGGCGTGCCCCTTGCGGACGTCAGTTCATTTGAAAAAGCGCCGGGCGGAGCGCCCGCAAACGTCGCGGCATGCGCTGCCAGACTCGGCGAGCGTTCCATGGTCATAACTCAACTGGGCGAGGATGGCTTTGGCGACTATCTTGTAAACACTCTTCGCTCTGCGGGCGTGGACGTCTCGGCAGTGCGAAGGACAAATGCGGCGTCCACGGGTCTTGCCTTTGTCAGCTTACGCGAAGACGGCGAGCGCGAGTTCCTGTTTTACCGCTCCCCTTCGGCGGATATGCTGCTCGAACCCGAAATGGTCAGCGACATGTGGTTTAAAAGCGGCGACATCCTGCACTTTTGCAGCGTGGCGCTGAATGCGGCCCCTATGCGCCGTTCCCACAGGCGCGCGATCGATCTTGCGCAAAATCGCGGCATGCTGATATCTTTCGACGTCAACCTGCGCTTCCCGCTATGGCCTGATAAAGAAGAACTCCGAAATACAGTCTACGACTTCATCCCCGGAGTAACCATATTGAAGACCGGCTATGAGGAACTAATGTTCCTCACCGGCGCTGGGCATGACGAGAGCATTGCGCTGATGCTCGAGTGCGTCCCTGTGTTGCTTGTGACGTACGGCAAAAATGGGGCCGCGCTGAATATGCGCGACCGCTGCGTGTTCCACCCGGGATACGGCACGCCGGCGCTTGACACGACCGGCGCCGGCGACTCGTTCGTGGGAGCGTTCCTTGCGTCGCTGCTCGAAACCAACACAACCGATATTCACTCGCTAAGCGACGCAAGCATCCACGCAATGCTCGAGCGTGCCCACGCCGCAGCCTCCCTCGTCGTAGCGCAAAAAGGCGCAATAAACGCCATGCCAACCTCCGAGCAAGTCGCTCAATTCATGGCAGCTCACTAACTCCTAAATCCTAGCTCCTAAATCCTACGCGCCACAGGCGCGTCATCCGGTTCCGAAAATCCTGTCGCCCGCGTCACCAAGGCCGGGAACGATGTAGCCCAGGTCGTTGAGATGGCTGTCTAAGGAGCACGTATAAATTTCCACCTCAGGATGCTCGCGTTCCAGCTTCTCCACGCCGCGCGGCGCGCAGAGGATGCTCAATATCTTGATCGTGCGCGCGCCTGCATCCTTCAGGAACTGCACAGCAGCTGCAGCCGTTCCGCCTGTTGCGAGCATCGGGTCAAGCAGAAAACAGTCGCGCTCGACAATGCTGGGAGGCAGCTTGCAGTAGTAGTGTACAGGCAGCAGCGTTTCATGATCACGGTACAGGCCTATATGCGCGACTTTCGCGGAAGGCACAAGGCTCAGCACCCCGTCCACCATGCCTAGCCCCGCGCGCAGAATGGGCGCAAGCGTCAGCTTCTTGCCCTCCAGCGTCATACTGCGCGCCTGCGCCACCGGGGTTTTGACCTCCACCTCTTCCAGAGGCAGGTCGCGCATAGCCTCATAGCACATTAGCATTGCGATCTCGCTCACGATCTCGCGGAATACTTTGACTCCCGTCTCCGTATTTCGCAGGATGGTGAGTTTATGTTGTATCAGCGGGTGTGTGAGTACTGTCAACGGCATTACGGTCCCCTCCTTGAAAACGGGAGCGAACCTGCGGACCAATATGAGTCCGTTGTTCGCTCCCGTTAAGCATTTCGCTAATTGTCTCCCGCTTTTACATTATGAATAATGTAAATAAGTGTTACAATGCCGGGGTAACTAGTTCTTCCAGTATGTACCCATCCAGTTGACCCAGCTATTGTTCATCCAGTCAACCTGCAGGTCGTTATGGACGCCGAAGGCGTTCACCATGTCTACAAGATTCTTGAACAGGAATATCTCGTTAAAGATATCGACCAGCTCGGTGTAGTAAACCTGACGCGCATCAGCGCTCGGCTCTTCTGTAAGAGGTTTCATCGGGGTGCCATCCGGATTGTTCATCGGGATGATATAGTAGTCGTTTTCTCCCGGAGTCAGCGGCTCGGTGCTCTTGTGGCCGCCGTCTGCGATTTCGCGGATACGAATCGTATCTTCGGGATCGGGGTTTCCGCTTGTAAGGCTGTTGTTTCCGCAGTAGGGCCACCAGAACAGGAGGTCGCCTGTCGCCGGGGTTCCACCGGTGAAGTCAACAGTCATTTCATATGCTTCGTGGTTAAAGCGGTATGTAAGCCATGAGCCAGGGTCATATGAAAGGATTTCCATTTTGACGCCGATCGCATCCAGGTTCGCCTGGATGAGCTCCGCTGTCATGACCATGTCCGGAGCGCCGTTGTTGATGCAGCGCAGCGTGTTATTCTGGCTCCACTCAGCAAGGCCGGAACTGATTGCAAGCTCTCTGGCCAAGTCTGGGTTGTAACCGGCTCCCGGAGCGTATGGCCCGATGTCAAAGTGCGCAGGGTTGGCGTCTGAGGCATGGACAGTGTACGGGCCTCTGGACAGTTCGCCATAGTTGTTATACACGAGCCTGAGGATCGGCTCCGGATTAACAGCATAGAAAACTGCTTTTCTCGCGTCTACGTTGTTAAAGAACGGTGACGCGGGGTTCGTGTTGTTACAGTATAGAGCCCTTTGCGTAATAGCCGGTACCAGCCTGACGGCAACATCCGGCAAATCATCGACGAACTCGATATCCTGGAACGGAACTGCGCCGATTTGTATCTCGCCTGTCTGCAGGGCATTGACCCTCTGCGCTTCCTCGGCCATGAACCTGAAGCTGATGTCCTTTATAGGAGCTGCTCCGCCCCAGTAGTTGTCACGGCGAGTGAGGTTCAAGTGGCTGTTGATGACATAGTCGACGACTTCATAAGGGCCTGTGCCGTTTGTATACATTGCAATAGTATCGGGGTCGTATGTTTCCTGACAGAAAATCATTATCGATGTGAATGTGAATTCGTAGGAAATCATGTACCTTGAGAAGTGGAGCTCGACCGTTGTATCGTCGATTGCCCTGTTTTCATCGTCCAGCATATACAGGAACCAGGGCGGCTCGCCTTCGCGGTGGTTTGCGAGATACAGCGAGAAAATAACGTCTTGAGCTGTCAGCTTATGCCCGCTTGCGAAATACGCATCGTCTCTGAGGTGGATCGTCCAGGTACATCCGTCTTCTGACATTTCATACCCGGTCGCAAGGACCCATCTGAGTTCGCGGCGCGCTTCGTCCGTCGACCAGAGGGGCTCGTAGATAGCGCGGATACACTGCTGTGACGCCCAGCCCTGCAGGTACAGAGGGTTCAGGGTGCCAACGTCCGCTGTGATCGCCATGCTAACATTATCCCTTGCTGATTCGACATCGGCAACAGGTTGACTGCCTTGACTATCTAGCGGTCCGTCGCCGGCTGCGCCTGTGCCGGGGCTTGTCGATGATTCGCTGCTTGTGCTGCCGCTGGGTGTGCTGTCTCCGCCTGCGGGTGCGCTGCTGCCGCTGTTGTCATCATCCTTACCGCATGCGGCAAGAGCGAAGACCAGACAGAGAACCAATAGGATTGCCAGGATCTTTTTCATTCTTTTTTCCTCCTTAAAAATTTATACCTGCTTATATTTACAACACATGACAAAATGTCCTGTCGTGTGTTCTTCAAGAACTTGGGGCCTCTCACATTCTTCCGACGCGTATTCGCACCTTGCCATGAAACGGCATCCGGGCTTCGGGTTTATCGGCGATGTGATCTCCCCGCGCATTATTATGCGCTCGGTTTGATTATGGATGTCAGGCTCCGGTATTGCCGAGAGCAGAGCTTTTGTATACGGATGGAGCGGGTTTTCGAACAACTCGTCCGACGGCGCCATTTCGACCATGTTCCCCAGATACATGACTATGATGTCGTCTGAAATGTATTTTACGACCGAAAGGTCGTGCGTTACGAACATATATGCGATCCCGCGCTCTTCCTGCAAGTCGAGCATCAGGTTGATGATCTGTGCCTGGATAGACACGTCCAGGGCGGAAACAGGCTCATCGCACACTATGAAGCTCGGCTTGAGCGCCAATGCGCGCGCTACTCCGATGCGCTGCCGCCTGCCGCCGTCAAGCTCATGCGGGTATGAATTCTCAAACCGCTCGTCGAGCCCGACCGTTGCCATCAGGTTCATCATTTCGTCGCGTATGTCCGCTTTTGACATTTTCCCCTGCACTTTCAACGGCTCTGAAATCGTCTCGCTGACCGATTTGCGCGGGTTCAACGACGAGTAAGGGTCCTGGAAAATGATCTGCATGTTTTCGCGTAATGCACCGAGTTCCTTCTTCGAGGGATCGGAAATATCCTTTCCGTCAAAGAGAATCTTGCCGTCAGTCCTATCGATCAAGTGAATGATCGTCCTGCCCAGAGTCGTCTTCCCGCAGCCGGATTCCCCGACGACGCCGACTGTCTTGCCGCGCTCTAGCGTAAACGTTACATCATCGACAGCGTGAAGCATTCCCCGGGGGTTCTTAAAATACTTTTTGAGGTTTTGAACTTCCAGTATTGCCATTACTGCTCACCCCCCGCTTTTATGCACTTGACCTGATGTCCGGGCGTTATTTCGTTCACGTCCGGCGGCTTTGCGGCGCATTTGTCCGTTGCGTCCGGGCAGCGCTCGTAGTACCTGCAGCCCGGCGGCATTTTTGTCGGATCCGGCATCAGCCCTTTGATGGGCTTCAGCCGCCGCTCGGTTGTCTTTAGTCTCGGAAGCGACCCGAACAATCCGTTTGTGTACGGGTGCGTCGGGTGATCGAATATATGCTCTACAGTGCCGTATTCGACTATCTCGCCGGCATAAATGACGGCGACCGACTGGCAGCTGCTGGCGACAACGCCAAGGTCATGTGTAATGAGGATAACGGACGTGCCCATCTTGTCTTTCAAGTCCTGCATCATCTTGAGGACCTGTGCCTGGATAGTCACATCGAGCGCTGTAGTGGGCTCATCGGCCAGCAGCAGCTCCGGGTTGCATGCCAGCGCCATCGCGATAACTACGCGCTGCTTCATACCGCCGGAGAACTGGTGCGGGTACTCCGCGAAGCGCTCCATCGGTATCCCGACCATCTCGAGCATATCGCAGGCCCACTTTTCAGATTCGGCGCGGTTGACGTCGTTGTGCAGGTTTATGGCTTCCGCGATCTGCCATCCTACTGTCTCTATCGGGTTGAGCGCCGTCATCGGATCCTGGAAGATCATCGCGATCCTGTCGCCGCGTATCTTGCGCATTTCTGCTTCGCTTTTTGTCGTGAGCTCCTCGCCGTCAAAGATTATCTGCCCGCTGCGGTACTTGGCGGGAGGAACCGGCAGAATGCGCAGTATCGAACGCGCTATCGTCGTTTTCCCCGCGCCCGTCTCTCCGACAAGCCCGAGTGTCTCGCCTTTTCTGACGTTCAGGTTCACGCCGCTCACCGCATGGACAATTGCGGCGTCCGTATGGTATTCGACTACAAGGTCTTTTATTTCAAGAATGTTATCAGCCACTTCATTGCACCTCGCTTATCAGGTCTTGAGCCGCGGATCGAGGGCGTCCCTCAAACCGTCGCCGAACAGGTTGAACGCAAGCACCGATATCATGATGCACAAGCCGGGATACAGGGCAAGCTGCGGCTGTGACCTCAGGTAGTTCCTCGCGTCTGATATCATAGCGCCCCACTCCGCAATTGGCGGCTGCGCGCCCAGACCGATAAAGCTGAGCCCGGCGCCTGTCAGCACCGCAAAACCAAGACCCATCGTGACCGAGACGATCATGGGAGGTATCGCATTCGGGATTATGTGGCTCACTATTATCCTGGCGCTGCTGCAGTTTATTGACTTGGCAGCCTCAATATATTCCATTTCACGCACTGTGAGTATGCAAGCGCGCATAAAACGCGCATTGCCGGGCACCAGAGCTATACCGATTGCGATGATCGCGTTTTGCAGGCTTGGCCCGAGTACCGCTGCAAGGCACACGCACAGCAAGAACATCGGGATTCCCTGATAGATGTCGAGAAGCCTCATTATCAGGTTATCCATCCAGCCTCCGTAGTATCCCGCGATAGACCCGACAAAAACTCCGATGACCGCAGCGCCTAAAACGGCGGTGAAGCCCATCTGCAAAGACTGCCGGGCGCCGTAAAGAAGCCTGCTGAAAATATCACGCCCGAGCCTGTCTGTGCCAAGCAAATGATCCATGCTCGGCCCGTCGAGAGGCCGCTCAACGTCTTGTTTTTCGTATGAGTACGGCGCTAATATCGGGGCAAAGAGCGCTACCAGAACCACAAAAACGATCACGAACAGGGAAATCGTCGCAATCTTGTTTTTCCTCAGCCTCCTCCATATCTCAAGGAGCTGCGACTGCTTCTTTGTACGAACTCTCTTTTCCTCATCCATCGTTATGCATCCCCCTTTGCTCTAGTTTTTGCCCTGACATACTGCGACCTTATCCTTGGGTCGATAAAAGCGAACGCAATGTCGATCAGCAGAATAACTACGCAGAAAATAGCCGACATGAAGAGTGTAGACCCCTGAATGGCAGGGTAATCCCTGTTTGTCAGCGCGGCTATCATGTACTGCCCGAGACCGGGTATCGAGAAAATCATTTCGATGACGAGCGAGCCTCCGAGCGCCATGCCGAATATTCCGCCAATTGTCATGACCAGCGGGATGCAGGCATTCTTGAAAGCATGCCTGTATGTAATAACTGTTTCGGACTGCCCTTTTGCGCGCGCAGTCACGATATAGTCTTCCCTGATGACTTGCAGCATGTTCGACCTTGCCTGCCTTGCTATCGAGGCTGCGTATCCCACCGCGATAGAGAATGTTGGCAATATCCAGCCTTTCCAGCTCAGAATGCCCGAAACGGGCACCCACCCAAGCCCGACGGCAAACCCTCTCACAAGGAGCAGCGCAAGCCAGAACGACGGCATCGATACAAGAAACAGCGTAATAAAAATCGCAGCATTGTCCTTCCACGAATACTGGTGCGTCGCTGCGTAGACGCCCAGCGGAACTCCAATTAAAATAGAAAGCACGACGCTCATAGACGCGATCATGGCAGTATAGGGGAACCTGCCCATAATATCGGGAGCGACGGGCCTCTTGGTATAAAATGTCACTCCAAGATCTCCCTGGACAGCGTTAGTAATAAACTCAACGTAACGCACGAGAATTGGCCTGTCGAGCGCCAGCTCTCTGGCAACTTTTGCAACTTCTTCCGGCTTTGCGTCCCAGCCGGCGATTATCATGACCGGATCCCCGGGTGTGATGTCGATGAATATCAACACAATAAAGGATATCCCTAGCAGAATTGGAATAAATAACAACACCCGCTTTATGATATATCTTGCCATTCTGTGCCCTCCCACTTATTCATCTTCGGGATCCATATTCAGCGATTATAACATCAATTCATAAAAAATCAATAGCGCATTGACAATTTTATAACATTTACCGATTGCTTTTAATGGTTTCGTTGTTATGCACAAAACATTCATGCAGCACAGAGATTGTTGACATGGAGCTGCGCATCATATAATATTATTTTCAAATACAATAGTAAATACTCGCGCCAAGAGAGGAGTTTAATATATGGATACTGGACAGACATGTATGACATTGGAACTTTATGTAAATGGAAAGATATACAGGATAACCGCCGAGCCGCATCTGACACTTAAGCAAGTTTTACAGTACCATCTCGGACTGATAGGCGCGAAAGAGATGTGCGACAGGGGTGCATGCGGTTCCTGCACAGTCATAATGGACGGCAAACCGGCGCTGTCATGCAACATACTAGCAGTGGAGTGCGAGGGCAAGGCAATCGAGACTGTAGAAGGAATTGCCGCTTTACCCAGATGGAAGCCTCTCATAGACGCATACTGCAAATGGGACGCCATGCAATGCGGCTACTGCACGCCCGGATTTTTAGTCGCCGCAAAAGCGCTGCTTGACAGAAACCCGACTCCCACTGAGAGCGAGATAAACGAAGCTCTGAGCGGGAATATTTGCATATGCGGCACATATCCCCGCCATTCACAGGCGATTCTGGAAGCGGTGATGGTCATGGCGGAAGAGAACTCGGAAAAGATTGCGAAAGGGGGCGTCGTGTAATGCCGGACGTCACTGGTAGAAACGGGCTGAGGGAAAACTTCAGGGTGGTTGGCAAGCCAAACATCCCGGGGCTCACGTCCTATGCAATGGCCGCAGGAACCGCAAAGTTCGGTTCAGACTTCACTGCGCCCGGCATGCTGTTCGCTAAGATAATGAGAAGCCCGTACGCGCACGCGAGGGTGCTAAGTGTAGACACATCCGCCGCGATGGCTATACCGGGGGTCTCCGACGTTGTGTTATGGAACGACCCGTTGTTCGACGATATCAAGCTTAACCCGTTTGCCGGGAAGAGGCCGCGATACCTGATGAATGAAGCCCATCAGGAAGGCGCGGAGGTTGGCGCCGTAGTTATCGCCGAAAGCGAAGCTCTGTGCGAAGAGGCGCTGCGCGCGCTGAAAGTCGAATGGGAGCAGCTGCCATTCATAGTCGACCTGCAAGCCGGGCTCGACCCGGAGTTCCCTGCAATACGCGGCCCCGAATGGGATGATTCCGCCTCTTTGGACAGGCCGTCTATGAAGACACTTGCGGGGCATGATTTCATGCCGATGAAATATCCCGGCGACCCCCCGAAGACAGGCAATGTGAGGTGGTCTAATAAAATCGAAGGCGACATGGACGCGGGGTGGGCTCAGGCGGATTTCACATTAGAATATGATTTCTTTCTGCATGACGTCGTCTCATTGCTGCCGAATCCCGAAGCGTCGATTGCCTGGTGGTCGGATGATATGTATAAACCCGGCAAGACATTGCACATCGAGGGCGCTGTGTCGCGCAGGGAGGCGATAGCGGGGATGTACAGCCTGCCGCCTGACAACGTCATCCAGGAAGGATTGTTCCAAGGCGGAAAATATTGCGACTGGGGGCTGCGGATGTCGCAGGAAATAACGCCGCTGCTGAGCAAGCGTGCAGGGAGGCCTGTCCGCTGCTGCAATACGAGGGAAGAGAACTTCGATCTTGGGGTCAACGAGCGCAGGGTCCATGTCAAGCTCGGCGTCACGAAAGAAGGGCTGATCACAGCCGTAGACGATACCACCATTATGGACCACGGAACTCCCAACTCATCTGAAATGACTTTATGGGACAGGGACTGGAACGGTTATTACACGCTCAAATGCGAGAACATAGCGCAGCGATATGCCATTGTTGACTCCAACCGGGGCTACATGCACACCTGTTTCCAGTTTGTGCCGTATTCATGGGATCTGATCACAATCGGCGAGTATTTGATTGCCGAAAAACTGGGCGCAGACCCCACGGAAATAGCCCGTTTGAACCTTCACGGGCCGGACTCGCAAAAAGATATGCGTCCTATCCCCAGTTTTGAGGCATGCCTCGAAGCAGGGAAAAAGGCGGCAGGCTGGAGCTGGCACAGGGCAGGAGAAAAGAGGCTTCCCGACGGGCGCCTGCATGGCGGCGCGTTTCGCTACCAGCAGTGTCCGCGCCATGGTTTTATGCGGTATTTTTGCAAACTGGAGTATCGTGCGGGCGTCGTGCATTTCCCGACGCAGGGCCCTATCGCAGGGTGGTTCGGCACAGAGTGTTTTACGATGATAATCGCCGAGGAGCTTGGTCTTGAGTACGAGGATATCTGCGTCGATTACGATTACAGAGCCGAGCATACGGACGAGGCCGGCGGCTCCGATGGCGTTACAGGAAAAGGCTGGATAGTCAAGGAATGCGCCAATAAACTAAAAGACAAGATACTGGACGCGGCAGTCAGGCACGCGCAGGGCATGTCGGGCAGGAACCCGGGCTCTTTCCCAAGGCCGCCTTTGAGCAGCCCTATCAGGGGCTACAAAGCGGAGGAGCTGGATATCATGGACGGGAAGATTTTCGTCAAGGAGGACCCTTCGATTTCCATCCCGTTTTCGCAAGCTACGCCTGAGACGATCACCGCGGATTACGGCGGGCACTCTCCCATCGCTGCGTGGTCTACAACGTTCGGAAGGAAGCTCGACACGATGAACGCATCTTTTTGCGAGGTCGCGGTGGACGATGAGACGGGCGAAGTCGAGATTTTGAAGTATCTCATAGTCGCCGACCCGGGCAAGGTGATACGCCGCACTTCGCTGGAAAGTCAGATAGACCAGGTAGTGTATTTTTCCCAGGGCTGCCAGCTCTTTGAAGAGTATGTGCTCGATCCGGAGACGGGCGTCAAGCTCAACGGTAATATGCTCGACTACAGGAAACCGACTACGCTGGATGTGCCTGTCGTGGATAAAGAGATACTTGAACTCAGGAGCGGCAATGCGGCCTACGGGGCGTCGGGCATCGCGCATAATCTTGCCAACTCCCATCTCATCATAACCGCTATCCATAACGCGACCGGAGTTTGGGTGGTTCCGCCCGCAACCCCGGACCGTGTTTTGAAAGCTCTAGGGAAATGCTAGGTAAACGCTAGCAGGAGCCGCATCGAAATAAGTAATAATCTATGGAGGTACTGCTTTGAGACCTTTTAACCATATAAATGCAGCAACGCTGGATGAGGCGGCAAAAGCGCTGCTGACAGAGGGTTCTGTCGCAATTGCCGGGGGAGGCGATTTGCTTGGGGCGCTTAAGGATGATATTTTCCCGGAATACCCGAAGACTATCGTCAACTTGAAGTCGATACCGGATATGGACAATATCAAATCTGATGGCGGCGTCCTCAGAATCGGCGCGATGGCCACGCTTGCGGATATTGCGCGCAGCCCTGTAGTAAATGAAGGCGCAAAGGTTTTAGCTGAAGCGGCGGGCAAAGCTTCTTCGCCATCGCTGAGGGAGACGACTACTATCGGCGGGAATGTTTGCCAGTTGCCGCGCTGCTGGTACTTCAGGAAGCTGAATAACAGGTTCTTCTGCTCGCGCAAGGGCGGGGACCGGTGCTTTGCGGCAAGCGGAGACAACAGGTATCACTCTGTGTTCGGAAGCGCTGCTTTAGACAGTTCAGGCGGTGAAAAGAGGATGTGCCTGGCCGTCAACCAGAGCGAGCTTGCCCCGGTCCTGACAGTGCTTGGCGCGAAGCTGCAGACGACGAGGCGGCTGATAGACGCAGGCGAATTTTTCAGCGCAGGCGTTCTGAGTTCGACTGTGCTTGAGCGGGGCGAGATACTGACTGAAATCCAAATTCCAGTCTCCGCGCCCGGGCAGAAAAGCAGCTACAAGCGTTTTGCATTCAGAAAGAGCATTGATTTCCCTGTGATAAACCTTGCAATATCAGTAGATGCTGAAAAAGACTACCGTATTTGCATCGGCGGCGCAGCGCCAGTTCCATACAGGGCTGAAAAAGCGGAAGCTCTGCTCAAAGGCCGCGAAGTCACGCAGGAGCTCGCGGAAAAAGCGGGCCTCGCAGCCGCGGACGGCGCGAGACCCTTCGAATCCAACTCTTATAAGGTGCAGCTTATAAAAACGCTATTGAAAAGGGAGCTACTCAAATAAACCTGGCTACTTCAAACGCGGTCTTTACAGCGCCGCGGAGCTCGTTGACTTCCAGGCAGTCGCCGACCATGTACACGCCGGTGTTGGGCGCGCTTGAGCGGAAGTTCTGCCCCTCCATGAAACGCGGCTTCATGCCTACGGAAAGCAGCACCGAGTCCGCTGCGAACTGCGTCTCTTTGCCTGTGTTGACGTCTATAATTGCTACAGTGTTGTCGCCGACGCTCGCGAGGCGGCTGTTGAAGCATTTTTTGATCTTCCCGCTGTCAAGCGTCTGGAGCAGATCGTACTCGCCCCCAAGCACCCCTCTTGCCGAGCCGCTGATCGTCGGTTTGTCCGCGATTTCTATAATCGTGACATTCTTGCCTTCTTCCGCATAGTGGATGGCATATTCCACGCCGATCGCCCCCGCGCCTACAACGACTACATTTTTACCGACGTCGAGTCCATTAGACTGTGCGTCGGGCGCCCAATGGACAATAGGCTTGTCTATGCCGGGAACGTCGGGAACAATAGGCTCGGAACCGATAGCCACCAGAACCGCGTCGTAGTTCTCCTTCTCAAGCAGCTCCGGCGTTGCCTCAGTGTTGAGAAGCACCTTTGCGGTGGTGTGAACAGCCTGGCCTTTCAAATAATCCAAATATTGCGCTACGTCCTTCTTCGCCGGAAGCAGCGCGGCTTTCAAAATGTTGCCGCCTACTTCGGCGTTTTTCTCGTAGAGCGTGACGTCGTGGCCGCGCTCCAGCAGCGTCTGCATCGCCGTTATGCCGGCCGGGCCGCCGCCGACTACCGCTACCTTTTTCTTTTGCTGCGCAGGCGGCACTTTACCTTCGGGGAACTCCCCGCCGCGGCTGACATACGGGTTTACGGAGCATCCCCAGTTGAACACGCCGTACTTGTCTACATGGAAACACGAGCAGCGGATGCACGGCCTGTGGTCCCATTCGCGGTTTTCCGCGTATTTGCGCGGCATATCCGGGTCTGCCTGCAGAGCGCGCTTCATCGCGACGAAGTCCGCTTTCCCTGCTGCGAGTATCTCCTCGGCTTGAACAATGTTCTTTATCGAGCCGACTGTGTTCACGATAAGACCGGGGAACTCTTTTTTGATATCTGCGGCAAAATGGACGTTGTACATCCAGTCCCACATATATGGCTGGACCATCGGGCGCATGTTCCACGGCTCGCCCATTGTGTCGTGCAGACCTCCGGAGACATGCAGGATATCAACTTTGTCCTTGATGATTTTAACGAACTCCATCGTCTCGTCGAAATGCGTATGCCCCTCAGCAAACTCGTCCGCCGAAATGCGGTATTCTATAACGAAATCCTCCCCGACCGCGGCGCGCGTTGCGTCGAGCACCTCGCATGCAAAGCGGGCGCGGTTTTTTATCGAACCGCCGTATTCATCGGACCTTCGGTTGAAGTACGGGCTGAAAAACTGCGCGAGCAGATTGCCGTGGGCGCCGTGGAAAACAAGCATCTGCATCCCGGCTTTTTTACAGCGCAGCGCGGAGTTCGCGTATTTCTGCACGGTTTCCTCGATTTTCTGCCTGCTCATCTCGCGCAGCGCGAGAGGCGCCCTGCCCTGCATCTCAGCGCGCACAAGCTCCGCCGCTGTCACTATCGCTGAAGGCGCGATACCGTTATCTCCCGCCTTCGAGTTCGGCAGGTTCCCCTGCGTCGCCCCGCAGTGGTTGACCTCGATGCTGCCGTGCGCGCCGTATGTCCTGCACATCGTTCCAAAAGTGGACAAGCCCGGAATGCATTCGTCGAAACGCAGGTCTATCTGATGCGCGCCTTCGTCGTTGCATTCGGTGATGTCTATCGAACAGTTGCCTACGCTGACTATCGCAGCGCCGCCTTGCGCGAACGGCCGGAAATACTCGACAACGCTGGGAGTCACAAACCCGTTGTCGTCGCCGCCCCCGCCGCACCCCGGAGGCGCGAGCTCGACGCGGTTCTTGAAATATACCCCCCTGATCGTGATTGGCTTAAATACATGCGGATACTTTGTGTTCATTCTTAACTTACCTCCAAAAATTATTCACCGTACAGCGCTGCCATCCAGAAGTAACAGGACGACGCCCATGCCGACCAGAACAGGCCAGGCTCGCCAAAAGCTGTAAGACTTCGGTCTTCCCTGCCGATCAATGCGTTATGAATGTGGAAAAAACCATGGTCGCGCATGATAGCGCAATAATCGTTTGCGACCTGCTTTGCAAGATCGGCACGGCTGCAAGCCTCAAGGCCCAGCACCATGATAAACTCCGCAGGAACGATAATGCTGCCCGCTGTGAAACCATGCTTGAAATTATCGCTTGTCAATCCCTCCGACGCAAGCCCGTACGGCGTGTTAAACCCGTCTGGACTAAACATGAAATCGATCGATTTATCAATGATATCCTTCGGAAGCCGGCCGCCGAGTACCAGCGGGCAGTACAGCGAAATGTTAGCAGTTTCCGAACGTTCGCCAGTTATTGAGTTGAATGCGAACCAGCGTTCCCCATCCCAGAATTTTTCTACTATCTTGCCTACTAGTTCTTTTGAGGCGTTTTCCCATTTAACGCAAACGTCCTCCGGCTTGCCGGCGTCTCTCCCAAGGCGGGCAAGACTCTCCATCGCCAGCGCGATAAATGCGTTCAAATCCGGGCTTGCGCATGGGAACCCTATCTCATAATAATACGGCGAATCTTCCCATCCGGTCTCCATCTGATTCTGGAACTCCATGATACCATCGCGGTCCTTATCCCGGAAGTTCATGAAATACTCAGTCCAGCGCCGCATGCCATCCCAGACAAACTCTTTTTCTTCCTTTGGAATGGACGCAAAATCGCAATTTTCCATCAACCATAAAAGCGTCATACCATGAATAGGCGGTTTCAGGCCGTCTCCGCCGACGTTCTTACGGAAACCGAGAGAATCGATCATGCGTCCATTTTCGTCGAGATGGTCAAAGCCCGCCATAAAAATTTCCCAAGCAAGCTTCAGGTTTCTTGACAGCCATACCGCCTGCATAGGCTGCTGCCACACAAAGGCGGACTCAAAAATACTGTGTATCATCTTGACCATCGTACGCGTATAAGCCGCTTCGCCGTCGGGGTCGACGATCATATTCCATGTATTCCATAGCGACTGTATGCGTCCCGGCTCATATTTTGCCGGTAACGATGGGCATACGCTGTCGCAGAAACCGTCGAAGTCCTCCTTGACTGAGGCGAGGCATTTCTCATAGCTTGGGTACTCGCCCATCGGACGGTGGACGGGGTCCAGCAGGAACTCTTCGAATCCAAGCTGGATAACTCCGTTGCTGTCAGGCGATATCTCAGCGAAAGCAGAGGTTTGGATCAGTTTCCCTGTAAAAGGCAACAGCAGGATCCGGGTCGCGCCGAAATTTATGATTTTTGTGTCGTTTCCCTCCTGAGTGTCAAGCGCAGCAGGGCCCATAAACCTGGGCGTCGGCGTGATCCGCAGCCCAATCCCGTCCACGCCGCGGCACATCACAAGCTTGCGCTCGCCGATGACAAACTTCACGGAACCGTGTCTCGAGGATAAAATAACCTCGTATGGCGTCGTGGAAATGAGCGCCGGGAGTACCTTCCCATTTTTCACAAGATCAAGTCTGACCTGTCTGAACCCGTTGGGCGCGTATATATCCATCGACATCGCGTTGATATTTATCCGGCAGTTGCATAACCACAATGTGCATTTTCCTATCAAGTCCTGACCGTTCGTATTGTTTGCAAACGCAAAGAACGAGCCTCTGCGAGAGAACGGAGCGTCGAGCAGATTGACAAAGTTGTCCCCATGAATTTTTTCCATATTTCCCCCTTACTCTAAGTTTGCTAATCCTGCAACATCTAATAATAGTGAAAATATTATCATAACGCAAAGTAATATTCAACTATTCGTGAATCAATGATATACTATATAAAATAACCAAGTACAGAGTACAAACAGCTCGCTGCAAGCAAAAAATCTCGTCATTGCGGGCTTGACCCGCAATCTCATGCAGTATTAAAAGATTAACTCAATATGACATAGAAAGGAATGTGGAGACAATGAGTTCAAAGTTCAAGCATGTTTATGAGCCTCTTGAGATCAGGGGGGTGACTTACAAGAACCGCTTGGAGTTCGCTCCGCCCGGCTGCGGCGGGGGCGGGGATGAGCGAGGTTTTGTGACCCCGCGGTTCGTCGAGTATTTCAAGCCGTACGCCAAGGGCGGCGCGGCTATCGTAAGCGTCGGCAACTGCTCCATAGACATCACCGAATGCAACGACGAGGGCGGCCAGCTCGACCTGCGCTTTGACGAGTGCATCGGGCAGCTGTCGACTTTCGCGTCTATGTGCAAGCTTTACGGCGCGCACGGGCAGCTGGAGGTCAACCACTGCGGGGCGACTCAGGGCAACATGCCCGACACAAGGGCGGGCTTTCAGGGGTGGGCGCCGTCGGCGCTCATTACCGCGGCTGAGCGGGTCCGCGCCGAACAGGAAAACCGCGCGCCTCTTCCCGTGCGCGAGATGAGCAAAGCCAAGATCGAGGAAACGGTGTGGAAGTACGCAAACTCGGTGCTGCGCTGCAAAAAAGCCGGCATGGATACAGTTCTCTTCCACGGCGCGCACGGCAACATGCTCGCCCAGTTTTTCAGCACATACTACAATCGCCGCGAAGATGAGTACGGCGGCTCCGCGCGCAACAGAGCGCGGTTCGCGATGGAAGTCCTCGATGCGACACGGCAGCTCGTCGGCGAGGATTTTGTCATCGAGTACCGCATATCGGCGGACGAGTACAGGGAAAACCGTATGCATTTCAACGATACTCTGGAGTTCATATCCCTGGTGAAGGACAAAGTGGACATTTTCCACGTATCCGGCGGCCTGCACGACACTCAGGGCGAGCCATGGGTCATGGGGCCGATGCATCTGCCATATACATATCCGCAGATGTACAACGTCCATTGGTGCGACAAGATAAAAAAAGAGTTCCCCGGCATCAAACTTGCAACAGTCGGAGCGATCAAGACGCTCGATCAGGCCGAGGAGATCATTTCCGGCGGAACAGCGGACATCGTCGCAATGATGCGCGCCCTGGTGGCCGACCCTGATATGCCGCACAAAGGCGCGGAAGGACGCGAACTCGACCACAGGCCTTGCATCCGCTGCGCATGCTTCTATCCGGATAAATACGGCGCGGGCTGGCGCCACACATGCTCCGCAAACCCATTCCGCGGCAAAGAAGCCATGTATCCCGAAAACAGGGTACCGCCGGCAGCGGAGAAAAAAAAGGTCGCCATAGTCGGCGGCGGCCCGGCGGGCGTTCAGGCGATGATAACGCTTGTCGAGCGCGGCCATGACGTCACGCTCTACGAGAAGGGCCCCGAAATAGGCGGGAACCTGCTCAACGCCGTGCTTGACCCGCGCAAGACGGACGTGAAGCAGTACCTTACATATCTGCAAAACCAGGCAAAAACAACGAAGGCGAAAGTGCTGCTGAACACAGAAGCAAAGCCAAAGGAGCTTGCAAAGGAAAAATACGACGCCGTCTTTGCAGCAGTTGGCGCGCTGCCGGTAAAGCCGGATATCCCCGGAATCGACCAGCCGCATGTCATGTGGGCGCCGGACGCGGAGAAAGAAGGCGTAAAAACCAGCAAGAACGTAGTCATCATCGGCGGCGGAGCCGTCGGAGTGCAGGCTGCCGTCAACCTCGCAAAGGACGGCAAGAATGTCACTATCGTGGAAATAGCCGAAAAGCTCAATCTCGAAGGCTCGATTTCCAGGCTTATCGGCGGGGCATGGATACTCGAGCGCGAGATGGATGAGCACAATGTCAGGATATTGCTCAGCAACAAGGTCGAGGGGATCGACAAAAAATCAGTCAAAGCAGTAAACGTCAAGACAGGCGAAAAAGAAACGATTCCCGCAGACACTGTTCTGTACTGCGTCGGTTTGAAGTCGCTCGCCAGGGAAGCGGAGTCGTTCCGCTCATGCGTCGCCAACACACGGCTGTACAAGATAGGCGACTGCTACGAGCAGGCGGAGATAAGGGGCGCTGTCCACAGCGCGTTCGATATCGCTTCATTGCTTTAACATTGCTCAGTGTTTGCTTAATACCTTCCGATGTTCAGAGCCGCGTCATATGCCGCGCCGGTGGCAGCAGTGATGTTGCCGGGCATAACGCAGTCGCCCACCATGTAGAATTCAGGGGCGCAGAAATTCAGGGCCAGCGCAGCGTCGCGTACGGGTTCCTGCCCGACAGCGTAAATCACCGAATGCGCTGAGAAGAACCTTTCGCCATCTGTTGTATTGCACTGTACCCCGTCAACGCGGATCCCGACTGCCCGGGTATTCAAGAACACCTCGATGCCGCGATTCCTCAGCTCGACCCAGAGCCCTTGCATGTGGAGGAAGTTGCCGCCGTCGTTCACTTTGTCTTCCATTTCTACGATGGCCACTTTTCTCCCCAGCATAGACAGATACACACTTAACTCAAGGCCGGCAAGCCCTGCCCCGATGATCACGACGGAGCTTCCTGTTTTTTCAGGGTTACGGTACGCATCCAGCGCATCGAACACGTTTCCGCCGCCGATTCCGGGGATATCGGGCTTCACCGGCCTTGAGCCCGTCGCCGCGATTATAACGTCCGGCTTGTGCTTTTCGGCAAGCTCCGCAGTCAGGGCTGTATCGAGCATCACCTCTACCCCGGCGCGCTCTATCCTGCGTTTTTGCGTCTCTATATACATATCGAGCTTCTTTTTGAACGGCACGCTGCGCTCGCAGTTGATAGCTCCGCCCAGCTCGCCCTTCGCTTCAAACAAGGTGACTGAGTGCCCGAGTTTGGCACAGCTGAGCGCAGCCTGCATCCCGCCTATTCCGCCCCCCGCGACCAGCACCTTCTTCCGCCTTGCGACCTTTGCGTTGATATACCGCATATCCCCCAGATGCCCGTTCTCAGGGTTCAAGGCGCAGTACTCTATCCCGGACGTCACCGCAGCGGAAAAACAGGACAGGCAGCGCATGCAATGCGTGATATCGGCTTCCCTGCCCGTGCGCATCTTTGTAGGCAGGTCCGGGTCCGCTATCAGGCTCCTTGCCATCTCCACGACGTCTGCTTTGCCGGATGCGATTATCTCCTCAATCATTTCGGGCTCGCCCAGCGCACCTATCGTTGCGACCGGGGTCTTCACATGTTTCTTGATTTCTTCCGCGAAGCACACGTTGTACCCGTCGCCGAGGAACATGCGCGGGTGGGTCACGGTGAACACCTCATCCACCTCATGGTTCCCTGCTGATACATGGATGAGGTCGCAATGCCCGTCCAGCTGCTTTGAGAAAGCGACGCCTTCCTCGATGTCATAGCCGCCGTCATAGCGCTCGCTGCCGCTGATGCGCACCTCTATCGGCATTTTCGGCCCTATGGCTTTTCTTATCGCGTCGCAGACCGCGACTGTGAACCGAGCGCGGTTCTCTATATCGGGCCCTCCCCATTTGTCCTTCCTTGTATTGATGAACGGCGACATGAACTGCTGCAGCAGCCAGCCATGCCCCGCGTGCACCAGCACCATGCCAAAGCCGATCCTCTTTGCAGTCAAAGCGGCCTCAGCGTATTTTGCGATAGTGTATTCTATGAGCTCCTCGGACATCTCGTCGACTATCCTGCCGCCCACTTCGCTCATAACAGGCCCGAAAGCCATGCCGCGCTCCTGCACATCGCGGTTGGCATACATGCCCGCATGGAATAGCTCCGCGGCGGGAACAGCGCCGTAGCGCGAGACAGTCGTCGCGACCCTCGCCAGCGGCACCTGCATTTCGTAAATCGTCGGGCGGCTCGTAAAGCCTCTGCCATACTTCGCATCGACAGCCAGCTCACCCGTGCAGACAGAAGCAGCGCCCCCCATCGCCTTTTTGCCGTAGTAAAAAGCCCCGCCCAGCAGCTCCATGCTGTCCGTGGCGGAAGTAGTGTGCCCGATGGGCGATGCAAAAATCCTGTTCCTGAAAATCGTGCCCGCAAGCTGTATAGGCTCAAATACATGCCTGTACTTAAAATCATTCATCCCAAATCCTCCAATCACCGGCACAATAACAGGCGCCATTGCCCCGGCAGTCTCGTGTTCTTACTGCCATTATACAACAATAGCGCCGTTTCTACCACACGAAACATTCATTGGCATCAATCAGGGCGTCTCCCCGGCAGAGCCGTCAGCCGGTTCCTACTCAGCGGATTTCGGAAAGTACTGAGAGTAGCTGAAGCTCGGTGCAACACTTCGCATTTTTAAGGGGGCGGTCTTTCGACCGCCCCCTTGTGCTATGTATTCTACAATAATGCTGCTAGCTATGGCTCCACGATAATCTTCAAATCTATAAACAAGTTGGATACGGCTACGCTGGTTGCTCTAATTGTTGCAGTGCCTGCTGTAATGAACTCAACTCGCACTTCTGACTCGTCAGACAGCACAGGTAGCAGCCTTACATATGTTCCTGCATCGCCAACATAGCTCCAAGTGACATTCTTGTTCGCGGCTGTAACCGGGTCGACCAGCACCCCGAGGTTTATTGAACTACCATCAATAATAATACTGCATGTAATCGAATCACCAATATTTTTCTTATCTTCATCGGTTTTGTCATAAATAGTCAACGTCTTAGGCTGGACCGCATCATCCACAGCCAGTGCAGTAACATCGACTGAGCCTGTCACCGTACCGCGTTTGTCGCCGTTCGTCCATGATGCTGTAAACCTTACCGACGTTGTCAAGTCCGTTTTTCCTGCATTGACAGCAGTAACCATCGCAGCAGAACCAATTAATGTAGTAGTGCCCTCAATGTAGTACGGAAGCGGCGCGCCTACTCTGACAGCATTCGTGTTACCTGAACTCCACGACTTTACATCCGCGCCTGCTATATCATTATTGTAAACGATCCTTGCAGTCGTCTCTTTAGCGGATTGCCTCCCTGACGAGTCCAGCAGCTTGACGTCTATCGTCACAGTTGGCACTGTTATGACATTGACTCTCACGCTGTGGGACAGCGTGGTATACGGGCTGGTGTCCACGGTCGCCGTCACAATGAACGACCCTGTGCTGCTGCCGCTTGTCACTACGCCCGACTGGCTCACGGAACCTATGGATGTATCCGATGACGCCCATCTCACCACGGTGCCCGACAAACCTGTCGCCGCAGAAATCGTTATGTTGCTGTTCGTTCCCATCATCAGTTCGATCTGGCTGGTGTCGTTGAAGAACGCATTGGTCAGCACAGTGCTCGAATAACTGAGCGTCAAGCCTGATGAATAGATGGTATCCACTATCACCGGGATGTTGAACACCAGCCCGCTGGAGTTGCATGTTATCACAATATCAGCGTCGCCTGAAGATACTCCGTAAACGTACAGCGTTGTTGTAGAGGCCCTCGTCACAGTCATTATGTATTGGTTCGACGAGGCGACAGTGAACGTCTCGTTATACCCGGTCGGTGAAACGGTGAGAGTGACCGTCGCAGTTCCGCCGGGGCTGACCGCGATGATATTTGAGCCGCCCGACGGCCACGGAGAAGTTCCGCCTTGAAGGTCTTGCGTGGCTGTTATCGACTGGATCTCAGACAGGGAGCCAAACATATATGTGACATAGTTCCTGTATGTTCCTGAGTTTCCGCCCGAGAAACCGGAGCCGAACGACGTTACCCCGGAGGCTACGATGTTCGTCCGCATTGTGGACGTACCCACCATCTTGTGGAAGAACGCAATCGCGTCATCCTCGCCTGCAAGCACGTTGCCCGAAGTATAACGGCTCCTGTCAAAGCCTTCGTCCACAGCGCGCTGCTGGAGTGAGCGCCCGTTCCGCGACGTGGTGCTCAGGAAGTTGTACTGCCCCATTTCTTCGCTGTGGTCACGCGACGGCTTGCCTAGCCTGTCCGACCACTGCACGACTGTCCTGGCGTTGCGTACCCTGAACGCGTTCACCAGCTCAAGCAGCATCTGCTCCTCGCCTTCGGCATAAAGTGAGCGGGCAGTGCCAATCGCCGATGAGCGATCATATATCATTATCGCGTATTGCTGCGACCCATCCGTATATGAAACTGCTGCGACGCCGCCGATAGCATTAGCAGCAGAGACGGAAATCACAGAGCCCGTATTGTTTCGAAGCTGGCTCGAAACGCCGCTCGCCATCGAATACACGGCTGTGACTATGTCGTCCGAAAATGCGACCGCAATGAAGTTGCTGTAGCTTGAATGGAAGATGCGCCACACTTCGTTGACCCCCGCCTGTATAGCCCGGACAGGCGTACCAAGAACTTGCGTCACCTGGGTCTGCGACATCCCGAACTGCACCCGGTGCAGCGACACCCCCCTGCCGAATGCGGGGTTGATGACTGAGAGACTGAATGTTTTCACCCGCGTCGTGTAGTCGTTTGAGATGACCGCCGTTAAAGTCACGGCGCTCGTCTCGCTGCCTGAGGGCGCGTTCACGATGCCTGTGTCGGATATAATAGTCGGTCTGGCTGAAGTCCATGTCACAGGGAGGTCCAGCACTTTTGTCGGTAGCCCGATGCGCCCCGAGACAGAGCTGGCGCTATCACCTGCGTTAATATATACAATGTTGAGGGCCGCATAGGCATTTTCTATGTGGAGCTGCTCCCCCGTGTACTGCGAAGTTCTGACAGTGAAAGTCTTCGTACGCGTCTGCCCTCCGAGCCGGATGGTGGCAGTAAGCGTTGCTGTCTGCGCAGTCCGCCCTGCAGTCACAACTCCGGATGCGTTGATGATCGAATTGTTGCTGCTCGTCCATGTTACCGTCGACCCGCTGGTGCTGGACGTCGGCAAAGTCAGGTTCTGAGACACGCCGTTTGCAGTCTCTCCATATGCATAACCTATATTCACTCGCTTCTCAGCAAGGTCGAGTAGCTGAGACGTCGTCAAGCCGTTCGATATCGACCGCTCGATGCGGTTGAAGCTGCGAATGACCACCACCACGCATTCCTGTGACTGCATGCTGTCCTCAGGATTGAAATAGTTGTCGTCGTCGCCGATCATTATCCCGTTGGTAGACGCCAGTTTTACAGAATCGATTGCATAGTCCGCGATTTCATCCGCATCGTCATAGTCGAGCTCCCGCGCGCCCGGACTGAGCAGAGTCCTGCCCAGGTCGCGCTCCAGCAGCCTGATCGCGCGAATCATCATCACGCAAAGCTGCTGGCGCTCGACAAAGCTGTCCGGGTCGAACTCAGTCGACGAGACCCCCTTGATTATCCCGTATTGCCAGGCTTGCAGGACATAAACGCTGTTACAGTCGTAAAACGGGTTGTGCGGGGGTATCGGCAAAGTCTTCCCAAGCACAAGCTCGACCATATTGACGACGATCTCGCAAAACTCGTCGCGGGTCAAGTCATCGTAAAACTCCCTTGCAGCGCTTGCCGTCAGAAGCCCTGTCGTGTTCGCGTCGTCTATTTCCGAAGCCGCCCAATCCGACGGCTCGCTTGCCGCCAGGATAGGCAAAGCCGGCAAAAGCAGCGGCAGCAATAGCATCAGACACAGCATGATGGCAGTCAGGCGTTTGTTTTTCATATCGGCACCTCCAACAAGAAAAGGTTTTCTATTGAACTGATCCCGGGCTTGCAATACGCGTTAGCGCTCTCGCTGCCCATACATACAATAATAACCGCAAAGCGGCTATTATTGCAACATCTTTCTATATGAATTGTTATTTTTTCCTCATTTATTCACTATACACAGGCAGGCCGGCGCCGGCGTTCAAATTGCATTGCTCTTCATCAGGAGGTACATAATGGCCTTTTGCGCGTGGAGCCTGTTTTCCGCTTCGTCGAAAATCTCATGCGCATGCTCCTCAAACACCTTCTCTGTGATTTCCTCGCCCCTGTGCGCCGGCAAGCAGTGCTGAATCATGCACCCGGGATTGGCAAGTTCCATTATCGCATCGTCTACCTGATAGCCCGCAAAAGCCTTCCGCCGCTTTTCAGCCTCATCTTCCTGCCCCATCGACGCCCAGACGTCCGTGAAAATAACGTCTGCAGCCGAAGCTGCTTCGGAAGGTTTGTCCGTCAGCACGAATTTTCCGCTAATTGCCCCGGCGGCGTAGTCAAGCACCCTTTTATCCGGGCGGTAGCCCTCCGGGCTTGCTATAGACACATCCATGCCGCATTTCAGGCATCCGACTATCATGGAGTTCGCCACATTATTCCCATCGCCGATGAAGCATGCCTTGAGACCCTCGAGCCGCCCCTTGTGCTCGCGTATCGTCATGAGGTCGGAAAGCACCTGGCATGGGTGGGCGAAATCTGTCAGCCCGTTGATGACCGGGACTGCGGAAAACTCTGCCAGTTCCTCTACTTCCTCCTGCTCATATGTGCGTATCATGATGCAGTCGCAGTATCTTGACAGCACTCGCGCAGTGTCCTTCACAGGCTCGCCGCGCCCTAACTGGCTGTCCGCGTTCGACAGGAACACCCCTAGCCCGCCCAGTTGGTATATGCCCGTTTCGAACGACACCCGCGTGCGCGTCGAGCTTTTAGAGAATATCATCGCAAGCGTCTTCCCCGCAGGAAAGTCATGCTGCTTGCCCGCCTTCCGCTCCGCCTTGAGCCTGTCCGCAGTATCGAGTATCTGCACAATATCCCCCGTCGTAAGGTCCAATAATTTCAATAAGTCTTTTTTCATTTTCACACTTCCCTAATAAAGCGTTAATTCGCATCCTTCGTCCAATAGCCCCTAAGCCCAACTAAAGCTCCAGTAAAACCGCTTTCAAAACCGCAAGTCCTTTGTCGATCTCTCCATATGTTATTGTCAGAGGCGGCAGCATGCGAAGAGCGTCCGTTCCGGCTGTGAGGATCAGCAGGCCGTTGTCTATGCAGGCTTGCGCGGCTTCTTTCGGTACGGCGCCGTTCAGCGAGACGCCAATCATAAGCCCCTTGCCACGGATTTCCCCGACGACCGGCAAAGCCCAGCTCTTTATTTCATTGCGGATATACTCGCCCTTCTTTGCTACCTCCGCCAGCTCGGCGTCGCTGAGCTGCGTAAGGACTTCCATCGCCCCCGCCGCTGCGACGGGGTTGCCGCCGAATGTTGTGGCGTGGGTTCCCGGCGTTAGTACGGCGGAGCATTTTTCGTTTGCCATTATCCCGCCCATCGGCAGCCCGCCGGCTATGCCTTTTGCGAAGCTGACAACATCTGGTTTTATGCCGTACTGCTGGTACGCGAACAGAGTTCCTGTCCTTCCCGCTCCTGTCTGCACTTCATCGACCAGCAACAACAGGTCGTACTGCTCGCATAAGTCCGCGACAGCTTTTACATACTCCGGGTCCAGCGGAAGGACGCCGCCCTCGCCTTGTATGAGCTCGACCAGCACTGCGCAGACTCCGCTGTTATTAGCGGGCGACGCAGGTTTAAGCGCGGATGTGCCGTCTACGCTTTGCGCTGCGGATGCGTTTGCGTCCAGCATCGCCTTAAGCGCTTTTATATCGTTGGCTGGGACATGGGTGAAACCTTCTGTGAACGGGAAGAAGAAGTTGTGGAACGACTCCTGCCCTGTGGCAGCAAGCGTTGTGATCGTCCTGCCATGGAAGCTCTGTACCAGACTGACGATCGTGCTCCTGCCTCTTCCGTACTTGTCAAAGGAATACTTTCGCGCGAGCTTGATCATGCCCTCGTTCGCCTCGCCCCCGGCATTCGCGAAAAACACGTTTTTCATACCAGTGCGCTGCATGAGTTTTTCCGCTAGCTTTGCATACGGCTCGGTATAATACAGGTTCGAAATATGCTGAAGCTTCATCGCTTGGGCGTATATAGCGTCAGCCCATTTCTTGTTGCCGTACCCAATCGAGTTGACCCCGATGCCGCTGGTAAAATCAATGAACTCCTTACCTTCCGGACTATACAGCGTCGCGCCTTCGCCATGGTCAATAACCACGTCAAACCGCCCGTAAGTCTGCATCACATTCCGCGCATCCAAACTCTTTATCTCATTACTTGTCATATTATTAAATCTCCATTGAATAATATTATATCCTCTTTCCTAGTTCCTACGCGCCTTTAGCGCGCTAACCCTTAGCCCTAATAAATCATCGTTCCTGCGCCCTCGTCGGTAAACATTTCTATAAGGATAGAATGCTCTATTCGCCCGTCGAGGATGTGCGTTCGTCGGACGCCGCCCTCTATTGCGTTCGCGCAGCACTCGACCTTTGGGATCATGCCTCCGGCGATTATGTTCTGTTCCATCAGCCCGCCGATTTCATCGGGCCGTATCTGCTTGATAAGAGTAGACTCGTCGTCTTTGACACGCAGGACCCCGCGCGTATTTGTGAGCAAAATGAGTTTTTCAGCACTAAGCGCAACGGCGAGCTGCGCTGCGGCAGTGTCCGCATTGACATTATATGCAGTGTCGTCGTCTATGCCGTACGCGACGGTCGCGACGACGGGAATGTGCCCGTTCTCTATCGCCTGCAGCACCGCGCCGGGGTTGACATTCGTGACGTCGCCGACAAAGCCGTAGTCCTCGCCGTCGCCCTTGTCCATCTTGCGCGCTTCAAAGAGCTTCGCGTCGAGGCCGCAGACGCCGACTGCGCTGCAACCCTTGCGGTTTATCATCGCTACGAGGTCTTTGTTCACCTTGCCGCAAAGTATCCCCTGCACGACTTCCATCGTTTCGCTGTCAGTGTACCGCAGCCCGTTTACGAACCGCGACTTTATGCCCAGCCTGTCGAGCATATCGTTTATCTCCGGTCCCCCGCCATGCACCAGCACGACATGGATTCCCGTGAGCTTCAGCAGGATCAGGTCTTCAATGACCGCGTCGAAAAGCTCGGAGCTGATCATCGCGTTGCCCCCGTACTTAACGACGACTACCTTCCCCGCAAACCTCTGAATATATGGCAGCGCCTCAACAAGCGTCCTCGCCCTCTCAAAATTGTTATTCATCGTTCCCGACACATTCAACTCCCACTTTCTTACTCACAACTCAAAACTCATAACTATCCTATATCCTATTTCCTATTTCCTACGCGCCTACTGGCGCGTTACCCCTGCCCACTAACTCCTATAATCCCCATTTATTTTAATATAATCATAAGTAATATCGCAGCCCCAGCAGGTGCATTGCGCAGATCCGGCGCCCATGCTGATATCTATCGTTATGTCATGCTCTGAAAGTATTTTTTTCGCAAAATCCTCTTCAAACGCTATGCCGCGCCCGTCTTCGCAAACAGCAATGCGCCCGGCTTGCGACTCGAAAGCGATGCTGACGCTGCCCGGGTCAAACCCGACGCCTGAATACCCCATGGCGCAAAGCACACGGCCGAAGTTCGCATCGGCGCCGAATATCATAGCTTTCGTCAGCGTCGAGGATATGACAGCTTTCGACAGCGTTTCCGCCTCCGACTCGTCCTTCGCCCCGCCGACGCAGCAGGTTATCAGGTGAGTCGCGCCTTCGCCGTCTGCTGCCAGCATTACGGCGAGCTTGACACACACAGCGTCGAGCGCCGCGGCGAAAGCGGCATAGTCCGGCCCTTCGCCAGTGATTTCGTCGTTTCCCGACATGCCGCTCGCAAGGAGGCACAGCATATCGTTCGTGGACGTGTCGCCGTCCACGGAAACGCGGTTGAAGCTGACGTTAGCAGCGTTGACAAGGGCTTTTTGGATCATATCCGGGCTAATGGCGCAGTCTGTAGTAAGGAATGCAAGCATCGTGCCCATGTTTGGGTGGATCATGCCGCTGCCCTTGGCAACGCCGCCGACGCGGACGGTTTTCCCGCCGATCTCCAGCTCTGCGGAGCACTCCTTCATGACTAGGTCCGTGGTCATTATCGCTGCCGCCGCGTCCTGCGAACCGCTGTAAGACAGCTTCGCCGCCAGTTCCGGTATACCGCCCTCGATGACATCGATGGGCAGTTTCTGGCCTATGACTCCGGTTGAGGCGACTATCACATCGTCCGCGTCTATCCCTAGCTCCGCAGCCAGGGCGCGGCATGAGCGCTCCGCGTACTCCTCGCCAAGCGGCGCGCAGGCGTTGGCGTTACCGCTGTTGGCGAGCACGGCGCGCGCGCGGCCGTTTTTCAGATGCTCCATCGTAATGAGCAGCGGCGACGCCTTCACGACATTTTTCGTATACACCGCTGCTGCCGGGCAGTCGTGATCCGCAACTATGAGCGCAAGGTCTTTTTTATCAAGGTTATTCGTCTTGACCCCCACATGTATCCCCGACGCCCGAAACCCCTTTGCGGCACAAACGCCCCCATCAACAAATTTCATCTTATCCTCCTAAAGCCCCAGCATCAATTCCATATTCTGCACGGCAGCCCCGGACGCGCCTTTACCGAGATTGTCAAAACGCGCGGTGATGACTGTCTGCTCATCGTTTCCGCTGACGGTTATTTCAAGGTCGTTCGTACCCGCGCCCCAGTTGCAATATAGAGTGCCTCCGCCCAGTCCGGGGGCGACTGTCACATAGCGCTGCCCAGCGTAGTATTCCGCAAGCTCTATGCGTATGCTCTCCGCAGTCGCCGGCTTTAATAACATATTGTTGTGGAGGGTGACGCTAGTCGCCATGCCCTTGTAGTAATCGTCCACTAACGGGCAGAAAACCGGCGTGCGCGTCAGCCCAGTCACCGACGTCATCTCGGGCAAATGCTTATGCTTCAGCCCCAGTGCGTACAGCCCCGGCGCATGCATCCCTTCCGTCTTATGTTCTTCGTAATCCGCTATCATGCTTTTCCCGCCGCCCGAATACCCGGTCGGAGAAAAACACGTCAGGGGATAATCCAAAGGCAGAATGCCAAGCGCGATAAGCGGGTATACGGTTATTATGAAACCAGTCGCATGGCAGCCGGGGTTTGCGACCCTCCGCGCTGCTTTAATTCTGTCACAGTGTTCCTTTGATAACTCAGGTAAGCCATAGGCCCAGTCAGGGTGCGTCCTGTGCGCAGTGGACGCGTCGATCACGCGGGTGTTGCCGTTCCCGATGAGCGACACAGACTCCCTTGCAGCATCGTCGGGCAGGCAGAGGAACACAAGGTCTGCTTCATTGATAAGCTTCCTGCGCTCGCCGACATCCTTCCGTTTCGCCTCATCGATCATCAGCAGCTCAATGTCGTTCCTGCCGCCAAGCCTGTCATATATCTGCAGCCCGGTAGTACCCTCCCTGCCATCAATAAATATCAAAGGTTTTAAACTCATTTTAGAAACTCACTAAGCACATCATCCATCGTCGGCGCGCCGATCTCCTGCAGGTCGTATTTAACCCGCGTGTGCGGCTTTTTGATGTCGATCACCCTGCTCAGGTCTATCGGCGTCGCGATTATCACAGAATCGCAGGGGGTGTTCTCAATAGTGGCGGCGAGGTCTTTCATCTGCTGTTCGCCGTAACCCATCGCCGGCAGGACTTTGCCAATTTCCGGGTAGGTCTTGTATGTGCCCGACAACAGCCCTACAGTGTATGCGCGCGGGTCTACTATCTCGGCAGCCCCAAACCTGTTTGCGGCGACGACTCCGGCGCCAATCTTCATTTCGCCATGTGTGAGGGTCGGGCCGTCCTCTATGACCAGGACCTTTTTCCCTTTAACTACCTCAGGCGCGTCGATGCTGATAG
>Ga0082212_10001928_pt1 | contig 30484 bp, 18 predicted proteins | sample TergutNt197P3_FD_71548 | JGI IMG/M metagenome (GOLD analysis project Ga0082212, IMG submission 71548) | Neocapritermes taracua P3 segment gut microbial communities from Petit-Saut dam, French Guiana - Nt197 P3 | ecosystem: Host-associated > Arthropoda: Insects > Digestive system > Gut ...
AGTCAATGAATTAACTGCTGTATTTTTTAGTAACTTTAAAAACATTTTTTACTATAAATTACTGGAAATAACATAAACTAAAGAAAGGGATATACAAATGCATTTACTTGATTTTATTTTACCGATTCGTACCATTTATTCTGATGGAAATAACCCTGATTTTGTAAAAAACATTATTCTTGAATCTTTTACAGGCGGTAATCGAGAGGCTCTTATGAACACATTAGTACCAACAACCGTTAATAATTGGTTAAAAACAAGTAGGCAGCATACAACATATACTTATATAAGTTCTACATACAACATAAGCCGTGATGGATTTAAAACATATATAACTACTAAAATAGAGAACAAATGGGGTAAACTTCAAGAATTATTTAGCGAAGAGAAAAAAAGCAATAAAATTGATGTAACAACCTCCCAATTTAATCAATTTTTAGAAAGTCTGTTTCTTCAATTCGCGGATATTTTTGACGTTTCTACGTATGAAAAAAAAGACAGTAATAAGTCTGATGATATATATAGTATAGAAAATATAATAGAACGCTCAAATGCCGGAGAGGTTGAATCACAGGCTCAATTACGTCGGATTTTTACTTCCATGTATAATGTTGTAAAAGCAAGTGAAAACGATTTAGTAGAATTAATAGTTTTATATAATGATAATGGAATTTCTTTCATACCAATGAATTTAAAAGATCACCTTGATATGGTGACTGAAAAATACAAAAAAATTGTTACACAAAAAAATTATTATCTTTTAGTCGCTAAAGCTAAAGAATGTTTTGATGAAACCCAATTAAAAGTCGCAACCTTTTTTGGCGTCAAAGAAAATGAAATTTTAGGAACTGTGACGGGAATAATCTGCGATTCCATTTGTGAGGAATGCAGATCTTTTATGGTACTCGAAAATAATGTCGTAAAGGAAGGAGTCCGTGGGTTTGGAATAGCAACAGCGATTCATAGTGTTCTTGATAAAATAGCTCTTGATAATTATTGTTCATACGCAATAGTTGTTTCATCCACTCATAGAAAGGCAGCTCACAAGTTTCTTAAAGATAATAAATTTATTGATCCGGTTTTGGGATTTAGAAAATCATATTTAGAAAATCACAGTCATCTTAATTTTTAAATATTAATAGGAATAGGAAAGTGAATATTAAATATATAAATCAATTATCGGTAGCAGATTTTAATAAACTGCGGAAAATTGCTGGTTGGTTGGAAATCGAAGAAACTCAAGCATTGACTGGAATAAAAAATTCTGCTTTTATAATATCTGCTGTTCATGACGAACAAGTTGTTGGATTTGGAAGAGTAGTAAGTGATGGCGGATACGTGGTTCTCATTGCCGAATTGGCAGTATTACCAGAATATCAGGGAAAAGGTATTGGAACGACCATGATGAAAAAAATCATGGAGTATATTAATAATAATTTGCGAGAGGGGCAGCACGTAATAGTTGGATTATTTGCGTCAAAGGAGAAAGAGTCTTTTTATACCCCCTTTGGATTTACAACTCGCCCCAACGATGAATTAGGTGGAGGTATGACGCAATTTATATATTATGATGAAACACATTCAAGATAATATCAATAAACTCTCAACACAAAATAACAAACGTCGCCGGAGCGAAAAATTCGTTTCGGCGACGTTTGTTTTTATATGCAAATTTAATGCAAAAATATATTTGCATTATTCCATCAATTTATCAACTTCGATTTGCTGTTTGAAAAGCCAATCGGAAAATTCTTTTTCTTTCGTTTTGTCAAGTTTAACCATACCTTTACGTTTTACCGCTTCTTTTTTAAATACTTTGAATGCTTCCGACACGATTTTGATTTTATCAGCGTCGGGATTTTCTGCCCGTTTCAATCGCCGTAAGCGGTTATACCAATACTGATATGCGTTCTCGTGCTGTTGCTCATAATCATTTTCTTTCACCCGTTCCTCAAACTCCCGTTTCGCTTGTACGGCTTGCACTTTGCGGCATTCGTCGGAGCATAATGCGTAATGCCTGTTCCGGGCAACAAAGAATTTACCGCAAATCTTACACTTCTGAAATACGAAATTCCATTCCTTAATTTTGTGCAAATAATAAAATATCAACGGCTGAAAAGATGAATACGCGACCACACATTCAAACGGACGCTTGTTCACAGGATACCATAATTCAACCTGACTTTCTCCGTCATGAATTGCCTGCGACAGAGCGGTGGCTTGTTTTTGCCACGGTTTGTATTCGCCGTACACGGTAAACAGACGGCAGAGTAAATTCAACCGCTCAATTAATAAATCTGCACCGTGATTAAGGTTATAGCAGTTCAAGTATTCCTCCCACGTCCTGATGGCGGCGAACATGGCTGATGGTTCGCCGCTTTTGTATTTGGCGTTCAAAAAATCGGAAACACTCGCGGCTATCTTCCAACGCTCTGATTCAAAAGGAAACGTTTTGCTGTAGCTCTCGTGTAGCCGCATGGCGTTCACATTCCATTGTCTGTCTTTATCAGCTTCAAAACTCAATAATAACTGCCCTAACGGGCGGATTTGGTCGTAATAAACCTCACCCGATCCGTATTCAAGATGGCGGCGCGTTTCGCTCATTTCCCCGATGACGATTCGCTCCGTCATTTTTTTATGGTCAAGTATCAGCGCGAAGACCGTTTTTCCGAAACCTCGCTCACGTTTTGTAAAATCATAAATCATAATTATCATTTCACTTTCTTGCTATTACAGGAATTATATTTTTGATATAGTTTTCTTCCTTGTATCATTGCGAAAACCACTTGAAATTGCGAAATATATGTGCGAAAATATATACGGCGGGAAAAGCAAATATATTCCCGCAAACGAAAAATCTTGAAACGGAAAGACGTCGCCGTTAAGAGATTCTTATTCAAATAATCAAAACAAAAATCGAAAAGGGATTTCAATGAATCAAAATAACAATCAACCCAAAGCAAAATTACTGACAATCAAAGAAGCGGCACAGTTTGTGGATGGTTTGACCGAATACCGTATCAGACAACTGTGTCTGTCGGGTAATCTGCCGTGCTTCAAAGCAGGCAAAAAATATCTCATCAACGAAAACGCTCTGGTCAGATTTTTAGAAAATATATCGTGATGAATATTTTCACAAACGTAAAAATGCAAATCCATTTACCCAACGCAGCCGAGTATTACGGCGTCCAAGTGAACAGCGGCGGTTTCGCGAGCTGCCTCTTTCACGAAGAACGAACTCCGAGTATGAAGCTGTACGATAATCATTTTCATTGTTACGGCTGTAGCAAACATGGAGATATAATTACGCTGACAGAAAAAATATTCTGCATATCTTCATACGAAGCCGCGCAAAAACTTTCGCAGGATTTTCATATCGTGCCGTGCGATGATTTTAAACAAATTCTGCCGATAAAATCAACGCAAAAATCTTACGCCGAAAAAGAAAAACGTGCGTTTAATATTGTCAATCAATATTGTCACTTTCTTGAGGAATGCCGGGAGAAATACAAACCGAAAAATCTTTCCGACGACTTTCACCCACTATTTATTGAGGGTCTGCAAAATTATGAACAGTATAATTATTATCGTGACATTTTTATCTTCGGTTCAAAAGAAGAACGCATAAACTTTATAAACGATTTCAAAGAAATATTGCATTTGTAAACCTGTTTCGCCGCTCCGTTTTCCCAAATCCCAACGTCCGCAGACGCGAACAAAATCGAAGCGAGGCGGTAAGCCAAAGCGTGAGATTTTACGTGAATGAGACAAAAATAAAACGCTGGCAGGCGTGATATGTTTGGCGATGTTCACACGAGGTTTCCGCAGAAACCGCATTCCGCCTCGCAGAGCCCACGACACTTTGCCGGCGTAAGACGGAAAGTGTCAGAGTGGGTCACACACTTCCAATGAAGCTGTGTGCATACCATCGCACCCCGCCGCCTCTCCCCGATGTTTGCCATTTCCCTCAAAGTAATCCGTACCGCCATTATACCAAAATATGATGCCCCATTCAACATTATTTTGTAAATTCAAAGGAGTTATATTTATGCCAAAAACAAACAGAACCGTCGTCCGAAACTCATCGTGCCGCAGAGGTTCGCTGAATGTTCGGGAACGTCACAATGAGCGAAAAAACGAAAGTTATTTCAACGCCGATATTATTCCAGAACGTGCCGAATTAAATGTGCATTTCAAAAAATGCGAGGGGACTTACGAGCAGAATTTCGACAATCTTCTCGCCGCCGGAGCTGTCAGTACGCGCGGATTGAAAGCCGACGCGAAAATCGTTGACGAATTTATTTTTGATGTGAACACAGAGTATTTCGAGAAAAACGGCGGCTACGATTACGCAAAAAAATTCTATGAACAAGCGTATAGTCTTGCTGTCAAAGAAGTCGGAAACGAGGCGTATATTTTATCGGCAGTCATGCACGCCGACGAAAAAAATACTGCGCTGTCACAGCAACTTGGTCGCGATGTTTATCATTATCATTTGCATGTTGTCTATGTTCCCGTCGTTGACAAAGAAGTATATTTCAAGAAGAACAACAAAAACCCGGAGCTTGCCGGAAAGCTCAAAGAGGTCATTCATCAGGTTAGCCACAGTAAAAAATGGCCGCGAGAGATTCAACTTGACGAAAACGGCGAACCCGTGAAAAGTAAAACCGGAAAAACCGTTTTGATAAATTCATATTCGCTCCTGCAAGACCGTTTCTACGACCACATGAAAGAAGCTGGTTACGACGGCTTTGAGCGTGGAGATTACAAAAGTACGGCACAGCACCTTTCTGATTTGGATTATAAAATCCAACAGGATACAATCAGAGTTGAAGAAATATCCGCTGTCATCGCGAATAAAACAAATACAATCGCCGAGCTTGATGAGGAAGCCGAAAAGAAAAAGAAACAGCTTGCTGATTTGAATAAGAAAACCGCCGTATTAAAAGAACACGAGGCTACATTTGCCGACATAGACCGCATGGGCGAAAAAAAGACATTCAAAGGCGATATTGCCGTATCACCAAAAGACTGGAAAAAGGTGTCGGGGCTTGCCAAAGAGGGTATAAAAGCGCAAGGAATTATATCAACATTAAGAGAAAAAATATCCAGCCTTTTAAAGAAAATATTTGGACTGGAAAAACTCTTGGAGAAGCACGAGGGTAAAGGTATTATTGACACAATGGACTATTACGAAGCGAGGCAGAAAGCGCCGAAACGCATGGCGGAAACGATTGCTGACATCAAACGCAACCCGCCGGAACAGAGCAAACAGCAACATCAAAAAACAAAAACAAAATCACAGGAGGAAGCTATATAAAAATGGATTATCTTAATTTATTTACAGAAAAACACATCGAATACAATGAAAATTATCCGCATAACGACATCGGCGTTGCCAGATTATTTTACGATTTGCACAGCGGCGAAATTTGTTATGTGGTCGAGGCAAAGACATGGTACACCTATACCGGCAAGCGGTGGATTAAAGACGACGGCGGTCTGTATGTTATGGAGCGGTGTAAAGATTTCGTTCAGGCATTTGTCAAATACGCAAAATCACGCAACGACGGAAACGAAAAAAGCGAAGATTTTATCAAATATGCGTCGGGTTTTCACACACGCAGGAAACGTGAGGGGCTACTCTCTGATGCGCGTTCTGTCGCACCGAAAAGCCTCGCCGATTTCGACTGCGATAAAATGCTATTGAACTGTCAAAACGGTACTTTCAGTCTTAAAGATTTCGATTTGAAACCGCACTGCCCGGAAGATTATATCACAAAAATATCAAGAGCAAAATACGACCATACGGTGGTTTGCCCACGTTGGGAACAGTTTGTCGATGAAGTGATGTGCGGCGATGCCGCTACCGCAGTATTTCTTCAAAAAGCGTTCGGATATGCTTTGACAGGCGATACATCGCTTGAATGTTTCTTTATTCTCTATGGTAACACCACTCGTAACGGAAAAACAACTCTTTCAGAAACGATTGCACATATACTCGGCGATTACGCCCGAACAATACAACCGCAGACACTTTCGCGCCGTCCAAGTGACGGTTCGGTAGCTTCACCTGACATTGCACGACTGAAAGGAGCACGGCTCGTGAATATGCCCGAACCGGAGAAAGGTTTGGAATTAAATATCGCTCTTGTCAAGCAGCTTACTGGCGGCGACACCTATACGGGGCGTTTCCTGCATGAAAATCCTGTCGAGTTTACGCCGGAGTTCAAGATATTCGTCAACACAAATCATTTACCCCGCACTTCCGACGATACAGTATTCACAAGTGGCAGGGTCAAATTGATACCATTTGACCGCCATTTCACGCCGGAAGAACAAGACAACGGCTTGAAAAAGTTATTCCGCAAACATGAGAACATGAGTGGCATATTAAACTGGCTGATAGAGGGTTACCGTCTGATGTTGGAGGTCGGGCTTGATGTTCCCCAGCGTGTCGAAGATGCGATTGCAGCGTACAGGCTGGAAGCAGATATTATTGGCTCTTTTGTTTTAGAAACACTCGTGCCGAAAGATGATGAGCGAATTGCTACGTCAGATTTATATGCTACCTACAAAGATTGGGCTGATTTGAATGGTTACCGTCCGTTGAGCAACCGCAGTTTCACAAGCGAAATACGCAGACGGCATGAGATACGGCGCGACGGCATAAAAGGTAATGTTTTGGTCGGGTTCGTTCTCAAAATAATGTAACAGCGACCGGAACAAAGTATCACTTCTATCACAAGTATCACTAAATATTTTTTCGGGTAGTGATACAAGTGATACTTATGATAGATAAATCCGGTCGTGTTTACAAATTTTTATTTTCGGGGAATTTGATGTAAAGTGCGTCTTATCTTAAATTGGCACTCGAAATCCTTGATTTTACGGCATATTTAAACGGCTATTTGATTACATTACGAAGTATATTTATTTTTTTGGCTTATTTCTATTGATTTTATTTATCTGACGCGCTATAATATCATTGTAGGAACAAGCCATATATTTAAAATTAAAAAGGAGTTATATATATGGCAACAATAACAAAACGTGGCGAGAGCTACAGAATCAAGGTATCATGCGGATATGATACCATCGGCAAACAGGTTATACAATCAATGACGTGGAAACCCGAACCGAATATGACGGCGAAGCAGGCAGAAAAAGAGTTAAATCGCCAAGCAGTTCTGTTCGAGGAAGCCTGTATGAAAGGCAAAGTCGTGGCAGCGGTCAAGTTTGAGGTGTTCGCGGAGCAATGGTTTGTCGAATATGCCCGACCTAACTTGAAAAGTACATCATACGAGCGTATGCAATTATCAAGCAGACGTGTTTATCCCGCAATCGGGCATTTGAGGTTAGACAAAATAACGTCGCGGCACGTGCAGAAATTCATCACCGATATATCCGTGAACGGCAGACACGCAAAGACCAGAAAACCGTTGGCACGCAAGACCATAGTGCAGTATTTGAGCTTTATTTCTATTGTGTTCGATTATGCCATAAAATTGCATATACTATCTGACAATCCCTGTCGTGGAGTGAGTGTTCCAAAGGGTGAAAAGCGAGAAAAAGAGGTCTATACTCTTGAAGAAACCAAGCAATTTTTCAAACTAATTCAGACAGCCCCGCTTAAATATCGGTTATTTTTCACGTTATTGATTTACAGCGGATTCAGGAACGGTGAAATGCTCGGACTTGAATGGAAAGACATAGACTATCAAAATCGCATAATCAGTATTCACCGTACATCAAACTACACCATTGAAAAGGGTACTTACACCGACACTACAAAAACAAAAAAATCACAGAGAAGTCTAAAATTTCCGCAATTTATCATGGATATGTTGAGAGAGTTTCAAGCGGAGCAGAACGCAGAAATAGAAAAGCTCGGCAATAAATGGGAAGATAACGACCGATTGTTCACGAAATGGGACGGCAAACCTATGAACCCTCACACTCCATATTGGTGGTTACGTGAATTTTGCAAGGCAAATAATTTCCGTTTCTGCGATATTCACAGTTTCAGACATCTTAATGCTTCGCTCTTGATAAACGCAGGAATCGACGTGACATCAGTATCGGCGGCGTTGGGACACGCACAGACTTCGACCACTCTCAACATTTATTCACATTATTTTCAAGCGGCGCAAGCAAGAACAAGCGAAGCTATCGCAGGCGCGTTGGATTTCAGCAGTGTATAAGATTAACGAGTTCAAAAAATAAAGACCATATAAAGACCACAGCCAAAAAATAAAATCTCAAACCTCCCATTTCATGAGGAATTTGAGATAATATTGCTAATGACCCGTACGAGAATCGAACTCGTGTATCTGCCGTGAGAGGGCAGTGTCTTAGCCGCTTGACCAACGGGCCTGATGTATAATATTATATTTTCTATAATTATTATACATACTATTTATTCGTTTGTCAATATCATTTATTCCGAAATTTTAAATTTATATTACAATTTCTACTTCATGCGTTCCGTTTAATATATCTATAGGATTCATTGTTTCTTTTGAATCGACAAATATTTTTGTTTCTGGATTTTTACCGCCGCTTACATCTTTTTTTATATTTATATTATAAACGCTGTTTTTTTCTTTGAATTTTATTTCAAGCGATATATTATCAAAACTTTCGGCATATCTGACCGCTTCGGGATTTATCGAAAATCTGTCGCCTGATAATTCATATCCCAGTAAATTTTCAAGTATTACCCTGTAATACCATGCCGCCGAACCTGTGTACCAGCTCCAGCCTCCCCTGCCTGTATGCGATATATTTGAATATATATCCCCCGATAAAACATAGGGCTCTATCCTGTATATATCCGCGAGTTCTTTATCTTTGCATCTAATTGCGGGATTCAGGGCTTTTATTATTTCCCAGCCTTTTTTATAAAATTCAGACTTTAACGGACGAACGCAGTTCGTCCCTACATCTAAACTCCCCAGAGACAAAAATCCTAACGCCCCCCATGACGCGGCGTGGGTATATTGCCCGCCGTTCTCGCGTATTCCCGGAACATAACCTTTTATATATCCCGGATTTTGACTGCTCTCGTTAAATGCCGGGGTAAATAATTTCAATATCTTATATTTCTTGTCAAACAGATTATCATAAGCCGTATTTAACGCAATTTCCGCGCGTTCTGTGTTTTCGTTCGTAGGGCGCGACGACCCCGGCGCGCCGTTTAAAATCGCCGCGAACGCCTGCGGGAGTATATCTATCTTGCACTCGTCGTTATCTTTTGAGCCAAGTTTATCCCCGTTGTCGTAAAATCCCCTTATATATCTGTCATCCTCAAAACAATAGGTCTCGATTGCGTTCTTGATTTTTTCAGCTTCGGATTTATACTTCTTCGCCCTTTCAGATTCACCCATGATTTCGCATAACGGGATAAAACTGTTTAATACGAGAATCAAAAACTGCCCAAGCCATACGCTTTCGCCTTTGCCGTCCGCTCCGATAAGCGTCATTCCGTCGTTCCAGTCGCCAGAGCCGATAAGCGGCAGTCCGTGTTCCCCGAATTTTAAGCCGTATTCGATGCTTTTTACGCAATGCTCGTATACGCTCTCTTTTATCCCGGATTTCTGCGGCTCGTTATATCTTTCTTTTTCGTGTTTTCCAAGCGGCGCGTCTTTCAGATACTCTATTTTTGTATCGAGAATATTTTTGTCCCCTGTTTTGTTTATATAAAACGCGGTCACATACGGCAGCCATAAATAATCGTCGGAACATCTTGTCCTGACTCCCCGGTGCGCTTTTGCCTCAGGGGTTTTAATATTATGCCACCAGTGCAGAACGTCGCCTTCGGTAAACTGATGTGCCGCGGCTCTGTATATATGCGACTTTACAAGCCCCGGTGAAGAATATACAACAGCCGTCATATCCTGTAACTGGTCTCTGTAACCGTAAGCCCCGCTTGACTGATAAAATCCCGTTCGTCCGAATATTCTCCCGACGATATTCTGATACGGCAAAAAAGTATTGAACATTACGTCAAATGCTTTATCCGAACTGTTTAATTTTATTTCCGGCATGTATTCAAGTATAAAATTTTTGCCTCTTTCCGTCATATTGTCGGTAAAATCCGGTTCGCTCAGTTTTTTATATACATAGTCGAAATATTTTATATTTTTATAACAGCCAAGAGCAAAAACCGCCTTGTTTTCGTTTATATTAATATTCAGGTTTTTCGATACGGCGATATAATCGTTTTCATACGCGTTAATTTTTGAATCCGTCAGAAATTCTATCATATCGTGAGATTTTATCTTCCCGCCGATTGCCCTGATAAATCCCGTCCAGCCGTGAAAATCCATGTTGCATATATTCCTGAACGATATTGCATCGTTTCTTATATCGTTTATATCTAAAAGATTTAATTTGCTTTCAGATACTCCCATAACGGGCTTTATCAGATAACTTACTTCGATTGCATTATCCAAATCCCCTGTTTCGCTCTCTGTCACGGGATAAACCGGATAAAATGACGTTTCGATAAGTTTTACGAAAAGTTTATCGTCAACCGTGACAGAAATTTTATACTCCAAATCTTTGAGCCTGCCGTAATATTCCGCTCCGTTCGGGAATATTTTAAGATATTCAGCCATAGCGCACAAATCGTATTTTTCGCCGTTTAGATTCAATATCAGCCTTTCGCTTTTCATGTCTGATACAGGGTCGTTTTCCCATGGGGTCAGGCGTTTTTCGCGTGAGTTTGAATGCCATGTGAACCCTAACGATTTATGCGTGAGCAAAGTCCCGAATTGTTTATTTGATATTATATGCGACCACGGGGCTTTTTTATCTTTGCAATTTATATAAAACGCATCGTCTGTGAAATACCCTCCCTCGACTTCATATACGGGTTCGTCAAACACAAAGTTTTTGAATTCTTTAGCCCCCTTTTGAAAGGGGGTGTCAACAAAGTTGACGGGGGTTTGCAGACTTGTTATTATTTTCGGGATTTTATCTATATAAGCGTCGGGATTATTCTGATTATGCGGGTTTGGGTTATTTAACGGACGAACACAGTTCGTCCCTACAATTTCATATTTGTACGAAGCCATAGCGTATAACAAGCGCGTTTGGTCATAACTGAGAGCCGACCTGTCTAAAATAAATATCCCGCCTTTTTTTCTCAAAAAATTTTCGCAGTTGTTTTTTTTGAGCATGTCAAAAATCTTGTTTTTACACGGTCTGTTATATTTTTCCGTCTCTGAATATATAACCGCAAAATCTAATTTTTGCCCGGAAAGAGTAAGATATTTGTAAACATGCAAATACTCCTCAAAAACATCGGTTCTATCTGTTTTATCCGTATTTACGCTTTCGTCTTTTATTGATAACAGAACAATCGGCAAATCCCCGGATATTCCCTCTTTCCAAAGCATTTTTACAGACGCTGAAAGCCCCGATATATCGTCTTTATTCGGCTTGTTGTTTAATGTTTTGCAATGTATGCACGATAAAATAACGTCAAGTAAATTCTTTTCTTTTGACGTAATCCCCGATACGAACATTCTATTATGGCTATTCTCTGATATTTTTTGATTTTCTTTTTCGGTATTTTTTAATTTTGCGTTTTTTAGAATATTCACCGCATCGTCTTTTTTATTTGCAAACGCGAGAAAAAAATTTGTCTCGTAATGATTTTTGTTTTTTTGTGAAGAATATGCGTTTGTTTTTATGACGCAGACAGGGTTTATACACGCGCCCGAAGTATTTTCAAATTCCCTGTTAAAAAGATTTGTTATATCCGACTCGTCGTATAAATGCGGCAGTATGTCGTCGCGCCTTGTTTCAAAGACAAAATCTTCTGACGTTTCGCAAGTAATTGCGAGCCATTTTTCAGATTCGTTTTCGTGCATTGGTCTGCGTTTGTAAAACAATATTTTATTTTTTTCGTCGTATTCAGCCTCTATCGACAATGACGAGAACGCAGGGTGCGCCTTGAAATCTGCAAGTTTCGCGATTATGGGTTCGAAATATAACATCGTTTCGATTTTGTTGTTGTTATCCGTAGGGGCGGCCATTGGCCGTCCGTGCAAAACATTAGATTTACGTTGATTTGGGATTTGCGGACGCGCAATGCGCGCCCCTACATTCATGTCGGTTATATTTACCGACGCATTTATCACGAAACATGACATATCCGATATAAGCGAATACGAGACTTCCCCCGTTATATGGACGGAATCTATTATTTCTTTGACAGAATAATGCGCGTATGAATCCGTAAATTCGTATAAATATTCGGCGTTGTCCCTGTTTACCGGGATTTTTGACTGCGAAAAAACTTCCCCGTTATATTTAAACATCACAGAAAAGGGCTTTGTGTTATTATAGCGGTCAAAGTCTGCGTAATTTATCGTATATATCCCATCAGAGAGCATAATATCCCCGGACGACGACACTATGATTTTGCTCTTTGAATTTGATATAAGCCTGCATACGGGATTTTCAAGATTTATTTTCCCTGTGTTTTTTTCTATCAGACCATAAGACCTGTTGATTTTTTCAGGGACTTCACGCGAGTTTATATCCTCGAAAATTATCGCGTCAACAGGAATTTTCTCTTGCAATAATTCAGCCGCGCTTCTCTGAGACGCGTTTTTCATGAACCGTTTCTGAAAAATATTATCCATGCAACTATTAGCCGCGGCGATTATGCTCATTCCTACATGATGCGCCATGTAGCTTTTGACTACGGACATTCCCCTGCCGGCTCGGCTTTTAGTAAAATCGCACGCTTCGTAAAATCCGTATTTGCCGTACATGCCGATTTTTTCAAGTCTTGATAAATTATTCATAGAATATCTTGGGGCTATGCTCAATGCTAAAAAAGACGAATACGGGCTTATGACAAGTTCTTTATTTAATCCGCGTTTTAATCCAAGTTTTTGCACGCCGAACGCCTGATACTGATAATTCATGTCAAAATCAAACGCGTAAAACCCGCTCTCTGATATTCCCCACACTTCCGTTCCGTTATATTTCGCCCTGCGTTTCGCCTGTTCGCGCAAAGCGAATCTATGAGCCTCGTAAGTCAGCGAATTTTTATATAACGGCAGTAACAAATTCGGCATAAAATACTCGAACGCCGTTCCCGTCCATGACGCAAGTCCCATATAGCCGTTTTCTTTTATGAGCGTACGACCGAGTTTCTGCCAGTGTTTTTTCGGTATTTCGCCTCTCGCGATAGTAAAATAACTTGTTATTTTTGATTCGCTCATATATAAATCGTAGCAGTTTTCGCCGAAACTGTTTGATTCTTCGTCATATCCTATATAAAACAAATCTCTGGATTGATTATACAACGCGAAAAAATTCATGTTGTAAATAATTTTTTCGATGCGCTGGATTATATTTTGTAGAACTCCCTCCGCCACGCTGCGCGTGCCACCTCCCTCGTAAACGAAGGAGGCTTTGTCATTGCCCCCTTCGCATACTTGCGAGGGGGGTGTCAACGTAGTTGACGGGGGGAGTTCATATTCTCTCACGCCCTCTTTTAACGCCGTCAAACACGCGGCAAAATTCCCGCTGTCAACCGTAGAGATAAATCTTGAACCGATTACGTTTAAATTTTTTGTATCGTACCAGTTATATAAATGCCCGTTCCATTTTTCCATTTTTTCAACGGTCGAAATTGTCTGGTCAAGTCTTGAACACATCGTTTTTGTGTCGATTAAATCAAAATCTCTCGCGCATAAAACCGAGAGCATATATAACCCGATATTAGTCGGTGACGTTCTGTGAGCCGTGGATTCTACCGGGAAAAGCTGTATATTGTCGGGAGGGAGATAATTGTCTTTTTTGTTGACTGTCGAAACATAGAATTTCCACATGTCCGAAATATATGATTTGAGCTTGTTTTCTTGATTTACGCTGATTTTGCGCTCTGACGAATCGTCTGTTTCTTTTCCCATTATATAAGATATAACCGGGAAAAACAGCCACATAAGCCCTAAAATTTTATAAACGCCATAGGGCGCGAAAATCACGAACGCAAGCCCAAGCAGCGCAGATAAAAACATCTTTCTGACATAAAGCGCGAACCCTTTTAGTTGCAGTTCTCCCTCCGACGCTGTAACCCATGAAAGCATTTTCTTTTTTGTTATCAACATTCTGAAAAGCGACCTGATAATAGCGTCAAAACTCACGAACGCTTTATATGACAGGGCAGATAAATCAAATAAAGTGTTAAATATATTCTGCCATATGCTCGTCATGACTTTTGACGAAAATCGTTTTGAAATATTCTGAAACGACGAAATCATAAATATCGAGATAATCCCTGAAACCATTGGGAATATTATATATAACACAGATAGTATCGCAACGTTTAACGGGAATCTGCTTTGATTATACGAATAATTAAATATATGAAATAAGAGAGAAATAATCATCGCAAGAACCGAAAATACAGGCAAAGTAGCGCGTCTCACGTTATCGAATATTTTATATTTTGACAAAGAAGATATGGGATTTCTGACAGTTTTTCCGTCCGACGTTTTTGTTTTTGACCCGATAAAATTAAGAGCCTGCATGTCGCCTCTTATCCATCTGTGCAGCCTGTCATAATAAGACGCGGGATTTTTCGGTATGCCGTCGGTCAACTCCAAGTCTGATATAAGAGCGCATCGAAGTCTTGTTCCCTCTAATAAATCATGACTTAAGACAGTTTCTTCGGGATAAGCGTCATTTAATGTTTTATAAAATATATCAACGTCGAAAATGCCTTTGCCGCAGAAATTCCCTTCGCCGTATATCTCCTGATATAAATCAAACGATGCCGACGAATAAATATCAATCCCGCCGGAACCGCACATCATTCTTGTAAACGGCGTTTTTGACGAAGCCGATAAATCCGCGCCCATTCTGGGCTGCATTATGCCGTAGCCGTCAGTTACGATTTTTTTCTTCTCGTCAAACACAGGTTTCGCGTTGGGGTGTAACATTGCCGAAAGCATGTCTTTCGCGTTGCCTATGCCGAGATTTGTGTCCGCGTCAAGGGTTATAATATATTTCACGTTTTTTATAAAATCAATATCGCCGGTAAAAGTTGAGAATGTGGTTTTCGTAGGGCGGGGGCTTGCTCCCGCCGTTGGCATGTGTTGTTCAGGAGCGGCGGGAGCAAGCCCCCGCCCTACACATTTTACAAACCTCACGAGTTCTATCAACGCGCCGCGTTTTCTCTCCCAGCCCATATATCTTTTCTCGCTCTTTGAATATACGCGCTCACGGATAAATAAACTGAACGAATTATTGTATTTTTTGTTTAGTTCTTCGATTTTTCTTTTCGCGTAATCTGTGATTTTAGCGTCGTTTTCGGTTATTTGATTTTTATTGTCTTTAAAATCGCCGAGTATAGAAAAATTTATGTTTTTGTCTTTGTTGCAGTTATAATAATTCTCCAGCCTGTCAAAAAGAGAATCGTCTTTGCCCTCGCCGAATAATAACGTCGTAATGCATACAAGAGTTTTTTTGTCATCGGGGATATTTGTTATTTCAAGTTTGGGCAAAGCCGAAGTCTTGATAAATCTTGAGAATACAAAATCCGTGATTTGTTTACCAAATTCCCACAACGGGAATATAAGAAATATAAACGCCGCGCCCGATATTCCTGACGCGAAAAAGAGAAAAAACGCGATAAGAGAAAACATGATAAAAAAATATGACCGTTTGGGGTAGTTTTTTTTCATGAGATAATATCCGATATGCGATTCTTTTTCTTTGTCGTTATTATACGCGTCAAGTGCTTTATAATATATTTTATCGGCTGTTTCATTTTCGGTTTCTTTATTTGATTTCGCGATTTCGGACAAACGCCGTCTGTAATAATCTTTCGTAGATTTGTCCATGGTTTTATATATCCCGGCAGGGTCTCTGTTAAATATCTCATCGGTTTTCGAGCATTTTTCAAATAAACTCTCAAACTTATAAATCGAACAGAACCGCAGATTTCTTACGCAATATCCGAGAGAATGAGCCAGACTGTCGGGTAATGAATCAATATTTTTGTTCAGATATTCATAAAGGCTCAGGCATATATTATATATCGCCGAGCAGACAGCGGCAGCAAGCATAATTCTCGCGAGAGAGAGTTCGCTTACAGACAGATAATTGCCCCCGGACTGAACGGCTTCTATATAATCCTCAAGGATATTCGGGGTTATTTCCCCGTCGTAATTCGATATAAATTCGTCTAATACGGCGTAAATTCTTATCGCCGAAAAGCCCCCTTTTGAAAGGGGGTGGCGCGAAGCGGCGGGGGTTTGCGTACCCGAATGTTTTTTTAACGCCGGAAGTTTTGACACATAAGATAAACTTTTGCATATATTTTTAACTTCGCGTTCGATTATATAATAATTGTCGCAGAGCCATTCAAAATGCACGGGAAGAAAAAGATTTTTATCCGGTTCTTTTTCTTTGACCTGCACGGCTTTAGCGTAGACTTTTTTTATAAACCCAAGATTTTTTCTCTGATTCCGCGCAAGATTCCCGACCCTTGTATTCCCAGCGTCTTTATAAGTTAAAGATATGTTATACCCTAAATTTTTGGCGTTTTGGTTTATCTCCTGCATAATAAAAAACAACCTCCGAATATTGTAGGTGTAGGGGACGGTGTCCCCGACGTCCCGAAAAACAGGTATTGTTTATTATTTGCAAAATAATGTTTTATTATTCTAAAACTGGTGTTATTTGCTAAAAAATATAATTTCAGGGACGGATTTAATATCCGCCCCCGCTAAATTTATTATATCACCGTATATATCGTCAAAAATTCGTGCTGTTTCGGAATAATCAAATAACCGTCCTCAACCAAATCTTCTATAATATCCGCCATGCCGTCCGTATTCACACCGGCAAGCGGTCTGCAATGTTCTTTTATGGCGGCGGGGGCGTGATTTTCCATAACTTTTGTGATTACCGTAATTGTTTCGGATAACAAAGACCGAATTTCATTAACCGCGTCCGAACACATTTCGCATAATTTATCATATTGCGCCTGCGTCATGACATTGCACAGCGATTTATATGAATCGCCGTCCTTTTCGATAAAATCCCATTGCAAATACTGCGCGATTTCATCAGGCGTAAAATCATCAAACTTTTTATGTGCGGCGGCAAGCAGGAAATCATTAACTTTTGGATTATGACCTATATTTGACTGGCACTTTTCCAACAGCATATAATTCGAAGCGTGTACCCAACCGCTGTAACGTTCACTGCCCATTTTGCCGTAAATACCCTTGAATCCATGCCCGTCTTCACGCTCGTGATTATGTCCCCATAAATAACCGGTTCCGCCTGTCTCCAAAGGTGGCATTTCTACATCTTCCTGACTTTTACATGAGCCGTGCCATAATACAAAGTGGGTAATAAACCATCTTAGTTTATTTTGCGATACATCGTCGTTTTTAAATATCAGGTCTTTTACTTCGGATAATTTGCCGTCAACAAAAGAAGTTAACTTTTGCGCGTATTTTTTAAATAAATCTTTTGTCTTTAACATAATATCTTCGTTGCAAGCTGTCGTGTAGATAAAAAGATTGGTTTGATAGCGTCCGTTCTGTAATTGTTTGAGCAGCCCGTGCTTTAATAAAATTTTTATCTCGTCTTCAAGATACGGCGCGGCAACGCCGAGTTCCATGCTTATTTCTTCCGTTGTCAGCGGCGTATAATACGCCGAGAGCATTATATTTCCGGGCATCTTTCTTGTATTAAATAATTGGTCTATTTCATGGATATTATGGGAATACTTCTGTACCCACTTGTTTATTCTGAATATTCCCGGCTTATAACTTTTTTCACCAAATTCGCGATTCATATTTATACCTTCTTTCAAAATTTTTCTTGCCTTAAACAGCAAGTGTTTAACTGTTTCGACCGTTACTGAGAGTTCTTCGGATATTTGAGCGCACGATTTGTCCTCAAGATAATATTTTACGACGGCTTCCCTGTATTTGTACGCAAGCAGGGACAGTTCGCGTTTTAATAAATTAGTGTCTTCTTTTAATATAATTTCATCTTCAACGCTTGATTTGTCAAATATAAAAGTATTCATACCGCCGTAACTGCCATAAAAATCATCGGAATCAATAAAATCAATGTCATATCCGCTCTGTATGCTTCTCTCTTTCGCGCGCTTACGTGAATATTTGCCGTAAGTATTTTTCGCGACGGACCACATCCAGCCGTAAAAAGCGTTTATATCTCTCAACGATTGAGCCGACGATAAAAGCTCGGTTATTATCTGCTGCGACAAATCCTCGGCTTCCGTTGCGTTATTTGTACGCGCCAGAGAGAACGCGAATATGCTGTTCATTGATTCTACTATATTATCTTTGACTGCCGTTATATCCCTCATATTCTTTAATCCTCAAATACTCTGAAATTAAAATAAACTTTTGAAAACGTTTTCGTGTATATAGTACCATAAATATGTATCCGGTTAATCATAAAAATAAAAAAATTTATAACTTGAGACTGGTTTGTGACTGGGAAAACAAATATTCCGGATTTTAACATGATTTTTATGACATATTTGTAAATTTATCTTAAAATATATTTTACCAACCGCTTTCCTGTGACTGGTTTGTGACTGGAGCGTGATATTAAATAAAAAATCCCGGGACGCTGACAACAGCATTCCGGGATTTTATTTTTTTGATTTTAACCTATTTATATATCATATACCTGTCTGAAAACATAGTCGTTTTTAAGAAGTTCCGCGACTATGTCGGCGTCGAATTTTTTCCCGGCGTCCTCTTCTATTATTTTCATGGCTTCTTCATGGCTGAACGGCGGCTTGTAAACCCTCTGGCTCACTAAAGCGTCGTAAACGTCAACTATCGAGACAATTCTCGCCGACAACGGAATATCAGTCCCCGAAAGTTTGTCCGGATAGCCTCTGCCGTCCCATCTCTCGTGATGATACCTGCATATATCATAGCAATGCATAAGATATAAATCGTTTTCGTTTTCTTCAAACTGCATTTGTTTTATCATTTCGCTGCCGATAGTGGTGTGGGTTTCCATTATGCCGAATTCTTCGGGGGTAAGTTTTCCGGGTTTTAACAATATACCGTCGGGAACGGCGATTTTTCCAACGTCGTGCAGAGGCGTGGCTTTTATCATGATATTATAGTCTTTTTCCAGAAGCTCGTCTCTGAATAAAGGATTTTTTAAAAGCAGCTCAGCTATAATCCCGGTTAAAATAGACGTTCTTTTGACATGTTCTCCCGACTCGATACTTCGGGCTTCTATAAATGAAGCCACGGCGGTCAGCACTTTTTCTTTTGCCGCGGTCAGCTCGTTTACTTTTTTGTTTACCAAAAATTCCAGATTTTCTCTGTATCTTGCAAGCTCCATCTGATTATCAATTCTCGATTTTACTATATTCTGGTCGAAAGGCTTGAATATATAATCGACCGCGCCTTCGGAGAGGCCTTTGGCTTCATGCTCTTTCTCGGCGGTTATAAGTATAACCGGGATTTTTTTTGTCACTTCGTTTGCTTTCATTCTTTTCAGAACTTCAAGCCCGTCCATTTCGGGCATGACTATATCCAGAAGAACAAGCGAAGGCAGGTTTGCCGCGTCTGAAAGTTTTGCCAGGGCTTCCACACCGTTCTCAGCCTGTTCGATATTATAATCCTCATAGAGCATATATTCAAGCATTATGCGGTTTGTTTCCATGTCGTCTACAATTAATATCGTTGCTTTTTCCGCCAGCCCGTTTGTATATCCGAAATTACCGCTCATCTTTTTTCTCCACCTCGACTCCTGTTTAATAAAAAAGCGAAACAAATCAAAATAAATTTATATTCTCTTATATTTTATCACTATTATTTAAAAAGTCAACACGTTAATTGTAAATTGTATAAAAATTGTCGTATGCGTAACAAACTATTCATATTTTATTTTTTACCTGCCGAATAAATTCACAAGCCTGTCCCAGAAACTCAACTGCTTTTCTTCCGATACCGCGCTTTTTTCCGTTTCGGGCTTTGCAATGCCGTTTGCCTTAAATACAAACTGCACGAAACTTACGTTTGTGTTTTTGTCGGACGTGAAAGACACAATCTCAAAATCCGCCGCCATGTATTCGCTGATTAAATTGTCAATTTCGGTTTTGACCCGTCTGGGCATATCGGCTGTTTCGTCCGATAATTGTTTTGTGCCGCCGCTCAGTTCCGTTATCCCGTCCGACATATCCGAAATGCCGCCGCTTAATTCCGCTATGCCGCCGTCAAGTTCTTTATAAGCGTCTGAAAGTTCGGTCACGCCGTCCATATATGAAACCAAGCCGCCGTGAAAATCATTGTAATTCCCGGATAATTGCGATATGCCGTCAGATAATAAATCTATCTGCGCCGAAATGTCAATATTGTCAATACCGGACAGAGTTTCGGTGATTTGTTCGCTGATTTGCCCGGACATTTCTTTTAACGTTGACGCTAAGAAACCCACAGAGCCGGAAAGCATCTCCAGAGCCGGGATTACCGCGTCAAACGCGGCTTTGGTCTGCTCGTATGTGCCTTTGACCGTCATAGCGGCGATATATATTTCCCCCAGTTGCATAAGAATTTCGCGTTCGCTTTCGTCGGCTTTGAGATATAAGCCGAACAACTGCGCCTCGGTAAGCTGATAACCGGGTATAGACGCTATCGCCCCGTCCAGCGCGGGATATGCGAGAGCGTAACCGTCTTTGAGTTGGGTCATGCCGCCTTGAATTTCACCCAGACCGTCGGCTAACTGCTCAAGCGCGCCGGGAAGCTGCATAAGTTCGGACATATCGAACATATCCGATATATCGAAAGCATTCGCTTCATTTAATGAATCCTTGATTTGCGACAGCGCGTTTTTTATCTGTGCCGACCCGTCTGTTATCTGTTTCGAATTTGCGCTTAACTGCGACAAGCCACTATTAAATCCGGCAGACCCGTCTTTTAATTTATCAGCTCCCGACGACATTTCAGCCGCTCCGTTTTTTAATTTGCCTACCCCGTCGTTAAGTTCCGATATAGCGTCTGCCAGCAAATCAAAATCACCGGTCATATTATCAATATCGGGCATTTCTATACTCATCGAAAACGGCATGGCTGTTATTTCTATCCCCGCCATTTTGAAATCGTTAACGTCGGCGGTTATTGTTATATCCGCGTCGTGTTTTGGCATGACGGTAAATACAAGCATACGGTTTTTGCCCGCGTTTGCGGCAGTCGCGCCGTTGGCTTTTATATTATTGCATTTGTCGATTTTAAGCGTGACGGTTATCTGCTGCATGTAATTATCATAAAATATATCGCTTATTTTTTCGTTATTATTTTTAACTGAATTTATTTTTATTTCCAGACTTCCGGACTTTCCCGCGAGTTCGTCCGGCTGTATTTTTGAGCCGTCGAGAAAATATTCGATATTATAAACCCACGGCAAATCGTTATCCGAGAGATAACCCTGATAATAAAAATTATCGCCCGGCGTTTTTATTTCAGTTATGCCGCCTGAATGCGAAATCGGCTGAAGATTTGTGAGATTTACGACATTCGTATAATTTCCGTAGTCTGAAAAACTGCCGCTTTCGCTTAAAACAAAATGATTGACGGCGTAAATATTTTCCGTTTTGCCGCCGCTTGAAAGTCGGGCGTATATAACCTCGTCTTTTTCGGATATTATTGCCGGAGTGTCCGGCACTATTGCGTTATTTCCCGAGCCGTTTTCGTCCAGAGATACTGTGGTCAGGTTTATAATCGGCAAAAATACAAGCAATAAAATAATAATCTTTTTTAATTTATTTAATTTCTTTAGTTTTTTCATGATTTATCCGCCTCTTTCCCCTTATTCTTTTCTTTATGAGGTTTATCTTCAATAATAAAATTCGATTTATACGTGGTCTTTGCTATAGCCTTGTCAAAAATCGTCAGCATCGCGGGTAAAAATACCAAAACCATCGTCATAGACAATATAGTCCCCCGTCCGAGCAATACGCCAATATCGGCGATTAACGGATTTGACGAAGTAAGCGCGAGGGTAAATCCCGCCGTTGACAAAGTTGTCGCAGATACGAGAATCGACCTGAACGAACTGCCCATAGCCTGATGTATCGCCTCTTTCTTTTGCATAGTCTGCCGGTTTCTCATGTATGTCATAGCCAGTAAAATTGCGTAGTCAACAGTCGCGCCTAATTGCACCGTGTTTAAGACAAGATAACCTATATAATTTATCGGAGTGCCCGTAAAATACGGTATAGATAAATTTATCCATATAGCCGACTCTATCGTCAGCAACAGGAAAAACGGCAGCATTCCCGATTTGAAAGTAACCAGCAGCACTATAAAAATCGTTATTACAGCAATTAAATTCGTGCGGCTGTTGTCTTTCTGCACGACTGTTTTTATATCGTATAAATTCGCGCTCTGCCCTACGGAATATACCCCTTCGGGATAATATTTTTCGGCAATTTCCGTAATTTCCTCGACAGTACCAAACGCGGCTTCGCCCTCCTGCGACGTGTCAGTATATACAACAAGCCTTGCGAAATTTTCAGAATAAAACTGGTCTGTAATAGATTTGTCCAGAAATTCCGGAGGAATCCCCGACCCGACTGTTTTTGCGTAGGACATGACCGAAGTCACATGATTTAATTCAAGCAAATCTTTACTAAGCATTTCTTCTTTAATTATATCGCCTCTGGGGACAAGCAAAACCATAGCCGTGGTTCTCGGTTCGTCGATGATATTTTCAGATTTTTCGTCCTGCCCCGTCATTTTATCGAACGCGGACTGATAACCGTATAAGAAATCCGTCTGCGACTGTCCAAGAAAACACGGGACGATAATCACGATTAATAACAGAGCGACCGGGATTCCCAGATGTTTCAGAAATTTATGGACGTTTGCGAAAGTCGGCATAAACTCGCGGTGATGCGTTCTGTCTATTGCTTTATATACGCACATTGTAAGCGCGGGCAAAAATACCATGACGGAAATAAAACTGAATATAATCCCTTTTGCCAGACTTAATCCAAGGTCTGCGCCTATCTTGAAATCCATGAAAAGCAACGCCATAAACCCGAACAATGTCGTTGACGCGCTTGCGGCGACTGTCGAAAAACTCTCTTTGACAGCCTCGCGCATTGCGTCCTCGACGTTTATCCCGGACTTGCGATGTTTGCCGAAGCTGTGCAATAAAAATATAGCGTAATCAAGAGACACGGCAAGCTGCAATATAGGCGTTACGGCGTTTGTGAGAAAACTCACGCCGTCAAAAAACGCGTTTGTCCCCATATTTATAACGACAGATAGACCTATCGCCGCCAAAAACAGCAACGGCTCTACCCATGAAGTCGTTGATAAAATCAAGATTAAAATTATCACGGGCAGTAAAATAACCATCGCGTTTCTTACTTCCGTGCCTGTGGCGGACTGCACAAACTCAATCTCGACTGCCTCGCCCGTCACGTTTCCCATGTCTCCGAGAAGTCCGCGTATTTCCCGTATGCCTTCTTTTTCTTTACCCTTGATAACAACTACTGAATAATACGCGGTTTTATCTTTGTAAAAACTGTCTGTCGTACTGCTGTCATACATTTCAAGCGGCTGCAATAAATCAGCCATATCATCGAGCCATATCACTTCGGATATATGTTCGAGTTTTTCCATTTCGTTTTTGAAAGATAAAGCCTCCATCAGAGAAACATTGCGTAAAGTCACGTCGGCGTTGGGCAAAGCGTTTGTAAATTCGTCGTTTATCAGTTTCAACGCTTTTGTCGATTGCGCGTCCGGGGGCAAATATTCAGCCATATTGTATTTTACGACGACGACAGTAAAAAGCAGGGCGCATATAACCGCCAGAACAGAAAAAAATATTAACACCGTTTTTTTACGGCGGATTATCATATCGGCAAATTTATCCATACCTAACGCCTCCTCCCAGATTTCATGTAAATATATTATACCATATATCAATTTGTTTTGCAATCGTCAAATTGCGTAAAAACAAAAAAATTGACTGCGTTTTTTATTCACGCAGCCAATATTTTATTAAATTTTATTTGTTTATCTGAATTCTATGTCGTCGCCGTAAAGCAAATGCGAATTGCTCTTGATATAATCAACAAGTTCGTCAACCTGAGCGTACGCGACAGAGACATATGTGTCAGCCGCGCCGCAGTACATCGCGATTCTACCCGTGTCAGCGTCGCATAATGCGGCGCAGGGGAATACTACGTTATCGACAAATCCCGTGGTTTCATACGGAGCTTCGGGGGTCAGAATATAATCTTTGCACCTGTAAAGCACTTTCGAAGGTTTGTCAATATCTAAAAGTGCCGCGCCCGTGCTGTATACAAACCCGTTGCATGTATAGCATACGCCGTGATATATTAACAACCAGCCTTCGGACGTTTCAATCGGGATAGGTCCTGAGCCTATTTTTGTGCTCTGCCACGAACCGCCGCCTCTTGTCATTACTCTGCGGTGTTTGCCCCAGTAAGTCATATCCGGGCTTTCACTTAAAAATATATCGCCGAACGGAGTATGCCCGTTATCGCTCGGACGGCTTAACAGAACATAATTCCCGTTTATTTTTCTTGGGAACAGAACGCCGTTTCTGTTAAACGGGATAAACGCGTTTTCAAGACGTATAAAAGTCTTAAAGTCTTTTGTTTTGCCCAAGCCTATCGTCGGTCCGCCGAAATCCGTGCACCACATGATATAATACGTGTCGTCGATTTTTACGACTCTTGGGTCATATGCGTAGCTTGGCTGATAAGAATTGCCGCTTTCGTCAACCCATTGAATCTCTTTGTCGTCAATCTCCCATTTAAAGCCGTCTTTGCTGTAGCCGACGTGAATATACATTATGCCGTCTTTATGGTCTGACCTGAATACGCCGATAAAGCCGTCGCCGTACGGCACAAGCGCGCTGTTGAAGATTCTCGACGACCTTTTTGTGGGATTGCGGTCTATTATGGGGTTGCCGCTGTGCCGCCATACTATGTCGGTACAGCCTGCGGGTTTGTCTTCCCACGGGATATTTTTGATAGATTCGCCTATTACTTTTACTTTTGACATTTTAGTTCCTCCTGATTTTATAAAATAAATTTTAAGTTTTTATTTGTTAATATACGCTTATTCTAAAACCCCGGAATATAATTGTAGGGCGTGACGCCCCGGCACGTCGCGAATTTAATTTTACGTTGGTTTTTGTCGGCGGCACGTCGGGGTCGCCGTGCCCTACTACGCATTCACCACAAACCCGCTTTTCCTGAGTTTAATCAAAGCGGCGCGTTTTGACACTCCGTATATCTCGGTTATGCGTTCCGGCAATAATTCCCCGGCGAGTATATCCAAATCGTCGTCCTGTCCTATAATTACATGATTTTTCCATACGCCGTATTCACGCATTAACTTTCTGATAAACGGGATAAACGTCGCGTTCGGCATAGCGATTGCAGACGCGAAATAATCCGCCTGATGTTCCCTCCACGCTTTCGCGTTTTTAAACGCGTGGCTTTTCCCGAAACTTTCGACCGTATCGCGTTTGCAATATACGACAGGCAGTAATTTTCTCCCGTCCTCGTTGCTTTCCCTGTCATATACTTTCGGGTGTATCATAATATGACCGCCCTCGTGCAACCCCGTGAACATAGCAAGCCCTTCTCTGCCTGACTCCATTACGAAATTGTCTATAACGACAGTGTTGGCTCTCACAAGTATATTTGCCACGCGCATATTCTCACGGTCAAACACTTTAAGAGTTCCGCCGCGAAACGCGACCGCGCCTAAGATTCTTGTGTCCGGGTCGGGGTTATATATGTCTTTATACATAAGATTTACGCCCAGATAAGATTCAAGAAAATGCTCGAATCTTACCGCTCCGGGTTCTTTTAAAAGATTCGGCTTGTAGTCCTCAAGAACATCATAGGCAAACTCGTCGATTTCCCTGTCGTATAAAACCGGCGTATTGTTGTTGTTATAATCGACCCGGTTTATTTTCATAGCAATCATTTTTTATTCACCACTTTCCCGTCGTTTCCTGTTTGCCTCTATTTCGCGTATAAATCTTTTCCAGTCTTCTTCGGTGGCGTTGCCCGCTTTGGTTTGTCTTAAGGCAAAACGCGCCATCGACCCTACTTCCTCATACATGAAAGTGTCTTCAATATCATACGGGACTTCGCCGTTTTCATAGCTTGCAAGGTCGTACATTCTTGCGGTTTCTTCTTCGGTCAGATTCAGAAACCCGGCGAATATCTCAAGTTTTTCAGGGTCGAACGGGCGGCGGCGGCGGTTTTCTATGTCGCTCAGAAAACTCACCGATATACCAAGCTCTTTTGCTACGTCGGAGAGGGTCAGCTCGCGCGGGTCGTTCATGCGTTTCTTTTTGATGAAGTCGCCGAACCTCATACGTTTTTCGTGCATATATATTTCACCTCCCTGCCCGGTTGCGTTGTTACGCCTGTATGCGTAATTACATTATACAGTATATTTTTATGTATGTCAAGGGGATTTTTGGAAAAATTTTCTTTAATCTATATCCGAGCCGTATATATCAATCGTGGAATTTTGTGACAGCTTGATTTTAGGATTGGCAAGTTCGGGATATATATTGCCGTTTAGTTTTATTGCGGCTGACGTTGTTATTGTTACGCTTGTCTGATTATCGCTTTCTGCGTCTTTGCCGGACATATATCCCCAGTCGTTGTTTTCGACCAAAATATCATTTCCGCCATTGATATTCAACGCGTATTTCGTATGCCGTCCGGATATTTTATTGTTTGTGACGACTATGTTTTTCATCATCATATATTCGGGTTTGCTTGTAACTCCCGCGTCACTTCGTATATTTATGACTGTGCTGTATATATCGTTACTGTACATATATCCCGTTTCGGTTATCAGATTATTTTTTATAACTATAGATTCGCTGTAACCGCATTCGTTCCATAAGCCGTCTTTGATTTCAGGGCACAGATATATCGCGGTAATGCCGACTTTGTCAAACGTGCAGTTTGATATTTCGCCGCCGATTGCTTTTATCAGAAAACCTTTTGTCCAGTTGCCGTAGAGTTTTGTGTTTTGTATCATAAACCCGTTGCCCGATGCCGACGCGTTTTGGATTACCGTCACGTTTGTCTTGAAATTAAACTGCCCTTTGTCTATTTGCACCGTTTTAATATTGCCGTCTGTTACAGTATCAGACACGGCGAAAGTGTCACAGAGCAGTTCGCCATTTTTTGTATATATCAACACCCTGTCGCCTTTTTTGAAATCCACGCACATGCCGGGATAAAAATTATTCCCTTGAGTATATGTTATTATTTGCGTTTTGTCGTCAAAATCAAGAACCGTTCCAAACTCGGCGTTTATATTTGTGCCGTCGTCGGTCGCGCTCTCAAACAGACAATTTGTCATCTGCGGTCCGTGACGCATATTTGTAGAGTGCGTAGAATCGCAGGTTGACGTGAGCCTGTCAGCCCCTCTTGACCACCCGTCGCTTAATAAAGGCGCAGGACCGGGAATAACCGCCATACGGTTTATTACAGTAGATTTATCGCCATTTCTTTCCATGAATCCGAAACCGCCGCCGCTGTATATAGTATAATCCTCAAGCTGCATACCGCTGCAACGGTCAAAATATGTCACGAACCTGTCCCTGCCGCGAAATGCCAGTTTATCCCCGACCTGCGCTTTGTTAAACGCATTTTTGGGTATCGAAAACTCGCCGTCTGCCGCGTTTATTTCAGTCACGGCAGAAGTCGCCACGTCCGAGACAGTTTTTTCCCCCTGTTTATACCATTGCATATTCGCAGACTGCGTATCGTTTAAGGCATATTTGTTTGAATCGAGAAGATTTTGATTATATCCGTCGTCAATTTTAAAAGTTATGGTTTTATCTGAATCCGATATATCCGTGATAACAGCCTGACCGTTGACGGGGACTGTAAAATCAACATACATGCCTTTTACCGCGATATTTTCGCAGTCGGTCATCTGAACGACTGTATTGTAATTTTCAAACTCGCACATCACGCCGTAAGCGTAGATTTTATAGTCCGCATATCCGGTGAGATTTATCGGGTTTGCCGCATACGCTCCGGGAGGGATTATAACATATTTGCTTGTGCTATATTTCAGAGCGATATAATTATTTACAGCCGCAGAATTTCCGCCGTAATTTACAGCAGTTTTGCGCGGCATTCCGACAAAAAGTTCTTTGTTGAGTTTTGGCAATAAATCCTCGTTTGCGCCGACGTCGAGCAGTTTATATTCTGTGAAATCTTCGCCGGATAAATTTGTGCATTTTTTCGCTGATAACCTTAGATTCTTATTGTTTGTGCCGAGCGCGTAATCGACGTTTTCCAAAAATACATTATCGCCGTCAGATTTGAAATTATTTTCAGCGATTGTAATATTTGTGCTGGTTCCTATTACATTTATTGTTCCGGATATTTCATTTAAAAGAATTACGCCGTTTTTAACGACCCAGAACTCTATTGATTTTTCTCCGTCAATTATATTCAAAGCGATAAGAGGATTTGTTGTATCAAACGAATATATACCCAATGCGCCGCCTGTTGTTATGGTATTATATATAGCCGTACCGCCGCTTAAATCAAATTGTATTCCTATCATGTTTTTATTTTCTATCACATTGTTTTCTATCCAAGCTGTATCGCATAAAACCGTAAATCCTTTTATGTAAGAATTTTTTAACGCAACAGTCCTTGCATTGCAATTAAAACATAAAAAATTTGGTCCTTCGTTTTTTGATATGCACCGCAATCCGTCTATAATAATATTATCCCCGCTCACAACCTGTATAATATCGCCGCTTACTTCAAGCGTAAGATTTTTTATTGTTACGTTATAGCAATATTCTACAACAAACTCATTGACTATGTATTTATATCCGGTAAAATCCAATACTTTATCTTTTTCGCCGCTTATGATATATTTATCAGTTCTAATAATTTTATCGTCGTCGTATTTTCCCTCAACCATCGGGAATACGTTCGGGTCAAGATTGCTCCCCGCAGGTCTGTCAAGCCGCTCAGAAACTGCGGCAATTTCAATCCCCGCGTCGTTTTCGTCTATGCTTGTATATTCAATCACCGGCTGAAAAAATATGCTGTCGTGGTCGTTTCTGCCGTTTGCGCCGCTGTTCGCTCTTATCCAGAGCATTTCGTTCTTTTTAATATCAATCTCGAGCGGCTCAAAATCTTTTGTTTCGCCGTTCTCTAAAAATTCCATACCTGAGTTCGCCGTCCCTTCCCCTTTCGGATATAATTTCACAAGATTGCCCCCGCTGTATAAAAACACCCCGAAGTCCGCCCCGTCGCTCGGAACGCTGCCGTCTGATACGCCTGTTGAATCTTTCAGCCGCACTTCCCCCGAATCGCTCGACAATATAATTTTGCCCGTGTACGGGGCTTTAAACGCAATCACGGAGTCGTGATTGAATCCGGGTATCATTTCATAGTCCGTGATAAATCCTATCCCAAACAGATATTCTTTATCGGTCGCCCACGCCGAATATCCCCACTCTGTCTCGACATACAGCAGCTCGTTATATTCCGCGCCGCCCGCAGGCACGGACAGATAATACCATATTGGACCTTGCATACTATCAAAATCGTCGGAATATTCGTAATATTTACGCAGAGGTTTTACCTGAGTTTCTTTTATATCAGTAATATTTTCTGTCGTGACTATATTTTCGGCGGTGCTAACCAATTCATTAGTGATTTCTGTATTTATATCGGTTTTATCTGTGCATGACGAATAAAATAAAGCCGTTAAGCATAATATAACCGCGATTATTTGTTTTTTCTTTATTTTAAACAAATCAATCCCCCCATGTTTTCGTTTGTTTTTATTATATCACATATTATAGCTTTATTGATTGCAGACAAATGTTAATATTTTATGAAAAACCCAGAAAAAACCATTGACAAATAAAAGTTTAGATGATAGTATATTTGCATATATTACACAATTTTGTGTGATACGCCGTTTTGCGTATTTATAAAGCGATATAATACTTGGAGGGTATAATCATGAAAGAAAAAAACATGCGCTTCGGCAATTACATCAAAAAGAAACGTCTCGCCGACCCGCGGGAACTTACGATGCAGGATATTGCCAAACATCTGGGTATTTCGGTATCTTATGTAAGCGCGATAGAAAACCGCCATAAACCGCCGTTTGACGGCGACAGGCTTGAAAAACTCGCGGAATTTTTAAATCTCTCCGATGAAGAAACCGCCCTGATGTTCGACCTTGCAAGCCGTGAAAATCATGAAGTGCCCTATGATATAGAAGATACTCTGATGTATGACGAAGTGGGCGATTTGGCAAGATACGCGCTCAGGCAGTCAAAAGCCGGATTTATCAAAGAAGAAGACTGGAAAACATTCATTCGTCAAATGGAAGAGAAAAAAGAACAGTAAAATCAAAATTAAAAA
>Ga0082212_10001929_pt1 | contig 30479 bp, 21 predicted proteins | sample TergutNt197P3_FD_71548 | JGI IMG/M metagenome (GOLD analysis project Ga0082212, IMG submission 71548) | Neocapritermes taracua P3 segment gut microbial communities from Petit-Saut dam, French Guiana - Nt197 P3 | ecosystem: Host-associated > Arthropoda: Insects > Digestive system > Gut ...
TCCCGGCTGACCCCGGGCCGCTTTTCGGCCCGGCCGGGCTCCGGCAGACTCACCCCGTAACGCCGGGCCAATTCGACCACGGCTTCGGGAAAGCTCAGGTTTTCCATCCGCATCAGAAAATCAAAAATCCCGCCGCCGGCCCCGCAGCCGAAACAGTGAAAATTGCCGCGGCCGGGCGAGACGTGGAAAGAAGGGGTTTTTTCGGTGTGGAAAGGGCAGAGGCCGACATACCTGTCGGGGCCGAGCCTTTTGAGGGCCACGTAGGGGGAGACGATCTGCGTCAGGTCGGCGGCCTGCCTGATCTCCTCAATTTTTTCCGGGGGATAAAGAGGCATCCGGGGAACCGGGACCGGCCAGGCTGGGGAAGGAGGGAGAGACCGTCAATTAGGCATCTGGCCGCCGCCCGGGGGCATCCCTCCGCCGGGGACCTGGCCGCCGGGGGGGGGGGCGCCGCCCGGGGCTGGCCCGCCGCCGGAGCGGCCCCGGCCGCGCTGTTCTTCCAACATATAGTAATTGATGGCTTTTTGCAGAGCCCTGGTGGCTGAGAGATCCAGGTCCAGGAATTTCAGGCCCACCCGGGCCATCTGTTCCCCTTCATCCATGCTCACGCGCATCACCTCGGCCTCCCCGTTGATGGTGATGGGCTGGCCGGCGGCGGTGAGCACCGGGAAGAAAAGGGTGAACCACAGCCTCATGCCCACCTTGGCCTGGGGCGGCCGGGGGATGGCGATGAGGACTCCGCCGGCGGAAAAATCCAACAGGGTCACCCGGCCGAAAGAGGGATGGGTCTGGATGGAGATTTTGCGGTCGTCGTTGATGTTGAGGCGGTAATCCATCCGGGCGTTGGTCTCGGTCAGGCCGCCGACGGCGGGGCAAGCGAGGGTCAGGGCCGTCATGGTCAGGGGGTCATCGGGCCGCAGCTTGTAATTATCAATAATTTCTTTTATTTGAGCCCGCCAGCCCCAGCGGATTATGTCGCCGGTCACCGGGTCGCGCCGCACGAAAGTGGCTTCCGGCGAGCGGCCGATCATGGCTTTCACAATGGGCGGGTCGGACTGGGTGATGATGATCCGCTCCGTGGTTATGTCCAGGACCGTGGCGGTCCGGACATCAATGAAATCATTGATGAGATCCACATCAAAAATCAGTTCCAACTGCGTCTGGGGCCGGAGGACCTGGTCTATGGTGGCGGTGCTCTTATGAGGTTGTTCAGCCATTTATAAGGCGGCCTCGCTTCATAAGCCGGATTGAATATTTGGCGCCGGACGGCCGGGGGCCTTAAGCCGATTTAGGCCTGTCTTAATATTATAAGCCATTTCCGGCCCCGGGGCAAGGGGGCGGGAAAAAGAGCTTTCAAGACCTTAAAAGCCGGAAGGCATATCGGCCCTGAACTGGGCGGCCAGTTTTTGCTGCCAGTCGGAGTCCGGCCGCAGCCGGCCGAAGAAAAAGCGCAGGATCTCCGGTTCCTCTTCAAAGACCAGGCCCCCGATGAGCCGGCGGTGACGGTGGAGCCAGGCCAGGCGGTCGGCGACGTATTTGACATGGGAGAGGGTGAAGACGCGTTTGGGCAGGGCCAGGCGCACCAGTTCCATGTGGGCGTGTTGTTCGGTGCCGTCGGGGTTGCGTTGCTCGGAGAGCGTGCCGCGCTCCATGCCCCGGACGCCGCTGGCCAGGTAGACGGCCGCGGCCAGGGCGGCGGAAGGATATTTGTCCTGGGGCAGATGGTCCACGAAACGGCCGGCGTCAATGTGGCAGCCTAAGCCCCCGAAGGGGGTCACCACCGGGACGCCCTTTTCCGTCAAGGCCTGGCCCAGGGCGGCCACGAAGATGGGGGTCTGGCTGATGACGTGGAGGTCCAGTGTTTCGCGGAGCCCCACGCTCAAGGCCTCCATTTCCCGGACGGACATGCCGCCGTAAGTCAAAAAGCCTTCAAAGAGGGGCACCAGCCCCCGGAGCTTTTTGTAAAGCGCTTCGCTGCTCATGACCAGGCCGCCGCCTCGGGCGCAGCCGAGCTTCCGGGCCGAGAAGTAGCTGAGGTCCATCAGAGAGCCTATTTCCCGGACTATATCGGCCAGGGAACGCTCCATTTCATCTTTTTCCCGGGTCTTGATGAAATAGAGGTTGTCGGCCAATAAGCTGGCGTCAAAGACCAGGAGCAACTTCTTCTCCCGGCAGAAGGCCGAGACCCGGCGCATGTTGGCCAGGGAGACGGGCTGGCCGCCGATGAGGTTGGTGCCGGCCTCCAGGCGGACGAAAGAAATTTTTTCCGGGCCGAGCTCGGCCACTTTGGCGGCCAGCCGGTCCAGGTCCATATCGCCCTTGAAGGGGTCGTCGCTGGTTGTGTTCAGAGCCTCGGGCCCGAAGGCTTCGTATACCTGGCCGCCCAGCCTGTTGATATGGGCCTTGGTGGTGGTGAAGTGGTAGTTCGTGATGACCGTTGAGCCGGGAGTTACCAAGGCCGTGGCCAGGATATTCTCGCAGGCCCGCCCCTGGTGGGCGGGCAGGAAGTATTTGATGCCGAACATTTCTTTCAGCGTGGCTTCCAGGCGGAAGAATGTTTCACTGCCGGCGTAACTGTCGTCGGCGATCATCATGGCCGCGTATTGGTTTTCGCTCATGGCGTTGACGCCGCTGTCGGTGAGCATATCCAGGAAAACGTCGCGGTTCCGCAGGAGAAAGGTGTTGTTGCCGGCAGCGGTGATGGAGGCCAGGCGTTCGTCAATGGAGGGGAGATGCACACGTTGGACCATGCGGACCTTGTGCATCTCCAGGGGCACGTTTTCACCGGAAAAGAATTCGATCTTAGAACAAGCTGTTTCAGGCATGGTCATCTCTCTATATGTTTCAGGTGAGGGGAAAGGTTCCATATTAATTCAAAAAGGCTGTTTTGACAAGTCTTTACTGCCGTCTTTGGGTTCACTTCATTCTCCGTTATTGCGAGCCTCATACTCGATCTGTGGCCGAAATTTGATGGAAAGAACAAATTTCATCCCAAATCCGTAATTAGACGTGAATTTCTAATGACGGTCATTAGAGTAAATCATTGATTTTTAATTGTTTCAGGTCTATTCTTATAGTATTTTCTGATGGAAGATTTGGGTGAAAGCTCAACGAGTATTTCAGCCCTTTTTTGCAAAGTTGTGAGTCACCGACAAGCTCCAATGGCGGATTTTGGTTCATGCTGGACCCTGGCCTTTGCTGGGTGACGGTTGTGGGGCAACGTTTGAGCGATGTCCGTCATTCCGGCGGAAGCCGGAATCCATCCCATACCTCTTGTTCTTTAAATTTAAGGAGCCAAACGATGAAGCAATCCAGGCAAGATGATCGAATCATCCAAAAATTCGGCTGGTTTTGGCCATAAAAATCTTGATTTTATCTATTTTCAGCAGTATAGTTCTTTATATTGTTATATTTAGTTGATTAAGTAAAAATATATAGAATTTGGATGAATAACTAGATGATTGAATATGTTCAGAATGTTTTTTGTCGGTTCGAAGTTTCTGGTATGATTGTTGCTCTCTCTCTCTCTCTCTCTCTCTCTCTCTCTCTTGTAACCTTTCGTTTTATTTATCAAAATATATCACAGCCGTGCCACCGGCGTTGCTTGATTTTCCCTCGTTTTTTGTCCGGCCCGCTTGCGGTGCCGTATGAATAACGCCGAAACCTCCGGGCTGAACCCATCAATCTATCGGCCGGATGTCGATGGTCTGCGGGCCGTGGCAGTCCTGGCCGTTTTAGGTTTTCATTTTTTCCCGGGGCGCGTTCCCGGCGGCTTCGTCGGGGTGGACATATTCTTCGTCATTTCCGGTTTTCTTATCACGGGTATCATTCTTGATGATTTGCTCGAAAATAAGTTCAGTTTTTTAAATTTTTACGCCCGCCGCCTCCGCCGCCTTTTCCCCGCCCTGGCCGTGGTCTTATTTTTCACCTTGGCGGTTGGTTGGCTGGTGCTCTTCCCTGAAGAGTATAAAACCCTGGGAAAACACACGGCCGGCGGGGCCGGTTTCATTTCCAATATTTTATACTGGCGGGAAAGCGGCTATTTCGACGCTGAGGCGGCGAGAAAACCTCTCTTGCATTTATGGAGCCTGGGTATTGAGGAACAGTTCTACCTGGCCTTCCCTTTCTTGCTCTGTTGGGTCTGGAAAAGAGGCTTTCGGGAAAGTATCCTCATCACTCTGGTCTTGGCGGCCTCTTTGGCCTATACCCTCCATCTTGAGCACAGAGATCAGGCAACGGGGTTTTATTCACCCCTGGCCCGTTTTTGGGAATTATTGGTGGGGGCTGTTTTGGCTTGCCTCAGCCGGGCCCCAGTAGCGTCAAAGCCGCGCCGGGCGGCTCTGAAAATCGATGGTTTGTTGGCTGGGCTGATTTATAAAAAGTCTGTGGCCCGGGCCGGGCTGACCTTGGGCCATCTGCTTTCAGGTATGGGTATTATAATACTGGCCCTAGCCATCTTCACTTTCCGGGAGCGGCCCACCTGGCCCGGCCATTGGGCCATCACCCCGGTGGTGGGGGCGGCCTTGCTCATTGCCGCCGGGCAGAGAAGCTTCTTCAACCACCATTTTCTTGCCAACCGGCTGGCCGTGGCCATCGGGCTGATAAGCTATCCCCTTTATTTATGGCACTGGCCTATTCTGGCCTATTTGCGTATTTTAAACGGCGGGCCGCCGGAAAAATATCATCGGGTTTTGGCCGCCCTGGTCGCCTTGGCCTTGGCCGGCCTGACCTATACGCTGGTGGAACGCCCCTTTCGTTTTGGGCCAAGTTTCAGAACTTCGAAAACCCTGGTTTTGGCTTTTCTGTTGGCCGTAGCCGCCGGGGCCGGGCTTTTCATATATGTCAGGGATGGTTTGCCAGAACGCGGCCTTAAAAATTCAGAGTATGAAATACCCAATTACCGTGATAAAGAAGATTGTAGAGATGATATTGGAATGCATTCTAGTGCATTTTATGGCGAGTGCCGCTTTTCGGGTGGCCACGGCCCGATGACCGTGGCCCTAATCGGCAACAGTCATGCCGCTTCGGCTTATTTTGGGGTTGAGAAATTTAATGCTTCGATCGGCCTTAATACCCTGCTTTTGAGTAAAGGCGGCGAGCCTCTTCTTATCGGTGGAGAGGTCATGTGTGAAGGCAAATGCGATAAAGACAGATATCAAGAATCTGTTCTCCTCTCCTTTGAGTTTTTGTTGAACCGCGAAGATATAAAATTTATTTTCATTATTATATCTTCTAGCAGAGCGCCGATAATGCAAGCCTATCTGCAGCCCACCGTTGATAAACTGACCAAAGCTGGGAAAAAAGTGTTCCTACTTGTAGGTTGGCCTTATTTACCGAGACCTGGGGTAGATTATGTGGCGCGTCCTTATAGCGAAATCATCAACCCCCGCGCTACGGCCGAGCATTGGCGGAAACTTGACCGGAACCTTGTTTTGAAGGACAGGCAGAAATATTTGCAGATCATGCGGTCAATAAAAAACGTGACTCTTATCGATGGAACTTGGGATGCTTTTTGCCCTGGCCGGGAATGTCTCGTCTTTTCCGAGGCTGGTAGGTTGCTTTACTATGACAGCGGTCATCTGACGAATGCCGGGAGTGAATTTTTGACCGAGAGAGTTTTGGCGCCTTATCTGGTGGAATTGGCCGTTCCTTAATTTTGTTCCTGGCGGCGGGCCAACTCGGCCAGGAGGCCGAGTTGGACATCCAGGTCTTCCTCCCGGCAGATCCGGGCCCGGAATTCGGCCGCCCCTGGCCAGCCCTTGACATACCACATCAGGACCGTCCGCAGTTTGAAGGCGGCCCTGGCGCCCATAGCTTCGCCCAGCAGCCGGGCATGGCGTTCGGCCGTGGCCAGCCTTTCGGCCGGGGCCGCCTCCCGGGCCGCTCCGCCTTGCCAAGCTTCCAGGCATTGTCTAAAAATCCAAGGTCGGCCCCTGGCCCCCCGGCCTATCATGACCGCGGCCGCGCCGTAATTTCGCAACCGGTCCAAGGCCTGTTCCGGGCTGGTGATGTCGCCGCTGCCGATGATGGGTATGGGCGATTTTTCGGCCAGACGGGCCACCAGGCTCCAATCAGCCTCTCCGGAGAAACCGGCCGAGGCCGGGCGGGGGTGGAGGGTCAGGGCCGCCACTCCTTCATCGACCAGCCGGGGCAGAAGTTCAAACACCGTCTCTCCGACCCCGGGGGCGAAGGCCGGCCGGGTCTTGACGGTCACGGGCTTGTTCACCGCCCGCACCAAGGCCCGGACCAGGCCCAGGAGGGCTTTCGGGTCCTTCAACAAGGCCGCGCCGTGGCCGCTATTCACGACTTTGCGGGCCGGGCAGCCCAGATTGAAGTCGATGAGGTCCGCGCCCCGGTCCACAGCCACTCTGGCCGCTTCGGCCAAGTGGTCGGGATTTTTGCCGAATAGTTGGACGCAGAAGGGTTTTTCCAACTCGGAGTCGGTGGTCAGGAGGGTAAGGGTGGCCCGGCCCTGGTGGGCCAGAGCCGTGGCGCTGACCATTTCCGTGACCGTGAGGCCGGCCCCGGCTTCCTTGGCCAGGCGCCGGAAGGGCCAGTCGCTGAGCCCGGCCAGGGGGGCCAGCAGGAAGGGGTTGGCCAGGGCGACCGGGCCGATTTTTAAGGCCGGGTCAGCCGGTTTAAGGTCCGTCATTTGAACCAGAGAACATGGTCGGTATTAAGGCTCAGCGGGGGGGTCTTGAAGCGGATGCGGTTTTTGCCGAAGGAGGCCCAGCCGGATTCCATCCGGTCCAGGGCCGAAGCCTGGGCCACCCTATTGTGCGGCAGATTGTCCAAGGTGGCCTGGCCCGGGGCTTGGGGGCCGTAGATGTCGATCAGCAGGGGTCTTTCGACCGGGGCCTCCGACCAAGTGCCCTCGCGGGCCTTGATGGTGACCACGGTGGAGCCGTCGGGCTGGGTGACGGCGGTGATGGCGGTCCGACCGAAGGTCGTCCGGTCATCCTGGCGGTAGCGCAGGCTCAGGCCATCGTCTTCGAACCAGAATAGTTCCGAAGTTTTCTCGCCGATGAATATTTTAAGGGCGTCTATCCGTTCAGTCCGGCCTTCCTTTGACTGCAGGTATTCCACCGCCGGAATTATGGCCCCGGCCCGAGCCAGGATGGGCGGCGTGAACAGGCCGCCCACCTTGGTGTCCAGGTCCATCTCCCGGCCCTCAACCTGGTCAATGACTTCGCCCGAGCGCCAGTCATACCAGCGGCCCTTTGGCACATAGACCTTGGTCCGTTCGGCGTTGCCGTCGAAGTTCAGGCTCACCAGAATGGATGGGCCCAGCATTATTTCCGGCAGCCGGTCACGGGCTTTGAGGTCCTCTTGAAAATAATAGACCAGCGGGGCCAGCACCGGCTGGCCTTCCAGCCAGGCGTGCCAGGACAGGTTGTAGATATAAGGCGACAGGCTGTCCCGGAGGGCCAGGTTGTATTGGAAGGTCGGCCGGCTGATGAGTTCTTCAGGCAGGATCAAGGGGAAGTCGGTCAGGGCAATTTTGGCCATCCAGGCGTCATAATTCTGGAAAAAGCGCGCCACGGGCCAGGTGGACAGGGCGGAGGAGAGATCGGCGCTGTAATAATCCACGCCAGCCAGAGCCAGGTGGGATCTGACTCCGAAGGAGGACAGGCCGGTGAATCCCCCGGAGAAAATTGTTGTTTCGCCGTTGTAGAGAAAACCCGAGCGCCGGGCCAGCCCGGCTGTGCCGGTGCGGGTCAGGAATATTGGGCGGGCGCTCGGGCCGCGCCGGACGGTCAGGCGGTTTTCAATGCCTTCCATCCATTTCAGGGCGTAAGCGTTGGCCCAAATGTAATGTGAATGGAAGCCTCCTTCGACCGATTCCATATACCAGGCCTGGGGCCCGACATCCTCCAGGTCGCTGTCCAGAAGGCGGAAGTAGGTCTGGCCTTCGGCGGTCAGTTTTTCCCGCTCCAGACTGTGCCAGAAGGCGGCGGCGGCGCTGTTGGTGTAGTCGATCAAGCCGCTCGGACGGCCGAAGTGATTGACCGACAAGGGGGGAGCCCAAGCCCCCCCGTTCTTCACCAGAAAGGAGCGGCGGGCCATTTCCGGATAATTGGGGGAGTGCTGGGGAATGCGGGCCGATTCATCCAGGATCAGCCCCAGGTTCTCCATTTTGGCCGCGGCCAGAAGGGCCGGGATTTCGGCCTCGGCCTCGACGGTCAGGCCGGAGAAGTTGGGGATGATCTGCCGAAGCCGGGCCAGTTTTTCCATCAATTCCGGGGAGGGCGTCTCCGAAAGCCCGGCCGCTTCGGCCGGCTCCGGCCGGACTTCTCCCGGTCCTTCGGCCGTGCGTTCTTTGGCCAGGGCTTCTTTGAGCCCGGACACCCAGACGCCCATCATGCGGCGCGGGGGCACGGGCGGGCGGCCGACGAGGTCCATGAAGCCGCGCCTTAGAGCCGGTAGACTTGGTCCGGTTATGACGAAGAAGCGCAGGGTGTCGCCTGGTCGCAAGGGGCCGGCCGCTGTGACCGTCCAGGGGGTGTTTTTGAAATTCCACTGGAGGGGCAGGGTCTCATCCACGAAGAGGGCGGCGCATTTCAAACCCTCGCCCAAGCCATAAACTATGGGGATCTGGACTTGGTTGGGGCTGTAACCCAAATTGGTCAGGCGGGAGTTGCCGAAGGGGCCGCCGGGGAGGATCGTTTGGCCCAGGAGATTCAAGGTATCGGTCCGGAGGCGGAAATCGGCGCCCAAGCCCAAAAGATGGCTGAAAGGCCCCTGGAAGGCCAGGCCGGCCAGGCGGCCATCCGGGGTAAAGGGGGCGAGGGTCAGGATTTCTTCTCCGTCCGTTTGGCTGATGGTCAGGGCGGGCGGGTTGCGTTTGATCGTCACCAGACTGACGGGGCCGGCCCAGGTCCGGCCGTCGGTCGGGTCGGGTCGGGCCAGACGGGTGCCAACGGCCGGGTCCACCATGACCGACATTTCCAGGGGCTGGCCGGCCACAACGTTTGCGGCGGTCAGCTCGAAGAGCCAGGTCTGGTCTCCGACCAGGGACATTGACAGGTTGTAATTACCGAACTGGACCACGGTTCGGCCCGGCCCGGAGTCGGCCAGGGCGGCGGCCGGGCTGGCGGCCAGCCAGATGATCAGGGGCAGCCATTTTTTAAGCCAGGTCATGGTTGGGCCACCTTTTCCGGGATAAAGTTCAGAATGGATGCGGCCAGGGCCGGGGCCGCGGCCGGGCGGGCGGCCAGAAAATCCCGGGCGGCCTGGCCGGCGGCTTCGGCCGCGGAGGGGTTGTTCAGCCATAGAGCCAGGTCGTCAGCCAGGGTTTCGGGGCGGCAGGTCTTGGCCCCGCCGGATTCGGTCAGCCCTTTGACTTCAGAGGCGAAAGAGGCCATGTGAGGGCCGAAGAGAACGGGGCGGGCCAGGGCGGCCGGCTCCAGGGGATTTTGGCCGCCGCGGCCGGGATGAAAACTGCCTCCCACCACGGCCACTGTGGCCAGAGCGTAGAAAACGGACAGTTGGCCCAAGGTTTCCAGCACCACGGTTTGGGCCTTGGGGAAGAGAGGCCCGGTTTCTTCACTTAAAGCCACGGTCAGCCCTCGGTTCCGGAGTCGGGCCGCCACGCCCCGAGCCCGGCCCACATGGCGCGGGGCCAGCACCAGCCTGATATCCGGCCGGCCGGGCCAAAGCTTTTCGGCCGCGTCAGCCATTATATCCTCTTCTCCCGGGTGGGTCGAACCGGCCACCACCAGAGGGCCTGGGGGAGCCTCGCCCCAGAGCCGGGTCTTAAGTTCAGCCGCCCGGGCTTTGAAATCCGGGCGGTCGGCCTGATCCAGGAGGCGGTCGAATTTGGGGTTGCCCAGGACGGTCAGCCGGTCTTCAGAGGCTCCCAGGACGGCGAACAACTCCCTTTCCCTTGGGCCGGCCGCGGCTATGAGGTCGAACTCGGCCAGAAGTCCGGCCATGAAGGGCCGGATCAGGCGGTAACGCCGGAAGGAGCGCTCGCTAAGACGGGCCGAGGCCAGAATAAGTTTCGCTCCCTGGGCCCGTGCCGCCCGGATAAGATTGGGCCACAATTCCGTTTCCAGAATGATCAGGGCTTCCGGCTTGAGCCGGGCCGCCGTCCGGCCCGCCGCGCCCCAGAAATCCAGGGGCACGGCCAGAACGCGGACCCGGGGCTCTCCGGTGTGGAAGTCGGCCGCCCGGGCCAGGCCCGCCGGAGTTCCAGCGCTGAGATAGATGTCGGCGGTCGGCCTGGCCTCCAGCACCGCGGCAATGACCGCGGCGGCGGCTTGGATCTCGCCCGCCGAAGAACCGTGGAACCACAGGCGCGGCCGGTGGTAGTCGCGATGGGGAAAGAAGGTCAGGCCCAGCCGCTCCCGCCAGCGGCCCCCGAAGCGGCCCCGGGCCGAGGCCGCCAGGACCAGGGGCGGCCCGGCCAGATTGGCCAGAAGGTCATACAGGGGCTGCATGGCTCAATGGATCCATTTGGGGCTTTCGTCGGTCTGGTCCGCCTCTTCGCCGAAGATGCTCTGGTTTATGATGAGGGGCGTGAAACCTCCCCGCCGGGTGGTTTCAGCCACATATTCCCGCAGGTAGGGAAAAACCATCTGCGGCAGCACCTGGCGGACATAATGGGGCCACTCCAGGGGCAGGGGGGGCGGGTCCAGAACGAAGAGAGCCCAGAATTCCACATCCAGAAAAAAGGGGGCGGTGTCCGGATCGCTGGTCCGGAAGCGCTGGACGAACTGGGCCCGGCGGCCTTCATCGAGGAATTCACCGTTGTTTTTGAGGGATACTCCGATGGATATCCGTCCTTCCGTGGGTTGACGATCGACATTGACGGCGAAGACGCTCTTGATGAGCTTGAGCTGATGCATCTCGATATTGCTTCTGAAAGTGGTCATAAGTCAGGTGTTGATGACCTCAATCACATGTTCCTCGAGGTGGAGCGTTTCGTCGGCTTTTATGGAGATGGGGCGGCCCAGTCTTTTCTCCAGGTCTTCCAGGGCGGCCCGGCCTTCGTCGAGCATGGTCTCCCTTATCTGGGGGTTGACCGTCAGTTTAAGGTGGCCCGAGGGGTTTTCACTGGCCCGGAGTTCCAGATCCATAAGGGCTTCGTGGAAAACCGAGGTGCGGGACAGGAGAAACCCCTGGCCCTGGCAATAGAAGCAGGGCTCCCGCAGGAAGCGGTCGATGTTCTCCTTGTTGCGTTTGCGGGTCATTTCAATGAGCCCCAGTTCGCTCATGGGCAGAACCTTGGTCTTGCCCTTGTCCCGCCGAAGGCTTTCCTTAAGGGCCTGAAAAACCCTCTCCCGGTTGCCTTCCCTTTCCATGTCGATGAAGTCTATGACTATGAGCCCGCCGATATTCCGGAGCCGCAGTTGATAGGCGATTTCCTTGACCGCTTCCAGGTTGGTCTTGAGGATGGTTTCCTCAAGGTTGTGGCGGCCCACGTAGCGCCCGGTGTTGACATCAATGACCGTTAGGGCTTCGGTGGATTCGATTACCACATAGCCCCCGTTTTTCAGCCAGACCTTTTTGCTGAGGGCCCGGGCCAGTTCCGTCTTGACCCCGGCGAAATGGAAAATTGGTTCCGAGCCGCTGTAGAGGTTAAGATTGCCGGCCAGTTCCGGGGAGAAGGTTTCCAGGAACTTCCTGATGGATTCGAATTGGGCCTGGTCGTCCACGAGCAGGCGGTCGATGTTTTCAGTAAAATTGTCCCGCACCGCTTTCAGGGTGGCGTCCAACTCCTGGTGGATCCGGGCCGGGGCGAAGGCGGTTTCGGCCTCGTCCCGGATGCGGCGCCAAAGCTGGAGCAGGAATTTGGCTTCGGCCTGGATTTCGATTTCTCCCGTGCCTTCGGCGGCCGTGCGGGCTATGAAGCCGTGGTCGTGGCCCAGGCTCTCCAGGATTTCCTTGAGGCGGCGGCGTTCTTCCTCGTCCTCTATGCGGCGGCTGACCCCCAGGTGGGTCATGGTGGGCATCAAAACCAGGCGGCGGCTCGGCAGGGATATGTGGGTCGTCACCCGGGCCCCTTTTTGGCCGATGGGTTCTTTGGATATCTGGACCAATATTTCCTGGCCTTCGGCCAAAAGAGTTTCAATGGGGGGCGAGGTCAGGGCCAGGCCTTCCTCTCCTTCCTCGCCAGCCTGGTCCGGGTCGATTTCGTCATCCGGGGCTCGGCCCAGGCGTTTTTCAAAATCGGTCGCGGCCTCGGTGCAGACGTCATCCACATAAAGAAAGGCGGCCTTTTCCAGGCCGATGTCCACAAAGGCGGCCTGCATGCCCGGTAGGACCCGTATGACCTGACCCAGGTAGATGTTGCCCAGAAGCCCCGCCCCCTGGGCGCCGCGTTCCACCTGGAACTCCACCAGAGTCCCGTTTTCCAGGAGCGCCACCCGGGTTTCATGGGGCCGGTAGTTGATGATGAGTTCGGAAGTCATTTCTTTCCATTCAGCGGACCGCCAGGTTCTTTTCGTAACCCAGGATGGTTTTCAGCTTGGTCAGGCGGACCGGGTGGGTCTGGGGGGCCAGACCCCATAGGGATGCGGCCGCGGCCCAGGGTTTTGGGGTGCCGGACCGGCCTATTTTGATAGTCAGGCGGATACTGACGTCTGTCGCCTCGGCCTCGGTCACGAAATCGGACATAAGGTATTCCCGGAGGCGGCCTCTCTTGTCAGTATAACTCAGAATGGCCGCTGGGTGAAGAGGGGGACCGGGGGTGAAGATGGGCTGGTCGCTTTCCACCAGCCAGACCACGGCCAGAGGCTGGATCTTGCCTTCCTCCGGGGCCAGGATCCTGGCCTCCAGTAGGGGCAGGCCTTCGGGCAGGGCTTCAGCCAGCCGGGCCAGCAACTCGGCGGCGGCCAGGGGCCGGGCTGGCTCCATTTTCACATATTCATCCAGGCTGGTCACCCCCAAGGGCAGGGCTGTCAAAAATGATATTTTGGGCTGGGGATTGAAACCGGCGCTCAAGGCCAGATCGATCCCGGCTCTCCGGCAGGCCCGTTTGAATATTTCCATCAGTTCCAGGTGGCCAAGGAAGGCTGTCCGACCTTCTTTCCGGAAATTGAGCAGAATGGGCCGACCAGGCGGCCCCGACCGCCGGGTCGCCGGGGCCTTGGGAGAAACGGAGACGGCCTCGGCGGGGACGGAGGTCGCGTTGGTCGAATCATTGGCGGCTAAATCAAGAGCGGCCGGGCCGCAACCGCCGCAACCGTGGCAGCCGGCCTGGCGGCAGTCGGGGGTCGTCTGGCCGGCTAGGGCTTTTCGCCACTCAGAGAGCAGAAAATCTTCCGTCACCCCGGGGCTCAGGTGGCCGTAGGGCAGTGGAGCGCCCGGTTCAAAGGGCTGAAGGAGACGATCCGGGTTTTCCGAGGCCAGGGCCGCGGTCCAGAGGTCTGGGTTGAAGTGGTCGCTCCAGGCTTCGAAGCGGGCTCCGGCGCGGTGGAGTTTTTCCAGCACCTGGCCGAGGCGGCGGTCGCCCCGGGCCAGGAGGGCTTCGGCCCAGGAAGCTCCGGGGGCATTCCATTTGACACTCAGACCGGGCAGACGGGTCAGATCGCGGACTTTCAGCAGTCTTTCGTTTATGACCGCCGCCGACGCGGACGGCGCCCATTGAAAAGGGGTGTGGGGCTTGGGCGTGAAATGGGATAGCCCCAGGTTGATCTGGGCCCGGCCGAGTTTGCGGAGCCGTCTGACCAGGTCGGCCAGGCCGGCCAGGTCTTCATCCGTCTCCGTGGGCAGGCCCACCATGAAATAGAGCTTCAAGGTCCGCCAGCCCAGGGCGAAGGCCCGTTCCGCCGCTTCCAGGAGGTCCTCGTCGGTCAGGTCCTTGTTGATGACATTCCGGAGACGTTGGGTGCCGGCCTCGGGGGCCAGGGTGAAGCCGGTCTTGCGCACCCGCCTGATCTGGGCGGCCAGTTGACTGCTCAGGCTTTTGACCCGGAGGGAAGGTAGGGACAGGGCCACGGCCTGGTCGGCGTGGCGGTCCATAAAATCAGTCGTAAGCCGGTCTATCTCCGTGTGGTCCCCGGCTGAAAGGGAGAGGAAGGCAAGGTCGCTTTGCCCCCCGGATTTAAGGTTGGCCTCGGCCAGACCCAGAATGGTTGCCCGCCGCCGCTCCCGAACCGGCCGGTAGATGTAGCCGGCCTGGCAGAAGCGGCAACCCCGGCCGCAACCCCGACTGATCTCGACAATGACCCGGTCATGGACCGGCTTGATAAGGGGAGTTATCTGACAGTCCGGGGCGGGCGCGGTCTCCAGGCTGGGGGCCAGGGCCCGGGTGACGACCCGGTCAGGGCCGAGGGTTTCCACGGCGGCCAGGCGGCCGTCCCGGCCATAGACCGGCCGGAAAAGGGAGGGTATATACAGGCCGGGCCGTCCGGCCAGACGGCGGAAGAGTTCCGCTTTAGGGCCGCCTTCAAAGCGCCAGGTTTTTATTATTTCCAGGTCTTCCAGAAAGGAAGCCTCGGCGTCGCCCAGGAAAAACAGGTCGAAAAAATCAGCCAGAGGCTCGGGATTGAAGGCTCCCGGTCCCCCCCCGGCCACCAGGGGGTATTTTTCGCCCCGGGCCTCGGCCTTTAAGGGCAGTCCGCCCAGTTCCAGCATGGTCAGGATGTTGGTATAGCCCAACTCGTATTGCAGGGAAAAACCCACCAAATCGAATTCAGCCAGGGGCCGCCGGCTCTCCAGGCTGGCCAGGGGACGGCCCCGGCGACGCAACACGGCCTCCCAGTCCGGCCAGGGGGCGTAAGCCCGTTCGGCGGAAAAACCCGGGGTCTGGTTCAAGAGGTGATAAAGGATTTTATGGCCCAGGTGGCCGTGGGCTATTTCATAAATATCAGAGAAGGCCAGAGCGACCCGGAACAGGCGGCCGGCGGCGTCCCTGGTCTGGTTGGGCCGGGCTTCCCGTTCGCCGCCCAGATAGCGGCCCGGTTTTTCCACAGCCAGGAGTTCCGGCCAGTCCTCATAATGGTCATTCATTTAGGCTATTATCAACATATTTTTTTAATAAAACAAATCTTTACTTAGCGCTGTGGCGTTTAAAACAGGGAACCGTTTTTCGCTCTCGGGCGGCCAATCCGCGCCACTCCACAGTAGATAGGGGCCTATGGCCCCAGGGTCAACGGAGCAGGAGGGCCATGAGAACCTGGTCGACCTCGCTCTGCCCCAGTCGGTTTTCAGCCATTTGAGGACCTCTAAGGGTTTTTTCCTCCTGGGGTTTGTCCTGGCTGGGGCGGGGCCTGGTTTCCGAGCTTTCGGCCTGGCGGGGCCGGAAGCTGTCGGCCGAAGCGCCCGGCTGGATACTTTCAGGCAGAGCCCTCAGAAATTTTTCCACCTTGGCCAGGCGTTGGCCGGCCAGATCCTGAAAACTCATTTTTTCATACAAGGCGGTGACCAGGGCTTGGGACCCTTGGGTTTCTTCGGGCGGCCGGCCTTCCCAATCTTCCAAAAGGGTCAACATCTCATCGGCAGTGGTCTGCAGAAGAGTTTGGGCTTCGTGGAGTTGCCGGGTCGCCTCCGGCAGTTCCAGTTCGATCATGGCTTTCAGGGCTTCGGGGAGGCCGCTGCCGGGGCCGGGGTCGTCCCGCCGCCGGAGGTGTTTCTGGTGGTGGCCGCCCCGCTCCGGACGGGCCGTATGGCCTTTGGAGTGCGGCGAGTGGGCCTTGGCGGAGCCGCCGGCTTGAGCCCGGGGGACCAGCTTGCGGTAGCGGGATGAGACATCCTTGGTCAAGGTCACTCTGGTCCGGCGGGGCGGCGTGGCCTCTGTCTCGGCCAGAGGAGGGTCTTTTTTGATACGTCTTTTTATTTCCGACATTCTCGCCTCCCATTGTGGAGTTTTAAAGCCGGGCTATCACCTTGGAGCCCACCGTTTCCGTCGAGTCTCGGCCGCCCAGTTCCCAGGGTTTGTCCGGGCCGGCCAGATAATCGGCCACGCCGGTTTCCAGGCTCTCGGCGGCCGGGATCTCATCCAGGTGGCGGAGCATGAGGGCGGCGGATAGGATGGCCGCCAGGGGGTTGGCCCGGCCGGTGCCGGCCAGGGCCGGAGCCGAGCCGTGGACTGGTTCGAACATGGACAGGCCGTCGCCTATGTTGCCGGAGGCGGCCAGGCCCAGGCCGCCGGCCAGGGCGCTTAAGAGGTCGCTGATGATGTCGCCGAAGAGGTTGGGACAGAGAATGACCCCGAAGTCTTCCGGTTGGCGGGGCAGGAGATAAGCCAGGGCGTCCGCATTTTGATAGTCCAGGGTCAGGTCAGGGAATTCTTTGGCGGCGGTTTCGCGGGTCACTTCATTCCAGAAGCCGTAGATCTGGGGCATGGCGTTGGCCTTGGTGGCCACCGTGAGAGTTTTTTCCCCTCGAACCCGGACCAGTTTCCCGGCCCGGCGGGTGATGCGGGCCACGGCCGGCCTGGTCATTAGGCCGACGGCGGTGGCGACTTCGGCCGCGGGTTCCAGATTCAGGGTCAGCCGTCCGGTAAGCCCGTAGAGACCGCGTTTGGCAAACAGGTCGGTTTCCAAGGTCCCCAGGCCGCGGCCGCCCAGGCCCATGTAAAAGTCCTCGGTGTTTTCCCGGACCACCACCGCGTCCAGGCGGCGGTCGTCAGGCAGGGGCGCCGGAGTGGGGGCTCCAGGAAAACTCCGGGCCGGACGGAGATTGAGATATTGGTCGAAATGGAAACGCAGGGCCAGAAGCAGTTCCTGTTCCAAAGGGCCGGGCTTGACCCTGGGGTCGCCCACGGCCCCCAGGAGCAGGGCGTCGGTTTCGCCAATATCGTCCAGAGCCGAGGGAGGCAGGACCAGGCCGTGTTCCAGGTAGTAGCCGGCTCCGAAGGGGAATTCCCGCCATTTGAGTTCAAAGCCGAAAGCTGAAGCCGCGGCTTCGGCCGCCCGCCGGGCCTGGCCCACCACCTCCGGGCCGATTCCGTCGCCGGGCAGAACTCCTATCACGTGCCGGGTCATCTCGTTCTTCTCCTCCTGGGCCGCAAAAAGTGATTTAAGACCTATTTTTTATGTTTTGCGGCCCGGCCAAAGATTTCGGTCAGCAGTTCCTTAAGATGCTTGCCCTCCAGGGGAGTCTCTCCTTCGAGAGCCGTTTTCAGGGCCATTTTGTCTCCATCAGGGACGAAATCAAAATCATAATGTAATTTTTGATTGTTATGATTATACCGGATCGCGACGAGCCAATGGTCTTCGTCATCGTCCCGAGGTCCGTAGGCCACCAGGCTGTATTGTTCGGTGGTTTCCAGATCGGCCATATCCTCCCAGCCGGCCTCCAGAGAGGAGTTGGCCCGGGCGAAGGCGCTTTTGCTTATAAGCCAATCGAAAGACCCTTCGACGAAATCAAAGAGAGAGAGGTGGTCGCTTAAGCCGCTTACCAAATCAGTCCGGACCAGGCGCTGTTCTTCCGGTATTTCCAGGGCCTCGGCCTGGTCCGCCCCGGCATCACTTAAGGCTTCGTCCGCAGCTTCGGCCAAGGCTCCATCCGTCTCCAGGGCCGGCTGGCCCGCCTCCAGGGCCAGCCCGCTCAGCATCAGCCAGGCCGCCAGAAAGAATATTTTTAGGCGCATGATTTTCCTCCGCCTCAGGACTTGCCGGTCTTCGTTCATTTGCGGTCATCTTTCTTGATCTCGGCCAGGGTCTTCAGTTCCCGGTCAGCCTGGGCTTTGAACTGGCCGGCCGCCTGCTGGTAGTGAAAGACGGCCTTGTCAATCTGGCCGCTGCCGGCGAAAAAGCGGCCCAGGTAGAAATGTCCCTTGTCCTTCTGGCCGATCTGGCCGAAGAAGCGGCCGGCCAGTTCCAGGGCGGGGAGGTAGTCGGCTGACTCCATACTGATCGCCTTGTCGTAGAGGGTTGCGGCCCGGGTCCGGTCACCCAGAAGTTCCGAGGCTCGGGCCAAGCCCAGGACAGCCAGGCGGTTATTGGCTTTTTCATAATAACCCTTGGCCTCGGCCGGCTGGTGCCTTTTAAGGGCCAGATCGCCCAGGTCGGCCAAGTAGTCCTGATGGCCCGGGGCCAGGGCCAGGGCTTGGCGCATGAGTTGGTCGGCCCGACTCAGATCTTGCCGCCGTTGGGCCAGGAGGCCCAAGCCGTGAAGGGCGCCGTGGTCTTTGGGGTCGGCGTTCAAACGGCGGCTGAATACGTTCTGAGCCAGGCCAAGATCGCCGCAGCCGGCCAGCACCCGGTCCCGGAAGGCCAGATAGCGGGGGTCGGGGGGCGCCGGAGGGGCCTGGGCCGCATCGCTGTAGAAGGCGGCCAGGCGGCTGGTCAGGGCCGGGTGGGTGGTGAGGTAGGTGGGCAGGTCCGGGGACATCTGATAAGTCTTGTCCAGCATTATTTTAAAAGCCCCATACATATCGCGGGGCTGATAGCCGGATTTGACCAGGTAGTCGCGGCCTTTGGCGTCGGCTTCGGCTTCGTCATCGCGGGAATTGGCCAGGAGGGCTTGGGTCCCGGCTCCGGCTCCGCCCATCATCATGGCCTGGCCCAGGGCTCCGGCGCTTCCACCGCCTCGGCTGGCCACCAGAACCCCGGCCAGCATGGCGGCAATGGAGGCGGCGGTGACGGTCGAGGAGCCCTCCAAGCGCCTGGCGAAATGTTGGGCGGTGAGGTGGGCCGCTTCGTGGCTGAGAATGGCGGCCAACTGCCCCTCGTTTTCCAGGTTGTATATGGTTTCCGAGTTTACATAGATGTAGCCTCCGGGAACGGCGAAAGCGTTGAGGCCTCTTCTCATGAGTATATAAAAATTGAACTGGCCCGGCTTAAGGCCGGCTCCCTTCAAAACGCGCTCCGTCACGGTCCGGAAATAGCCGGTCACGATGGGGTCGTCCACCAGGACCCCGGCGGCGGCCAATTGCAGATGGAAGCGGCGGCCGAGATCCTTCTCTTTCTGGGGCGTCATCTCCGCGCCCGGGGCCGGCCGCGGAATCAGGACGGCCTGGACCAGGACCAGGATGAAGATAAGGTATTTTTTCATAGGCCGGCCCTTTCGGCCGCGGGAATCGGGGTCTGCCGGGGGGCGTCGGTCCACAATCCTTCCAGGTCATACAGAGCGCGGGCTTCCTGGTTGAAAAGGTGGACGACCACTTCGCCCAGGTCCACCAGCACCCAGGTGTCGCCGCCCAGGCCTTCCAGGCCCAGGGGCCGGACGCCGCGCTCGCGGGCGCGGCGGATTATTTTTTCAGCGATGGCCGTCAACTGACGGGCTCCGGCCGCACTGGCGATGAAAAACCAGTCGGCCACCGAGGATCGGCCCGACAGGTCCAGGAGGATCGGGTCGATGGGCTTGTGTTCCGCCGCGGCCGCAGCCACCAGGTCGGCCAAATGGTGGCCGACGGCCCGGGCTTTCCGGCCGCTCCCGGCCTTGGCCGGCCGGTCCTGTTTCATCGGAGCGCTTACGGGCGTCATCGGTCCTCGAGGGCGGTCTCTTCCGTGCGGTAAAGGCCGTGAGTCTCAATATATATTCTTACCGGTTCCGGAACCAGGTAGCGCACCGAGGCGCCGGTCAAAAGCCGGCTCCTAAGGTCCGAAGAGGATATTTCCAGCCGGCCGCCGGGCTGAAAGTGAATGGGCTTGAGCCTGGGGGCCGAGAAGGTTTCCAGCCGGGGGCTCCATTTTATTTTCGGCTCCACATGTTTTTGGAGCATTTCGCCCATGTCTTCAAAAGTTTCGGTTATTCCGGCCCGGGCGAAGACCACGAAGGCGGCCAGGCTGAAAAGCTCCCGGTATTGGTGCCAGTCTGGAATGGTCATGAAGGAATCCAGGCCGACCAGGAAGAAGAGGCGGGCTCTGGCGGGTATTTCCTCCCTAAAAGCCCGGACTGTGTTGAGGGTATAGCTGGGATAGGACAGGTGGTTCTCCAGGTCCGAAGCCCAGAAGCCAGGCCGGTCGGAGACTGCCAGTTTCAGCATTTCCAGACGGTGCCGGTAGGCGGCTATGGGCGTGGGGGCTTTGTGGGGCGGCCGGGCCGAGGGCATGAAAAAAACTTGGTCCAGATCCAGTTTTTCGGCGATTTCCTCGGCCGCGCGCAGATGACCCAGGTGAACCGGGTTGAAAGTGCCGCCCATGAGTCCCACCCGGGCAGGTTTAAGTAGTCCCGGCATGATCAGGCCTGGTGCAACTCAAAGGCATCGTGCAGGGCGCGGACGGCCAGTTCCGCATATTTTTTTTCAATGATGCAACTTATCTTGATTTCCGAAGTGGAGATGAGGCTGATGTTGATGCCCTCGCGGGCCAGGGCCTGGAACATCAGGGTGGCCACTCCGGCGTGGTTGCGCATACCAACGCCCACCAGGGATATCTTGGCGATGTTGTCCGTGCCGACGACGCGTTCGGCCCCTATTTCGGCCGCGGTGTCCAGCATAAGTTCCAGGGCCTTGGGATAGTCGGACAGGGGCACCGTGAAGGAAAAGTCGGTGTGAGGCTCCCCGCTGTCCGGGTCGATGTTCACGGACTGATTCTGGATTATCATATCCACCACTATGCCCGAGGCGGAGATTATGCCCAGGATTTTGGCGGCTATGCCCGGCTGATCGGAGACTTTCAAAAGAGTGATCCGGGCTTCGTTTTTGGAGTAGGCCACCCCGCTGACGGGTTTTTTCTCCATTTCGACATCCTCTTCGCAGATCAAAGTGCCGGCTCCGGGCAGGTGAGCATGGCGGACATGGATGGGCATTTGGTAGTTCATGGCGAATTCAACGCTGCGGATCTCCATGACCTTGGCCCCCAGCGAGGCCAGTTCCATCATTTCCTCAAAACTTATTTTTTCCATTTTGCGGGCCTGGTCACAGATGTGGGGGTCGGTGGTGTAGATGCCTTCCACATCCGTGTATATCTCGCAGGCGTCGGCTTTCAGGGCCACGGCCAGGGCCACCGCCGTGGTGTCCGAACCGCCCCGTCCCAGGGTGGTGATATCCCCGCCGGCCGTCACCCCCTGGAAACCGGCCACGGCCACCAGGCGCCCCTTGGCCAGTTCCGTGCGTAGACGGGCGGCCTCAATATTCATAATGCGGGCTCGTTGATGCCGGTCGTCGGTCCGGATGCCGGCCTGGAGGCCGGAAAAGCTTTTGGCCCGCTCCCCGAAAGTCTGGCAGGCCAGGGAGAAAAGGGCCACCGCGGTCAGTTCGCCCGTGGCCAGCAATTGGTCGACTTCCCGGGGCGCGGGATGGGGATTCATTTGCGAGGCCAGGTCCAGGAGACGGTCGGTCTCCCCCTTCATGGCCGAAAGAACCACCACGACCTGATGCCCCTGGTTCTTGGTTTCCAGAGCCCGCCGGGCCGCTTGGCGGATCAATTCCGGCGTGGCCACGGAACTTCCGCCGTATTTCTGCACAATCAAAGACATCCGGTCTCCGCTCCTCTTCTGGCGGCCGGTCAGAGTAATCTCTTTGATTTACCACTTTTTCCGCCAAAGCGCAACAGGCCGGGGCCAGACTTCCCCCGCTTTCGGGCCGGGTGTGGGCCGCTAAAGAACTCAAACTGACGGAATCCGATCAACCCGCCTCAGTTCGGGCGGGGAGCCCGATCCGGCCGGCATTTTTAACTGGGCGTTATTGTTGCTTCTTATATTTTGTTAAATATATTTTAAGGGCCGGCGGTAAAATTTTGTAAAAATCAAATGTTTTAGGAGAAAAATAGAGCTTTACAGAGTTAATTATTGTGAACCTAAAAAATCACAATTGTTTAAAATTTGGAGGTCAGCGGGTCGGAAGGCCAGCTTAGGCCGGGCTGTCGGCCTGGCTCGAAAAGGGTCTTGAAGTCTTGCTTCTTTAAATAAAATGTAGCCATGTCTAAATGTTATCTTGGTGGACGCCTCCTTGTGAAAGCCCGGCCTCCTTCGGTGGTTCCAGCCCGGGAATTCCCCAGGTGACAGGAAGGGGTCGATTGGCTAAAATCCAAACTCAGATTTTGAAGAGGAGAGTTTGCCCAGGCGTAACGACAGCCCCTTTAGCTCTCGTATCCAACTCGGGGCCGGTTAAGCGGCCGGTTGCTTTAGTGACAATGCTGGAAGAAACTTTTGAAACATCTTCGGACACCTTGAACTGCCCGGAAAAGTTGTGGGGCTTGGCCAAAACCAGTTTGGCGGGCCTGCTTCCATCCGGTAGTTTCAAGTCTTGGATCGAGCCTTTGAAAATCAGCCGGTCCGAGGCGGGCGGCCTGGTTCTGGCCGGCCCCAATCCCTTTTTTGTCAACTGGGTCAAGAGCCATTTCCTGAAAGAGTTGGGCACGGCCCTGACCGCGGCCGGATTTGAATCTTCAATCCCGCTGGAATTCATTACCTATTTAGAACCCCCGGAAATGGCCGAGCCGTCGGCCCCGGCCGGGGTGATGCCGGGGCGTCCCGCTCCGGCCGCCTCGCTCCTGCCTCGTTTAAGTGATCGTTTCACCTTCGACAGTTTCGTGGTTGGCGATTCCAACCGTTATGCCTACTCCGCGGCCCAGGCCCTGACCACGGGCGACTTGGGCGCGGACGCCCTGTTCATCTCCTCGGACCATGGCTTGGGCAAGAGCCACCTTTCCCTGGCTCTGGGCCGGGCTTTTCAGCAGACCAAGCCCCAGCCCAAGGTATTTTACCTTACGGCCGAAGAATTCACCAACGAGATGACCCACGCCCTCAAGCATGGCCTGATGGAAGAATTCAAGACCAAATACCGCCAAACCTGCGATGTTTTGGTGCTGGAGGAAGTTCAGTTTCTGGCCGGCAAGGAAAAAATCCAGGCCGAACTTTGCTTTACCCTCGACTGCCTGATGGAACGGGGTCGAAAGATGGTGTTCACCTCCCCCCAGGAGCCCAAGGCCATCCCTCGCTTGGGTCGTTCGTTGCGCTCCCGCTTGGGTTCGGCCATCCTGTCGCCCATAAGCCCCCCGGATGCCGAGACCCGCTTTAAAATATTACTCCAAAAAGCCAAGGCCGACAACTTCAAGGTGGCGCGCGGTGTCCTGGAATACCTGGCTGAACGGGTGACCACCGATGTTCGCCAACTGGAGAGCGCCCTGGTGAGTCTGAGAGCCAAAAGCCAGCTTCTGGGGCGGCAGGTGGATTTGGATATGGCCCGGGAAGTCCTGGCTCACATGGGGGAAGAGGGCCAGGAAAGCGGCCTGACCCTCTTGGCCATTCGGGCTCACATCTGCCGCCATTATCAGCTTGAGGCGTCGGAAATAACCTCCCGGAGCCGCACGGCCCGATTCAACGAAGCCAGGGCCATGGGCATCTACCTGGCTCATCAACTCACGCCCCGCACCCTGGAGGAAATCGGCCGGGCTTTCGGCCGCAGTCATTCCACCGCCATTTACGCCTGCCACAAACTGAAAGAACAGCTGGCGAAAGACCCGAAAGCGGCCGGCCGGCTGGATTTTCTGCGCCGGAAACTCCTAGAGGAATAATGAACTTAATTTCCTCGGTTGTTATCAAATAAAAATGCCTAAAATAATTCCTCCTCATATTGAAAACCTAACCCCCTATATCCCTGGCCGTCTCATTGAGGAAGTCGAGGCGGAACTGGGCCTGACCGGCCTGATAAAGCTGGCCTCCAACGAAAACAGTCTGGGGCCCTCGCCACTGGCCTTGGCCGCCCTGGCCCGGGCTTTGCCCCTGGTCCATCGTTACAGCGATGCCGACAGCCGGCTTCTGAAAGCCGCCCTCAGCCGAAAAACCGGCTGCGACCCGGCCCAGATCCTCTGTGGCAACGGCTCGTCGGAATTCATCCCGCTTCTGGCTCATATCCTGGCCGGCCCAGGGGACCGGGCGGTCATGTCCCGCCCCAGCTTCACCCTCTACGCCAAAAACGCCCAGGCCGCCGGAGCGGAAGTTGTGGAAGTCCCTTTGACCCCGGATCACGGCCATGACCTGGCGGCCTTACTCGCCAGAACCTTGGAGGCCGGAGACCGGACCCGGCTGGTTTTTTTGGACAACCCCCTGAACCCCACCGGAGCTTTTCTGGGCCCGGAGCTTCTGACTGATTTTTACCGCCGGCTGCCGTCGACCGCGGTGCTGGTGCTGGACGAGGCCTACATTGATTTCAGCCGCCGGCCCCGGACCGACTGGCGGCCCCTTTTGGACGAAGCCGACGGCCGTTTGGTGGTGTTGCGCACTTTTTCCAAAGCCTACGGCCTGGCCGGTCTCAGGGCCGCCTACGCCCTGATGCCCGTGCCTTTGGCCACCGCCCTGAACAAGGCGCGTCAACCATTCAATATGAGTGGTCTGGCCCAGGTTGGCGCCCTAGCGGCCTTGGAGGACGATGATTTTCTGCGCCGGACTCTGGAGATGACCTGGACCAGCCTGGATTATTTTCAGGCCGAGTTTACCCGGCTGGGCCTTGACCCACGGCCCACCGAGGCTAATTTCCTTATGGCCGATCTGGGCGGGCGTTCCGCCGACGAAGTCTTTCAGGCCCTGCTCCGCCGGGGCGTCATCGCCCGTTCCCTCACTTCTTTCGGTCTACCTACTTGTCTGCGGGTCAATGCCGGCCTCCCGGCTGAGAGCCGGGCTCTGGTCTCGGCCTTGGAGGAAGTTTTGGCCGCCAAGTGATATGGCGGTTCCGCCATATCGACCGGGCCGCGGCCGCCCGTCTGGCCGCGGATCTTGGTCAGCCTCATAAAATGGGCGAATTTTTGTCGGCCCGTCAATTTCGGGAGGCCGGTCCGGTGCGTGAATTCGTCCGGGCCGATCTCAAGAGCCTGCCGCCGCCCTTGAGCCTGACTGATATGGATAAGGCGGTGGAGAGGCTGCTGACGGCTCGCCGGCGGGGTGAGTTGACAGCCATTTGTGGAGACTATGACGCCGATGGTCTGACCGCGGCGGCCCTCCTGGCCCGGGGTTTCAGGGAACTGGGCCTTCAGACTCTGGTGCGGGTGCCCAACCGCCTGACCGAAGGTTACGGTCTCAAACCCGAGGCGGTGGAGGAAATGGCCGGGCGCGGCGTCCGCCTCATAGTCACCGTGGATAACGGCGTTTCGGATCTGGCCGCGGTTGAGCGGGCCGGGGAAACCGGCTTGGAAGTCATCATCACCGACCATCACCGTCTGCCGCCCAGGCTGCCGCCGGCCCTGGCCCTTATCAATCCTCATCGCAACGAAATTTGGCGGGACAACCCTCCGGCCGGGGTGGGGGTGGCTTTTCTGCTCCTGGCCGCCCTTAAACGGCGCTGGTCGGAGGCCGGACTCCTGGGCCCGGGTGAGGGTCCGGCCCTCCTGGAATATCTGCCCCTGGTGGCCATAGGCACCATCGCCGACCTGGCTCCCCTTCAGGGGCCCAATCGTATTCTGGTCCGCCACGGCCTGTCTTTGCTGGGTTCCACGGCCTGGCCGGGCCTGGCGGCTCTGAAAAAAGTGGCCCGGCTGACCACCGAGCGGGTGGGGGGCCGCGATGTTGGTTTCCGCCTGGCCCCGCGTCTGAATGCGGCCGGCCGTCTGGGCAGCGCCGAGCCGGCCTTGAACCTTCTTCTGGCCGAAGCCGAGGACCAGGCCGACAGTTTGGCCGCCCAGTTGGATGATTTGAACCATCAGCGCTACCAGGGGCAGAATCGCCTTTGTCGCGAAGTGTCGGATCGACTGGAACTGGAAATATCCCCTGACCGCCGCACGGTGGTCCTGGCTGACCCGGACTGGCCCCGGGGGCTTCTGGGCCTGGCCGCGTCTCGGGTATCGGAAACCTTCCGCAAACCCACCGTTCTCTTCCGCCTGGAAAACGGCCTGGCCGTCGGTAGCGGCCGTTCCTATGGTTCTTTCAACCTTTATCAGGCCCTGGAGGGTCTGCGTCCTCTCTTTCTCTCCTTCGGAGGCCACGCCCAGGCCGCCGGCCTGACCCTGGCCGCCGACCAAGTTGAGGAATTCAGCGCCAGGCTGGAAGAGGCCGCTCAGGCCGAACCGGATTTCAGCGCCGAGCCGGAGTTGGAAGTGGACCTGACGGTTTCTCTGGGCGATCTGGAAAGTCTGGCCAAACCTCTGGCCGCCCTGGAGCCCTACGGTTCCGGGCATCCCCCCCCGGTCCTGGTCATTCCCCGGGCCAGGGTCGGCGAGGCCCGGCCCACCGATCGGGGCGGAGAAGCCCACATGAAGATGGTTCTGGTGGATGGTCTGGCCCGTCTGACCGTGGTTGGCTTCAACCTGGCCGATCGCCTTGAAGAGGTCGGCCCGGAAATGGACGTGGCTCTGGGCCTGGAGGTTAGCGAATACCAGGGACGGCTAAACCCCAGTTGGCGGCTGTTGGATTTTCGGCCGCCCGAGTCCGCTCCCCCAGGGGATGCATTTAGCGGTTGAAAAAAAATGCCCTATCCGTTAAAAAAGTAAGGTGAATAGTGATTAGGTAAATATGATTTTTCTGAAAAGCGCCGAAGAGATAGAGCTGATTCGCCTAAGTGGTCGCTTGGCCGCCAGAGCTTTGGACTTTGCGGCGGCCGAGCTTAAGCCGGGTCTGACCACCGGCGCCCTGGACAAGGCCATCGAGGCCTTCATCCGGGACCATGGAGGGGTGCCGGCCACCTTGGGCTACCGAGGCTATCCGGCTTCCAGTTGCATTTCCATCAATGAGGTCGTGGTTCACGGCATTCCCGGGACGCGGGTGGTGCGGGATGGGGACTTGGTCAAAATAGATGTCACCACCATTCTTAACGGTTATTTCGGCGATACGGCCCGCACTTTCAGCGTGGGCGAGGTTCCGCCCCGGGCTCGGGCCCTGGCCGAGGCCACTGAAAAAGCCATGTATTTGGGCATAAAAGAGGTCAGACCCGGGGCTCGGTTGGGCGATATCGGCGCGGCCATTCAGAATTATGTGGAACCCTTGGGTTTTTCCGTGGTCGAATATTTCGTGGGACACGGCGTGGGCCGTCAATTCCATGAAGAGCCGAGCGTTCCTCATTTCGGCAAGCGCGGCACCGGGCTGAGACTCAAGGCCGGCCTGGTCTTCACCATTGAACCCATGATCAACGAGGGTGTCCACACCGTCAAAGTCCTGGAGGACGGCTGGACGGCCGTGACCACTGACGGCCGGTTTTCCGCCCAATTCGAACATACCGTGGCCGTGACCCCCGGAGGCTGGGATATCCTGACTCTCGCTTGACCCGGAAAACCGGATATTGACAAAATGATTAGTGTGGATATATAGTTAGACGGCAGATTTAAGTATCCGCCCATCCTGACCGCCGCCGGCCGGTCCGGTTCCCCGGTCGACGCCAAAGGTCTGATACTGTGAAGCAGTTGACCTTAAGCGCCAGATTCGTTCTGGGCGTCGTCTTGGTCTTTATCACCGAGGCGGCCCTTTTGGGATTCGTTACCCTCAAGGTTGAAACCCTGCGCCAGATCAACGACAAGTTGGGCCGGGAATCACTACCTTCCATCCTCTCCTCTTTCAATGTGGCCTCGGAATTCGACCAGGCCCTGGACAGTCTGGCCGAATATGTCCGCTACGGTCGGCCGGAAGATTTGGTTCTTTGGCAGGCCCGGGTCGAAATCGGAATAAACGCCGGCCGCCGTCTGTCTGGTTCCACGCCGGCCAGCCTGACCGGGCTCCTGAATTCTTTTGAGGCCTTAAAACGTCTGACGCTTCAGCCAGCCGCGTCGTCGTCGGCGGAAGAGGCCCCTCCGGTTTGGGCGGCCGAGGCGGACGCTGAAACCAGGAAACTTGCGGCGGCTTTGGAAGATTTCAAGACCGAGGTGCTGTATCTGGCTGAAGAGACCGTGGCCCAGGGGGAAGAGATCAGCCGTCATCTCCTTTTCTCCCTGGCCGGGGGTCTGTTTCTGACCTTGGGACTCATCGTGACCCTGGGAATCATATTCTGGCGCTCCACTTTGCGTTCCTTAAGCGGGGTGCGGGCCGAATTCAGCCGAGGGGCTTCAGCCATCAGCCGGACCGCCAGTCAGCTTTCGCATTCCAGCCAGGTCCTCACCCAGGGCGTGTCCGAAAACACCGCCGCCGTCGTGGAAGCCGTCAGCCGCCTGGAGGGTATGCTGACCATGGCCAAACGCAACGCCGGACATTCGGTCGAAGCCGAGGAACTCATGGTCGAGGCCCGGGATCATGTGCTGGCCGCTGGCCATACCATGAACGAAGTCGCCCGGGCCATGGTCGAGATCCGGGCTTCCGGTCAGTCCTCGGGCCAGATAATCAAAAGCGTGGAGGAGATCGCCTTCCAAACCAATATACTGGCTTTGAATGCGGCGGTCGAAGCGGCCCGGGCCGGCGAGGCCGGGGTCGGTTTCGCGGTGGTGGCCGATGAAGTGCGCGGCTTGGCCAACCGTTCGGCCGAGGCGGCCAAGAACACCGCGGTCATAATCGCCGGCAGCCTGGACCGCATCAGCGAGGGCGGGCGTCTGGTGGCCGAGGCCGAGGACAGCTTCGCCTCCCTGGTCCAGTTCACCGATCACATGAGCGCCATTATTGGAGACATAGCCAAGGCCAGTCAAAGTCAGGCCCAGGACGTTCAGAGTATTCATCAGTCCATTGCCATGATGGACAAAGTCACCCAGGAAAACGCGGCCGGGGCGGGGGAGACCCAGTCCCTGTCCCAAAGCTTGACCCACCAGGCGGCGCTTTTAGGCGAGGCTTTGCGGGATATGAACGCCATTTTGCAAGGCGGCCGGGAGAATCGCGAACGTCGGTCCAGGGTTCCGTCCCCGAAGCCCGAGTATTTCCATGACCAGCCGCCGTCCGTCACCCCCGGCGTTCCTTCTCGGACGGCCATCGGGCGGGATACGGCCCGGGAACAGGCTTTGAACAAAGCTATACCCATGGATGATGATCTCTAATGAGGCTTAAGAGGTGGCTAGATGAGGGTTAATACCAGGCTCGGCTCGGCCGGTCTCGGGGCGGCTTTGGCTTTAAGTCTGCTCTGGGGCGGGCCTCTCAGAGCCCAGGAGGGGGCCGCGCCGGACACCGGCGGCCCGGCCAGCACCATAACCCTGACCAAGGTCGTGCCGGTTTATGAGTTTGAAAATCTTAAGGTCGCTGTGGATCAATATCGAGTGACCACCGGTGACACGCTGGCCAAAATTTTAAAGGCCAGAGGCCTGGGCGGGCGGGAGACGGACCAAGCCCAGCTTCTGCGCCTGGTCCGGGAACTCAATCCTGAACTTAAGGATTTGAATCATCTGACTGTGGGGCAGACCTTGAAACTTCCGGCCGTGAACGCCGATTCGGCGGCTCCGGCCGAGGCCGGCCCGGCCCGGTCTCCGGGGACGGAGACGGTCAAAATATATGAACGGCCCCAGTCGAATCAAAAGGCGGCCCGGGTGGTGGTTCTGCGCCACCAGGTTCAGGCCGCGGCCCCGGCGGAGCCCGAGGAAGCGGCCGCCTCTCCCCCGCCTTCCGCTGTCCCGGCCGCGCCGGACGCCGGACCGGTGGTAACGGCTTCCGCCCCGCCCCGGATCTCGGTGGAGGCCGGAGGCGGAGGCGGAGGTGGAGGTGGAGGCGGAGGTGGAGGCGGATCCTTGGATTTTCCCTCCGGCAATGCCGGGCCCCTGTCCCAGGACCAGATTTCCCAAGTGGTTTACCGAACTGTCAAAATACGGCCCGGGGACACCTTGGAACGTCTTCTCAGGCGGGAGGGTCTGCCTCGCGAGGCCATCTACCGTCATATGCTGAAAATAACCATGGACCTGAACCCGGAAATAAAAAATCCCGACCTCATCCGGGCCGGAGCGGAACTGCGCATACCGGCCGCCGGCGACTATCTGGCTTCCGCCGGCCTGGACCCCCGGGAGGTCCGGGAGGCGGCCCTGGCCATCAATCAGCGGCGGCGCCCGGCCCAGGTCAAAATGGCCGCCGGCGCGGCTGAAAACGCCCGCCGGCTTCCGGACGAAGGGGCGGAGACCGCGAAAAACACCCTTGGTCTCGTCTTCACCCGTCTCGGCGACCGGGTGGAAAACCAGGGAAGCCTTACCTTGGCCGGGGCCGCTGAAGCCTTGGAATTGGACACCCGGGTCCATCCGGTCGTCTATACCCTCTCCGGGGCGAAGGTGGTCCTGGACCTGGGATCGGCCTTGCCCCAATCCACCCTGGCCGCCCTCCGCTCCCAGAATTTCCAGATTTTTCGCACCCGGCGCGGAGAATCTCTGGACCGGGCCCTGGACAACCTTTGGCCTCTTTGCGGTTATTACCGGGTTTACACCAAGGAACGGGCCTACGAGGGGGGCGGGGATATACGCCTTAAAATTTCCGCTGACTGGATGGTCTGGCCCACCGAGGAGTCCTGGAATTCCGGTCAGCCTCTGGTGCTGAACAAGGTGGGCCGGGGTGGGCGAGGCACCGAACCGGCCTGGGGCCGGTTTCTGGGCGACCATGGCCTGACGGTCTTGGACCTGGACCGCAATCTCATCCAGCCGGCCCGGGAGGACGCGGCCGTCCCGGCCTCCGCTCCGGCGATGACCACCCTGGATTCCGCCAATCCCCGCTTTCTGGCCGCGGAACTGGTCCGCCTCTTCGGGGCCGAGCCCCGCCCGGCCGCGCCGGTGGAAGTCAAAAGCGGCCAGGATTCTCAAATCGTGACCGCTCCTCTCTATTGGGAGACCGGAGGC
>Ga0082212_10001930_pt1 | contig 30478 bp, 22 predicted proteins | sample TergutNt197P3_FD_71548 | JGI IMG/M metagenome (GOLD analysis project Ga0082212, IMG submission 71548) | Neocapritermes taracua P3 segment gut microbial communities from Petit-Saut dam, French Guiana - Nt197 P3 | ecosystem: Host-associated > Arthropoda: Insects > Digestive system > Gut ...
GGCGGGATATTGTTTGGCAACGGACGAGAAGCGTACTTCGCCTTTCAGGAAGTCTTTGAACTTCTCCCATTGCGGCTCCTTGCTGTCCAATGTAAACGGATTCTTGCCTTCGGCTGCCAGATCGGGATTGTAACGCCACAACTGCCAGTAACCGCAGGCAACTGCATCTTTTTCTTCCTGCTGGCTCTTGCCCATGCCGCCTTTCAGGCCGTGATTGATACAGGGCGCATAAGCGATAATTACCGAAGGTCCGTTGTAGGCTTCCGCCTCGCGGATCGCTTTCAATGTCTGCGCCTGGTCGGCTCCCATTGCAATCTGTGCAACGTAAACATATCCGTAAGTAGTGGCAATCATACCCAGGTCTTTTTTACGGATGCGTTTTCCGGCTGCGGCAAACTTGGCGATAGCGCCGACAGGCGTCGCCTTGGAGGCCTGACCACCGGTATTCGAGTATACTTCGGTGTCCAATACCAAGATATTCACGTTTTCGCCGGATGCAATCACATGGTCAAGACCGCCATAGCCGATGTCGTACGAAGCGCCGTCGCCGCCGATAATCCATTGCGAACGTTTCAGCAGGTAATGGCTCAGTTCGGATATCTGTTTGCAGAAACCGCATTTGCCGGCATTGTTCTTCACCAATTCGGTAATCTGCGGCGCCAGTTCTTTCGTTTTTTCCGCATCGTTCATGTTGTCAATCCATTCCTGAAACAAACCGGTAGGCGCTGAGGGACAGTCGCTTGCAATGGCTTCATTCATCAATTTCCTAATCCTTTCGCGTATCTTGCGGTTGGCCAGTTCCATACCCATGCCATATTCGCAGAAGTCTTCAAACAGCGAGTTGGCCCATGCCGGACCCTGTCCTTTTTCATTCTTACGGTATGGAGTGGAAGGTATTGATCCGGAATAGATAGAGGTACAGCCTGTTGCGTTCGATGCCATGATCCGGTCGCCATAGAGTTGGCTAATCAATTTAAGGTAGGGCGTTTCGCCGCAACCGGAGCAGGCGCCCGAAAACTCAAACAACGGGGTGGCAAACTGCGAGTTCTTCACATTCGATTTAACATCTACGAGATGCTGTTTGGTTTTAACATTTTCAATGCAGTAATTCCAGTTTTCCTGTTCGTTCAATTGCGTTTCAATCGTCGTCATCGACAAGGCGTTATTCCCTTTGAAGCCCGGACAGATATCCGCGCAGTTGCCGCATCCCATACAGTCAAGCACGTCTACCTGCATACGGAAAGACATCCCTTTCATCGCTGCGGGCGCTTTTACTTCCAAAGTGTCGAAGCCGGCGCCTGCCTTTTCGGTTTCGTCCAGTACAAACGGACGGATGGCAGCGTGCGGACAGATATAGGCGCACTGGTTGCACTGGATACAGTTGTCCTTGTTCCAGACGGGTACCATCGCCGCCACACCCCGTTTTTCATATTGCGACGTGCCCGGCATCCATGTACCGTCTTCGCTTATGAGGAAAGACGAAACCGGTAGCAAGTCGCCATTCTGCGCATTGATGGGATGTACAAGTTCGTTGACAAAATCAGGATGATTATTTTCGTTAACAGGATCGAGTTCTATCATATCCGCCCATGCAGGATCGACGGCCAGCTGTTTGTATTCGCCGCCACGGTCGACTGCCGCATAGTTTTTCTTAACTATATCTTCGCCTTTGTTCCCGTACGACTTGATTATAAACTTCTTCATCTGATCGATGGCCAGATCGACGGGTATCACTTGGGTAATGCGGAAAAATGCAGACTGGAGAATGGTATTGGTACGGTTACCCAGCCCGATTTCCTGTGCGATTTGCGTCGCATTGATATAATAAACGGTGATGTTCTTTTGGGCAAAAAGGCGTTTGACCTTCAATGACAGGTTTTGCGCCAGCTGTTCGCCTTCCCAGATGGTGTTCAGCAGGAACGTGCCGTTTTCGCGCAATCCTTTGGTGACGTCGTACATTTTAAGATAAGCCTGCACGTGACATGCCACAAAGTTAGGCGTATTCACTAAATAGGTAGAGCGAATCGGCGTATCTCCGAAGCGCAGGTGCGAACAGGTGAAACCGCCCGATTTCTTGGAATCATATGCGAAATAGGCCTGACAGTACTTATCGGTATTGTCGCCGATAATCTTGATGGAGTTCTTGTTGGCTCCCACCGTACCGTCGGCGCCCAGTCCGTAAAACTTGGCTTCATACATGCCTTCGCCGCCCATGGCGATCTCTTCCTTCTTCGGAAGCGAAGTAAAGGTGACGTCGTCGACAATGCCGATAGTAAAACGGTTTTTCGGCTGATTCATCGACAGGTTTTCATAGACGGCCAAAATCTGTGCGGGCGTCGTATCTTTGGACGACAATCCGTAACGACCGCCCACGATGACCGGTGCATTTTCCTGTCCATAGAAACAGTCTTTTACGTCGAGATACAACGGTTCGCCAAGCGCGCCCGCTTCTTTTGTGCGGTCGAGCACGGCGATACGCTTAGCTGTTGCCGGCATGGCGGCAAGGAAATGCTTCGCAGAGAACGGACGGTACAGATGTACGGCCAACAACCCTACTTTTTCGCCTTTTGCCGTCAGGTAATCAACGGTTTCGCGAATGGCTTCGGTGACCGATCCCATGGCGATGATCACGCGGTCGGCGTCGGGCGCGCCGTAATAGTCGAACAATCCGTACTTGCGTCCGGTAAGCGCCGATATTTCGTCCATATACGCTTCAACAATCGCGGGTACGGCGTCGTAATATTTATTCGACGCTTCCTTGTGCTGGAAGTAGGTCTCCGGATTTTCAGCCATACCGCGCATCACCGGATTAACGGGATTCATCGCCCGCGCGCGAAAAGCGGTCAGCGCTTTCCAGTCAACGAGCGGCGCCAGGTCATCGTTTTCGAGAGCCTCAATCTTCTGCACTTCGTGCGAGGTGCGGAAGCCGTCGAAAAAGTTCAAAAACGGTACGCGCGACCTGATGGTCGAAAGGTGCGCCACAGCCGCCAGATCCATCACTTCCTGAACGGAACCTTCCGCCAGCATTGCAAAACCTGTCTGCCGACAAGCCATTACATCCTGATGATCGCCGAAGATCGACAGCGCGTGCGAAGCAATGGCCCGCGCCGAAACGTGAAAGACGCTCGGCAACAGTTCGCCTGCAATCTTGTACATGTTCGGAATCATCAGCAGCAAACCCTGCGAGGCGGTGTAGGTAGTAGTCAGCGCGCCTGCCTGAAGCGAACCGTGAACGGCGCCTGCAGCGCCTGCTTCCGACTGCATTTCCTGTACTAACACGGTCTCGCCGAAGATGTTTTTCTTACCTGACGCTGCCCATTCATCGACATACTCTGCCATCGTGGACGACGGCGTGATCGGATAGATAGCCGCTACTTCGCTGAACATATACGAGATATGTGCAGCCGCCTGATTACCATCACAAGTTAAAAATTTTTTTTCTTTTGCCATAATTACAAATTTTATAAATATAAATCATTAAAAATTAATCTAATATAAAAATCCGAAAAGCCACAATGGAATGATGTTTCCTTCGCCTGCATCTATATTTACTGCATAGTGGTAACCGGGGTTGTTCTTAAAGTTTCTGTTCGCCTTGACGCAAAACTGATATTTGTTATTGATCGAGAAATCAGCGAACTGCTTACCCTCGCTAACTAACGAATCTTTTTGCAATTGATTGAAAAAGAATGTTTTGTATTCCTTAACAGGGTTGATTGGCTCCTGAAAGATCGCATGTATCTGGTTCGTATTATAAATGTAAAGCGTGGACGGTTTTTTGGGATAACTTTCGCCTGGCCGGTATAAAATATTGACTAACCGCGCATCTCTCAGGTACTTGATATAATTCATAACGGTAGCGCGCGATATTTCAAGTTCCTTGCTTAACCGGCTGACATTCGGCTTGCAGGGCGCATCCAGCGCAATCCTGTATAATAGTTTCCGCAACCTGGAAAGATAGCGCTGTTCGATCTGCCGGATATACATCACATCGACTTCGAGGGTCATGTTCATGGTCTTGAGCAGGTTTTCCGAAAAATCGCGTTTTTCAAGAAAGAAGGGGTAAAAGCCGAATTGCAGATAATCGTTGAAATACGTTTGTATCCTGTTATTCAGCCGACTTGAAATTTCTTTTGCGATTGTCGGGTGATCACGCAGGATACCTTCCAGCTGATAGACCGGAAGCTGTTCATTCATAATCAGGTTCAGGTATTCCCTGAAAGAAAAACCGCGTAACTGATATTCGGCAACAATACCGGTCAGGTCCGGATTTTCTTCTTTCAGCCGCATGACGGCCGAACCGGTAAAAATAATCTTCAGATCAGGGAATTTTTCATAACAGATACGCAGTTCCCTTGACCATTCCGGATACTTGAAGACCTGATCCAGCAGGAGTGTTTTGCCGCCCTGCAAATGGAAGTCGCCTGCAAATTCAACGATGGTGCGATTCGTAAAAAAGAAGTGGTTGAGGTTGATATACAGACATTCGCGGTTATCAATCCCGTAAAATTCCTTGGCGTAGGACAGTAAAAAAGTCGTTTTACCGATCCCGCGCGAACCCTTTATCCCAATCAGTCGCCCGTTCCTGTCGATCTCATCCATGAGTCCCCGCCGGATGATTTGCGACGACAGATGTGATAATAGATATTTATGTGTTCGATAAAAGGATTCCACAATTATTGATGCAAAATTAGCTGTATATCGGGGTGCAAATATACACAAAAAAACTCAAAATTGCAAAGTATAGTTTGCAATTTTAATTTTTTTTATCATACATTATTTCCCCAGTCGCGGATGTCCGGCAGATGAATGCATGGCAAATATGCCCTTTTGCTTGGAGCGGATATCTTCAATCACATAAAAAGCGTCAGGGTCGAAATCGTCAATGATGGCTCTGACCTGCTGCTGCGCTTTTCGGGTGATAACCGTCTCGATAATATCCACTTTCGAAATAGCGCCCTTGCCTTTGACGCAGGTTGAACCGAAATTGTTTTGATGCAGGGCTTGCGACAGCTGCTGACCTTCTTTTTTCGTATATACCCGCAACATCACAAACCCGAATGCAATTTTGTTTTCCACCAGCATGCCGATAAAATTTCCGCAGGCATATCCGCCCGCGAAAGCTACATACGCTATAATGCTATTTGCATGCGCGAATATCTGCGAAATAATAAACACCCAAATTAACACTTCAAAGAATCCGACGACAGGCGCTTTTTTCCGTTCTCCTTTCGAGATAAATATTATTCGAAGGGTTCCCAGTGTAACATCGCAAATACGACCGAAGAAGATGACGATTGGCAATAGCCAGGGATAAATATCAAAAAATTCATACATTGTTAGTTAGTTTTTAAAAAACGGCGGCAAAGGTAGTACAAAAAAGCGCCGTATGGAAAAATAAGTAAACTTATTTTGTATAACTCCCGTCTTGCGCTATCTTTGCGGTGTTATTTTTATAAACTATTTACTGAATGAAGAATGTACTGGTAATTGGTTCAACGGGACAGATTGGATCGGAATTGACAATGGAGTTGAGAAAGCGGTATCCGAAAGGGAATATTATAGCCGGATATATTCCCGGAGCATCGCCACAGGGTGAATTGGCCGAATCGGGGCCTTCGGCGATTGTGGATATTACAAACGAGCAGCAGATAGCCGAAGCCGTTTCGCGTTACAGGGTAGATACAATCTATAACCTGGCCGCATTGCTGTCGGCTGTTGCAGAAGCAAAACCGCTTTTAGCCTGGAATATAGGTATTGGCGGACTTTTCAATGTGCTGGAAGTAGCGCGCGAAATGAATTGCGCGGTTTTTACGCCCAGTTCAATCGGCGTTTTCGGCCCCGACGCCCAAAAAGATTTGACACCTCAAGATTCGGTTCGTAATCCACTGACAATGTATGGATTGACAAAAGTTACGGGAGAACTGTTAAGCGACTATTATTTCAGACGCTATCACTTGGATTCGCGTGCAGTGCGGTTTCCCGGACTTATTTCATACATAGCTCCGCCGGGAGGCGGTACAACCGACTATGCCGTGGACATCTTTTATTCGGCTGTGAAAGGTGAAAAATTTGAATGTCCCATTGCTGCCGGTACATTTATGGATATGATGTATATGCCGGATGCAGTTCAGGCCGCTATTCAACTCATGGAGACCGACCCTTCCCGGCTGATACATCGTAATACATTTAATGTAACTGCCATGTCTTTTGATCCGGAAATAATTTATAATCAGATAAAAAAATATATTCCGGACTTTATCATGGAATACCGTGTCGATCCGCTACGCCAGCATATTGCCGAATCATGGCCAAACTCGCTGGATGATTCGTGTGCGCGGAATGAATGGGACTGGAATCCGAAGTATGATCTGGATGCCATGACAGGAGATATGATTGAGAAGTTAAAATTGAAATTGAACGTCGTTTCGGAATAAAAAAATATACAGGCATATTTTGTTCTACGCTCAATTTACGCTATATTTGCACGCTCAATGAAATGTAATATTAACGCTTAATTTATAAATGAACGATGGTTAAAAAAATTGGAAACTTAGTCCCGGAGACTTTTTTTGTAACGAAAGGCAGTGGCGATTCCGAACTGGAAAAACATGCCGGTTCCTATCACATGGCTTTACACGACGCTGGAATAGCGGATTACAATATTATGACGTATTCATCGGTTATACCCGGTACTGCGCGATTAATAACCATGGACGAGGTGGACATGCCGCCGTTTGGCTCCGAACTGAAAACAATTATGGCAGTATCGCACGGTTATCAGGATGAATTTGTTTCGGCAGGTATTATTTATGCCTGGATGTACCGCGATGAAAATTTTGATGATAAGGTAGGCGGTCTTGTCTGCGAAGTTAGCGGTCGTTTTCGTATTGAAGAGCTTGAAGCGCGTCTGATACGTGTGATAAACGATTTGCATCAAAGAACCTACAGTAAATTTTTTCTGGGCGAGTTGAATTTTGTAACGGAAGGTATCACGATCGAGAAACGCTATGGAACAGCTATTGCGGCGCTGTGCTTTATTGATTTTCAGATGCCGGAGGTGAAGAAATAATTAGGAATTATGAATTATGATTGCGGGGGTGTAACCTTGCGGTCGCTCAATTAATAAATTACAATACTATGAAGAAAGTTTTAATATTTACTATTGTGTGCGTCGCGCTTGTGTTTTGTGGAGCGGATGTGTTGGCCTGTACGAACATTTTAGTCGGGAAAAACGCATCGACAGATGGTTCTGTGATGATTTCCTACGCGGCTGATTCACATACCCTATACGGTGAGATGTACCGCTGGCCTGCCGCCCGCTGGCCAAAAGGCGCCATGCTTGACGTCGTGGAATGGGATACAGGCAAGCCGCTGGGACAAATTCCTCAGGTTGAACAGACGTATTCGGTAGTCGGTAACATGAACGAGTACCAGCTGGCTATTACGGAGACCACTTTTGGCGGACGTCCGGAACTGGTTGACACCACCGGTATTATTGATTATGGAAGCCTGATATACATTACATTACAGCGTGCGAAAACAGCCCGCGAAGCGATACGGGTAATGGTCGGCTTAGTGACCGATTACGGATATTGCAGCGGTGGAGAATCGTTTTCGATTGCCGATAAGCATGAAGCATGGATCATGGAAATGGTTGGCAAGGGCGCCGGTCGGAAAGGCGCTTTGTGGGTTGCCATCCGTATTCCCGATGATTGTATTGCGGCACATGCCAATCAGGCGCGGATACAGCAGATTCCATTTGACGACAGGGAAAATTGCCTGTATGCTCCGGATGTAGTTTCGTATGCGCGTGAGAAAGGTTATTTTACGGGAAATGATAAGGATTTCAGTTTTACAAAAGCGTACTGCCCGTATGAATTTGGCGGACTGCGGGGATGTGAAGCGCGGGTCTGGTCGGTCTTTCGAAAATATGACCCGTCGATAGAACAATACGGGGATTTTATCAAAGGTGATGCGACAAAGACGCCAATGCCACTGTATATCAGGCCGAACCGTAAACTGTCGGTGCAGGATGTGCAGAACTGTATGCGCGATCATTATGAGGGTTCCGACTTAGATATGACGAAAGATGCGGGAGCAGGGCCGTATAAAGTACCTTACCGCTGGCGTCCGATGCACTTTGAGGTAGACGGAAAGGAGTATTTGAATGAACGCGCCATTGCCACGCAGCAATCCGGTTTTGTGATTGTGCCGCAGATGCGCAGCTGGCTGCCGGACGTTGTCGGTGGAATCCTCTGGTTTGGGGCGGACGACGCCGATATGACCGTCTTCAATCCGGTTTACAGTTCCTCGCTTGCAGTTCCCGAATGTTTTCGCGTCGGTAATGGCGACCTGTATAATTTTTCATGGACGGCAGCTTTCTGGATTCATAACTGGGTAGCCAATATGGCTTACGGAAAATACAGTTTCATGATTCAGGATATTCGAAAAGTACAAAGCGAACTGGAAGACGGGTACCGGCAGAAAATCCCGGTGATCGACAAGGCCGCAACCGAACTGTATAATACCGATCCGGAAGAAGCGCGTAGATTCCTGACCTGGTTCAGCACAACGACAGCCGATCAGGCAACGGCGCGATGGAAAACACTGGGCGAATACCTGCTGGTAAAATATATCGACGGAAACGTAAAAAAGGAAGAAAACGGACAGTTCAAGCGCAATCCGTACGGTATGCCGGCGAGTCCGGATTTTCCCGGCTATGACGAAGACTATTACCGGTCGATCGTGAACAGCGCCGGCGACCGCCTGAAAGTAAAATAATTTGGTAGGGGCAGCCCCTGTGGTCGCCCGATTGTAGAACGAATAAAAACAGTTATCATGAAAAAATTAGTATTGATTGGCGTTTGTGTCGTTATTTTTCTAACGAATGGTTTTGCTCAAAGCAATCTGAAAGGAGAAAAGGGCGTTTCTTCGATTGGCATTATGGGAGGGTATGCCATTGAGAGTGAAAAGGCGGTTGTCGGATTTGATTACAGGTATAATATACTTAACAAACTTCGCCTGTCGCCGTCGGTAATGTATGCTGTTAAAAAAGATAATTTGGATATCTGGTACCTGAATGCGGATGTCAATTACCTGGCGCGTATCACAGATGATATAACCCTGTATCCCATTGGCGGTTTTGGATTTACAGTCTGGACCTATAGTACACCCGACAAATTACCTGTTGCTGATCTGGAAATTCCTAAAAAAACGGATACTTCTCTGCGTGCCGGTCTGAATATGGGATTTGGAGGTGAAGTACGGTTTACAAAAGATGTCATTGCCGGTATCGAATTTAGGTATAACTGGACAGAAAGATTTCATAATCAAGCCATGATAATAGCGCGTGCGGCTTATTATTTCTAATAATGGCAAAATCCAAAACCGTATATGTCTGTTCCAATTGCGGGGCGGAATCGCTGAAATGGATAGGTAAATGTCCGTCCTGCAGCGAATGGAACTCCTATGCGGAAATGTCAATTAAGGAACCGGTTACTCAACGATCGTTTTCAGGCGTGTCGAATGACGGTTCAAAACCGAAACTGCTGCGTGATGTAACCTTATTGGAAGAAGCGCGTTTGGATATGTGCGACGGCGAACTGAATCGCGTGCTGGGAGGCGGACTTGTCAAAGGCTCGCTTGTACTGATTGGCGGCGAACCGGGCATCGGTAAATCTACGCTTGTGCTGCAGACGGTATTGCAGCTGAAGGCATTGCGCGTTTTGTATGTATCCGGCGAAGAAAGCGCACAACAGCTAAAACTTCGCGCCGACCGGCTGGCCGGACCGCATGACGATCCGGAGAATTGTTTTGTTCTTTGCGAAACGAACCTTGAACTGATTTTCAAACATGTGGATCAACTTCAACCGGACTTGCTGATCGTCGATTCTATCCAGACAGTATTTACAGAGGTTACGGATTCGTCGCCGGGGAGCATTACGCAGGTTCGCGAATGTAGCGCGTCGATTCTGAAGTTTGCCAAGGAAACCGGAACGCCGGTGTTACTGATCGGACATATTAATAAGGAAGGCAGTATTGCAGGCCCGAAAGTACTGGAACATATTGTTGATACGGTTTTGCAGTTTGAAGGCGACCAGCATTATATGTACCGTATCCTGCGGAGTATGAAAAACCGTTTTGGAAGTACTTCCGAACTGGGTATTTACGAAATGCGCCAGAACGGACTCCGACAGGTCAGTAACCCTTCCGAGCTGTTATTGACGGAGAACCATGAAGGTTTGAGCGGCGTAGCCATTGCCGCCGCTATCGAAGGGGTGCGTCCTTTTTTGATAGAGACACAGTCGCTTGTCAGCTCCGCTGTGTATGGAAACCCGCAGCGTAGCGCTACCGGCTTTGATATACGTCGAATGAATATGCTTTTGGCAGTGCTGGAAAAACGGGCTGGATTCAAACTTACGCAGAAAGATGTATTCCTGAATATTGCCGGCGGACTGCGGGTAAGCGATCCGGCTATTGACTTGCCGGTTATCAGCGCCGTCCTGTCGTCAAGTCTGGATATCGCGATCGACCGGGGCGTTTGCCTGGCCGGCGAAGTAGGTTTATCCGGAGAGATTCGTCCTGTGATGCGCATTGAGCAACGCATTCAGGAAGCCGAGAAACTTGGCTTTTCGCGTATCATTATCCCCGCGATGAAAGGGCTTGAAGGATTGAAAAACCAGATAGAGATTATAAAAGTGAAAAAGGTCGAGGAAGCGTTCCGCAATTTATTCGGATAGAAGCGCTTCGTGCTTCTACCCGAATAAACTGAAAACTAATATGACAAGAGAACTGCAATTAAGAATTATGCCGGAGGAGGCTGTGAACGAACAGTCGTTGCGTCGGGTAGTTTGTCGCGAGCTGGGTGAAAAGCCGGAAGCGATAAATGCGATACATGTACTTAGACGGTCGGTTGATGCACGCCAGCGTATCATTTATATTAATGTATTGTTGCGGATTTTTATTTCGGAAGAACCTGCGAAAGACGTCTATAAAAAAATAGAATACAAGGATGTCGCTAAAAGCAGGCAAGTTGTTGTTGTAGGCGCCGGGCCGGGAGGGTTATTTGCTGCGCTCCGCCTGATTGAATTGGGGTTGCGACCGGTTGTGATTGAGCGTGGGAAAAATGTACATGATCGAAAAAAAGATATCGCGCTAATAAACAGGACATTTCTGGTAAATCCGGAATCCAATTACTGTTTCGGCGAAGGTGGTGCAGGCGCTTTTTCAGATGGAAAACTTTATACACGAAGCAGAAAACGCGGTTCGGTTGAGCGTATTCTTCATATTTTTTGTCAGCATGGCGCATCTTCCACCATCTTATCGGATGTTCATCCGCATATCGGTTCCGACAAACTGCCCCGTGTGATTGAAAACATACGGAACCGCATACTTCAGTCAGGCGGGGAAATACATTTTGAAACCTGTATGGATTCACTGATTATCAGAGGTGATGAAGTGCTGGGTATTCATACCCGCGATGGCCGTTCATTCATGGGACCGGTCATACTGGCTACCGGACATGCCGCGAGGGATGTATATCGCTATTTTTACTCACAGCATATAGCGATGGAAGCGAAGGGCATAGCTGTTGGCATACGATTGGAGCATCCGCAAATGCTGATTGATCAGATCCGGTACCATCAGCAGGGTGGGAGAGGAGACTGCCTCCCGGCTGCCGAATATAGTTTTGTAATGCAATCGGCAGGGCGTGGTGTCTATTCATTTTGTATGTGCCCCGGCGGATTTGTCGTGCCTGCTGCAAGCGGACCGGAAGAAGTGGTGGTAAACGGCATGTCGCCATCAAACCGCGGATCGCAATGGGCCAATGCCGGTATCGTAGTCGAGATACATCCCGAGGATGTTCCATTTGCAGAGACGCAGCAAGCCGCGTCTCTGCATGTGATGAACTTTCAGGAACAGCTGGAACGGCTAAGCTGGTATCATGGCGGGATGAAGCAGGCGGCTCCCGCGCAGCGAATGACGGATTTTGTTCGAAAACGTAATTCATCCGACCTGCCGAAAACATCCTATATGCCGGGAATCGTCGCATCCCCCATCCATTCCTGGATGCCGGAACTTATTACATCGCGGTTGCGTGACGGGTTTTTGCGTTTTGATAAAGTATCACGGGGATACTTGACTAACGAGGCTTGTATGATTGGCGTCGAAACGCGCACATCGTCACCTGTCCGTCTTTTGCGCGACAGGAAGACGATGCAGCATATTCAACTGAAAAGACTTTATCCCTGCGGTGAAGGAGCAGGATATGCCGGCGGAATCGTTTCGGCAGCTATTGACGGCGAACTGTGCGCCGAATGTGTAGCTTATAACTAAAAAAACCTATGTATAATTTTATTAAATGTATTGTAATGAAAGTATTATTAAAATTTGGAGTTTGTTCTTTGTTTCTGTTTTGTGCCTGTACTCCGAATGATGGATGGGAAACACTTTTTAACGGCAAAGATTTTAGCGGATTGATTCAACTGGGCGGAAAAGCGCCTTTTCGTGTGGAAAATGGCATGTTAATCGGTAAATCAGTCATGGATCAACCGAATAGCTTTATGTCTACGGAGTTTGACTACGGGGATTTTATACTTGAATTTGATGTAATGTGCGATACATCGCTTAATTCGGGCGTACAGTTTCGCAGTGAAAGCCGACCCGATTATCAGCATGGCCGCGTACACGGCTATCAGTGTGAGATTGACCCTTCCAACCGTGCATGGAGCGGCGGTATCTATGATGAAGGACGCAGGGGATGGCTGGTTACCCTGCAGGGACATGCGCCGGGTCGCGCAGCTTATCATAAGGACGACTGGAACCGTTATCGGGTAGAGGCTTTCGGCGATACGATCCGTATCTGGCTGAATGGGGTGAATACGGCGAATTTATTAGATAACACGACGTCGAAAGGTTTCATTGCTTTTCAGGTTCATTCGATAGGTAAAGATGCGTCGAAAGAAGGCAAGGAAGTGAAATGGAAAAATATACGTATTATGACCGGCAATATCAGGGATCATTTGATGGAAGGAACAGTGATTCCGGAGGTAAACAGGATACCGAACATGCTTTCTTCAGGCGAAGTAGCCGAAGGATGGAAATTGTTGTTCGATGGCCAGACGACAGCCGGATGGCGTGGAGCGCATAAGAAGGTTTTTCCCGGTAGGGGCTGGAAAATCGAAAACGGCGAGATTGCCGTGCTTTCTTCCGGCGGAGGCGAAGCAACAGGCGGCGGCGATATCGTTACGGCGGACGAATACGCAGCCTTTGAGCTAAGCGTCGAATTTAAAATCACAGAAGGCGCCAATAGCGGTATCAAATATTTTGTCACCGAAAGCGAAAAGCAGAAAGGTTCTGCTTTTGGACTTGAATATCAGATTCTTGATGATACGAATCATCCCGATGCCAAACTTGCTACCAAGTTCGAAGGTAGCCGCCGGTGCGCCGGTCTTTACGATTTGATCAAACCGGAAAATATTCGTTTTAGCGGGATAGGGCAATGGAATCTGGCTGTCATCAAGGTATTTCCGAACAACCATGTGGAGCATTGGCTCAACGGATTTAAAACACTGGAATACGAGCGGGGATCGAACGCTTTTCGCGAGCTGGTGAAAAGCAGTAAATACGCGGCAAAGGAATATAATACAGGCGGTAGATTTGGAGAAGCCCCCAAGGGGCGTATTCTTTTACAGGATCATGGCGATGCCGTCTCATTCCGAAGTATCAAAATCAGGGAAATAAAGTAAAATCGTGTAAAATGCAGATAGATAGATAGATAGATAGATAGATAGATAGATAGATAGATAGATAAAAAAATATTGAAAAAAATTTGTCTGTTATAAATATTTGTATTTACTTTGTCGTGTTAAGAAATGATTTTCCGGGGGAGTTAAATGTGGGATTTCTTTCCTCTGGTAAAGCCAAAAAATAATAAATGAGTTTTTAGAAATCCCCCTTACAATTTTATATCAAAAATTATGAAGACAAAAGGTATTTTTTTATGGATGGCAGGATTGGTATTTTTAATGCTATCGTGCGACAGAGACTCCGATGATTTGGAAGGTGGCGGAAAGGGTACTTACCACAATGAAGACAAAGAGGGACTCCGTATATTCTTACAGCAACCGTCGGCAGAAACCGGCAAAATAAATGCCGAATGGTTGGGCTTGCAAACAAGCGACATAAGCGATTGGAAAAAAAACGAAGCATGGGTTGGAAAAGTCGCTGGGCTTACCTGGAATAATGAAGCGCCTAAAAGATTGGTTGAAATCGACTGGAGTTTGCAGATCATTTCAGAAAGGCCTTTTGATCCTCCCCTTTCAGGCTCTTTGGATGCAAGTAAATGGGCTGTGTTGAAAAAATTAAAATGCAGCGGGAATCCAATTAACGCATTGGATCTGAGTAAAAATACGGCATTGGAAAGTTTAGATTGTGCTGGCAATCAATTAACATCCCTGGACCTGCGTAATAATACTAAACTTAAGGAGTTGATTTGTGGCGGCAATCAACTTACATCCCTGGATTTGCATAATAATGTGGAACTTAAGGAGCTGCATTGTGCCGGTAATCAATTATCACCCCTGGATTTGCATAATAATACCGGATTAGAGGTTTTAGATTGTTCCAATAATCAAAATATGACCTCTTTAGATTTAAGTTCGAATACAGCATTAACACACTTAATTTGTACCATTAATCCAATTTCAACTTTAGATTTAAGTTCTAATACATTATTAAAACATCTTGACTGTGGCAGCGATCAGTTGACCTCAATAAATGTGCGGGCAAATAAAGCATTAACTTATTTTATTGTAGTAGGTCAGTTAACCGAACTGGATTTAAGCATGAATACGGAACTCGAAGCATTTCGTTGCCGGGGTAACCGGTTGACCGAACTGGATTTGAGCAATAATACAAAACTTCAATCTTTCAATTGTGCTGTTAATAAACTAACAGATTTGACATTAAACTCAAACCTCCTGAACAATGTTAATTGCGAATTTAATCGGCTACCTCTTTACACTATTTTAAAAATATCGGAAATGATAACTTTGCCCGGCTTGTTTTTTTTAGGCCCGCAATTCCTGCCACCCCAAACAGTAAGTGTAGGGAGCGAGATAGATTTTCCGGACCAAAATGTATTTAAGGGAATAAATACACAGTTTACCGTGCACATTGACGCATTTTGTAACAATGAAACGGGTGAATTCAGTTATGGTGTACCTGCGCCTCAAAGTGATTATACCCTCCTGAGTGACGGTAAAATAAAATTTAACAATACAGGCACCTTCTGGGTTGTCATGACCAATGAAACATTCATCAATAGCAATGATGAACCCGATAAAGTTTTTGCAGAGATAATTGTTAAATAAATAATTTTTTTGTTTTATTACAATTAATATCTTATCTTTGCAGCCGATTGAGAGATTGAGAGAGGGGGAGAGGATGAAGGGGAGCAGCAGGTTCCCCTTCTTTTGTGAAAAAATCTCCTTTCTTTTGTAAGGAAGAATAAATTTAACTAATGTATTGATATGATGAGGAGAAGAGGAGAAACGGTCAGTATGACTGACACGTTAGCGGAATTTAAGGAGCTAAAAAATATTGATAAGGAAACGATGATCAATGTACTGGAGGAATCGTTTCGCAATGTGATTGCTAAAATGTTCGGAACCGACGAAAACTACGATGTGATCATCAATCCGGAAAAGGGCGATTTTGAAATCTGGCGTAACCGAATTGTTGTCGAGGATGGCAAACTGCAAAATCCCTATTTGCAGGTTATGCTGAGTGAAGCGCGTGAAATGGACCCGGATTGTGAAGTGGGAGAGGAGGTAACCGACGAGGTTTATTTTGAAAAATTTGGCCGTCGCGCCATATTAAATCTTCGCCAAACACTTGCCTCCAAGATTCTGGAACTTCAGAAGGATAATCTTTTTTCCCGTTATAAAGATCTGATTGGTACGATTATTTCGGCCGAAGTTTATCAGATTTGGAAAAAGGAAATTTTATTGCTGGATGATGACGGGAACGATTTGCTACTCCCTAAAACCGATCAGATTCCTTCGGATTTTTTCCGTAAGGGAGAGACGGTACGCGCTGTTATCAAAGATGTTACAAATGATAATAATAATCCAAGGATTATCCTGTCGCGAACGAGTAATTTATTTTTAAGACGTCTGTTCGAACTGGAAGTGCCGGAGATCAATGATGGACTGATTACAATCAAAGCGATTGCACGTATTCCCGGCGACCGTGCAAAAATCGCCGTTGAATCATACGATGACCGTATTGATCCGGTTGGCGCCTGTGTCGGTATGAAAGGCTCCCGTATCAGGGGGATTGTGCATGAGTTACGGAACGAAAATATTGATGTGATTAACTATACATCAAACATTGCGCTTTTTATCCAGCGCTCGTTGAGTCCGGCAAAAGTATCCTCTATCCGGGTGAATGAAGAAGAAAAAAGTGCGGAGGTTTTCCTTCGTCCCGAAGAAGTATCGCTTGCGATCGGTAAGGGTGGCCTGAATATCAAGCTGGCCTGTATGCTTACAGAATACAGGATTGATGTGTTTCGCGATATTGAAGGCGCCGATGAGGAAGATATTTATCTGGATGAATTTTCGGACGAAATTGATGCGTGGGTGATCGACGCCTTAAAAGGATTGGGTTTCAATACGGCAAAAAGTGTCCTGAGCATGTCGCCCGAAGAGATTATGGAACGCGCTGATCTGGAAGAACAGACTGTGAAGGATATGTTCCGTGTTTTGTCTGCCGAATTTGAAGAAGAGGCTTTATCGACCGGTAAATAATTCGATATGCTTGTTACTGTTTCAGGAAAACCGGATGTGAATTGAAAAAATAAAGATTGAAATATATGCCCGTAAAATTATACAAAGTAATTAAGGATTTGAATGTGGGACTTACTACGGTAGTGGAATTCCTGAATAAAAAAGGGTTTGAAGTCGAAAGCAATCCGAATGTGAAGGTTTCCGACGAACAATATGACTTACTCCTGAAAGAATTTGGCCAGACGACCATGTCGTCGAAAGACAGGAATATTTTCAAGCCTTTTTTCAAAGATATGTCTATTAAGGAAAAACCAAAACCGCCGCAGGAAATAAAAACGGTAATTCCCGAAGATATCAAACCCCGGTTTAACACGATTGGGAAGATTGATCTTGATCAACCGGCGAAACCAAAACATTCACATATTACTCCGGATCAGCTGTTACGCAGGAAAGAACCTGCACCATTCACCGGCAAGCCAAAACCGAATGAAGTTGAAAAAGAACGGCCCAAAGTAGATGTTCGCATTGAAAAGGAAGTAGTTGATAAGGAAACACCCAAAGTCGAAACGGCTGAAACTGTAACGGTAACAACAGCAACTCCTGGAAAAATGCCGGAAAAAATGCCTGAAAAGGCAATTGTGCTACCTGATAAAACGGAAACGCCTAAACCGGCCGTGGTAGAAAAAACAAGGAAAGAAACGGAAGTAAAACCTAAACCGAAATTTGAACCCAGACCGGGCAGGGATTCAAAAGCAAAAGACAAAAAACCTGTTTTTAAGGAGGAAAAATCTCCTGCTAAAAAGGAAGATGCAAAAGACGTACCGTTTCGCCTGAATAAGCCACAGATTGAATCAGGTATTAAAGTTACGGGAAAAATTGACCTTGACAGTATTAATCAGGCGACCAGCCCCCGAAAGAAATCGAAGGAAGAAAAAAGACGGGAACGTGAAGAACGTCGTGATAAAACAAACGTACAGCGTAAAACTCAAAGCCCACAATCTGATAAGACATCCGACAGAAATACATCGGGAGATCATATGAGTAACAGGCAAAAACGAAAACGCATCAGGAAAGATCGCGTGGACATTGCAGCTACACAGGGTACCAATGTGCGGCGTGACGACCGGGTGAAACAACAGCGTCCGAAACGACCGATTCGTGTGGAGGTGAACGAAGACGATGTACAAAAGCAGGTGAAAGAGACGCTGGCGCGCCTGACAAGTAAAAACTCGAAAGGAAAAGCGGCAAAATATCGCAGGGAGAAACGGGATGCGGCGGCACACAAGGAACAGGCGCTTCTTGAGGTCGAAAAACGTGCGAGTAAAGTGTTGAAACTGACGGAATTTGTTACGGCAAACGACTTGGCGAACATGATGAATGTTCCCGTTACCCAGGTTATTTCAACATGTATGAGTATTGGAATTATGGTTTCCATTAACCAGCGTCTTGATGCGGAAACAATTAATATCGTGGCGGAAGAATTTGGTTTTACAACCGAGTATGTAAGCGCCGATGTGGTAGAAGCAATCACTGAAGAAATAGACAAAACAGAAGATATGACCTCGCGTCCTCCTATCGTAACGGTGATGGGACACGTAGACCACGGGAAAACGTCCTTATTAGATAATATCCGGAAGACGAATGTCATTGCCGGCGAGGCGGGCGGTATCACCCAGCACATTGGCGCCTATAACGTAAAATTGCCGGATGGACGCCGTATTACATTTTTGGATACACCCGGCCACGAAGCCTTTACCGCAATGCGTGCGCGGGGAGCGCAGGTAACCGATATTGCAATTATCATTGTTGCAGCCGACGATAGCGTGATGCCCCAAACGGTTGAGGCGATCAATCATGCTTCGGTAGCAGGCGTGCCTATCGTGTTTGCTATCAACAAGATAGACAAACCGTATGCCAACCCGGAAAAAATTAAGGAAGAGCTGGCGCAAATGAACTACTTAGTCGAAGACTGGGGCGGCAAATATCAAAGCCAGGAAATATCCGCAAAACAGGGAACCGGTGTTCCCGACCTGCTTGAAAAAGTACTGCTGGAAGCCGATATGCTCGAGCTGAAAGCAAATCCGAATCGCCGCGCAACCGGTTCGGTCATCGAATCTTCGCTGGATAAGGGAAGGGGTTTTATTTGTACTGTGTTAGTCAATGGCGGCACATTGAAACAGGGAGATGTCGTATTGGCCGGTACGCATTACGGACGTGTAAAGGCAATGTTTAACGAGCGTAACCAGCGAATAGAGCAGGCAGGTCCGTCGGCACCGGCGATCATTCTCGGTCTTGACGGCGCTCCGCAGGCTGGCGATACATTTAATGTTTTGGAAACCGATCAGGAAGCGCGCGAAATAGCGACACGACGCGAACAGTTGCAGCGCGAACTGGGTCTGCGTACACAAAAACGCTTCGGACTGGAAGAACTCGGACGTCGTCGGGCGCTTGGTAACTTCCACGAATTGCACCTGATTGTCAAAGGCGATGTCGACGGATCGGTCGAAGCGCTGTCGGATTCCCTGATTAAACTTTCAACAGAAGAAATTCAGGTACATGTCATACATAAAGCTGTCGGTCAGATATCCGAATCCGACATTTCTTTAGCAGCAACAGCTGATGCCGTCATCGTTGGATTCCAGGTGCGTCCTTCGGCACAGGCGCGTCGAATGGCGGAAAACGAAGGTGTGGAAATACGCCTGTATTCAATTATCTATGATGCCATCAACGAAGTGAAAGATGCAATGGAAGGCATGCTGTCGCCTGAAATACGCGAAGATTTTTGCGGGGAAGTAGAAGTGCAGCAAGTATTTAAAATATCCAAAGTCGGGACAATTGCCGGTTGTATCGTGAAAGAGGGCAAGATCAAGCGCACCAATAAAGTACGCGTTGTTCGTGATGGTATTGTCGTGCATACCGGCGATTTGACTTCGTTGAAACGCTTTAAGGATGAAGTAAAAGAGGCAGTTTCCGGTCAGGATTGCGGTATCCATATCAATAACTATCACGATATCCGCGTAGGCGATATTATCGAGCCGTTTGAACAGATAGAGATAAAGAAAACGCTATGAACTGGTTGGATATAGTTATATTGTGCTTTCTGGGCGCCGGGCTGATAAAAGGACTGTTTGACGGAGTGGTCAAACAGGTGGTTGCACTCGTCGCGCTGATCGTCGGTATATACCTGTGTTCCAGAACTGCCAGTTGGTTATGTATTTACCTGGTGCAATTGGAATGGTTCCCGCAGGAAGCGGTTCTATTTGCAAGTTATTTTTTGGGATTTATCCTGATTGTAGGAATCATCCTGCTTGCAGGCAGTATCGTCCATCGTATTGTAGACGCTACGCCGTTAAGCATATTCAATCATATCATCGGCGGACTCATCGGGTTTGTCCTGATGGTTGTATTTATCAGCGTCATGCTTACCCTGATTGAGATGGTCGACCATCAATCGGCTCTCATCCCGCAGGAAATAAAGGTTGAATCACGTTTTTACTATGCGATAAAAAATATTATTCCGAATCATTTTCCGGGAAATTTGTTTGAATTACAAAAAGAACTTTTCGGATTAAATATTGGCAATATACCTTAGATCAATTGCTTTGAAATGGAAGACCAGGACCCTTTGTTAAATGGCATAACCGGTAGTGAATACAAGTACGGATTTACCACGGATGTAGAGACAGAAGCGATTCGTAAAGGGTTGGACGAATACATTATCCGTACGATTTCAGAAAAAAAGGAGGAACCGGACTGGCTGCTTGATTTTCGCCTGAAAGCATTTCGATACTGGCAAACGCTGGAAATGCCATCATGGGCGCATCTGAAGATTCCGCCAATCGATTATCAGGATATTATCTACTACGCTGCCCCAAAGAAAAAAAAAGAACTCAAAAGCCTTGACGAGGTAGACCCCGAGCTGCTAAAGACATTCGACAAGCTGGGTATACCGCTTCAAGAGCAAAAAATAATGAGCGGGGTGGCTGTCGATGCGGTGATGGATAGCGTTTCGGTTAAGACGACTTACAAAGATACGCTTGCAGAAAAAGGCATTATCTTTTGCTCATTCAGCGAGGCTGTAAAACATCATCCCGATCTTATCCGGAAATATCTCGGTAGCGTTGTCGGTTATCGGGATAATTTTTTTGCAGCGCTCAATTCGGCAGTTTTCTCTGACGGCTCTTTTGCCTATATACCCAAAGGCGTGCGCTGTCCGATGGAACTGAGCACCTATTTCCGTATCAATGCAGCCAATACAGGTCAGTTCGAGAGGACGCTGATCGTGGCCGACGACGAATCGTATGTCAGTTATTTAGAAGGATGTACGGCGCCAAGGCGCGACGAGAACCAGCTTCATGCGGCAATCGTTGAGATTATTGCCAAAGAACAGGCGGAAGTCAAATATTCGACGGTTCAGAACTGGTATCCGGGTGATAAAAACGGCAATGGCGGTATATTTAATTTTGTTACGAAACGGGGACTGTGTAAAGGCGAGGGGAGTAAGATATCGTGGACGCAGGTCGAAACCGGTTCTGCCATTACATGGAAATACCCATCCTGTATTCTGGCCGGCGATAACGCTGTGGGCGAGTTTTACTCGGTTGCCGTAACCAATCACCACCAGCAGGCCGATACCGGAACAAAAATGATTCATCTTGGCAGGAATACACGCAGCACGATCGTATCCAAGGGTATCTCAGCCGGTTTTAGTCAAAACAGTTACCGCGGATTGGTAAAAATTTCTCCGCGCGCCGAAAATGCACGCAATCATAGCCAGTGCGACAGTCTTTTACTTAGCGCTACCTGCGGCGCTCATACGTTTCCATATTCGGACATACAGAACGAGACTGCAATCGTTGAACACGAAGCAACAACTTCAAAGATTAACGAAGATCAACTGTTCTATTGCAATCAGCGCGGAATTGATACGGAAAAAGCGGTGAGCCTGATTGTAGGTGGCTATACCCGCGAAGTGATGAACAAACTGCCGATGGAGTTCGCTGTCGAAGCACAGAAACTTTTGGCGATTTCGTTGGAAGGAAGCGTTGGTTAATTCTTCCGAAAGGAAAAATTAACCGGTTATGAATTATAAATTATGAATTATGATGTTAGAAATAAAAGATTTACATGCCTCGATAAACGGGAAGGAGATTTTAAAGGGAATCAATATGACGGTACGACCCGGCGAAGTTCATGCCATTATGGGGCCGAACGGATCGGGTAAAAGTACGTTGAGCAATGTACTGGCAGGTCATCCGTCTTATGTGGTCACGAAAGGAACAGTTGCATACAAAGGGAAAAACCTGCTGGATTTAAAGCCGGAAGAGCGCAGTCGTGACGGTATCTTTCTAAGTTTTCAGTATCCGGTGGAAATACCCGGCGTGAGCATGGTCAATTTTATGCGTGCAGCTGTGAATGCGCATCGCGAGTATCAGGGTGAAGAACCGGTTTCCGCAACTGACTTCCTGAAGATGATGCGTGAAAAACGTGTATTGGTCGGGATGGACAGCAAACTGACCGGACGTAGCGTGAATGAGGGCTTTTCAGGAGGAGAAAAAAAACGCAACGAAATATTCCAGATGGCAATGCTTAATCCGTCGCTTGCTATCCTTGACGAGACTGACAGCGGCCTTGATATTGACGCCCTGCGGGTTGTGGCAAATGGCGTTAACAAATTAAAAACGCCCGATAATGCTACCATCGTAATTACCCATTATCAACGGTTACTCGATTATATTAAGCCGGATGTGGTACACGTTTTATTTCAGGGGAAGATTGTAAAAACAGCCGGACCTGAACTGGCGCTGGAACTTGAAGAAAAAGGCTATGACTGGCTGAAAGAATAATTACAAATTACAAATTACAAATTACGAAGTGAAAAAATTAAAAATATATCAGTGATACAGTATGTAGATTTATATATAAATTATGAGGAAGTGATAAGGCGTCATGCGCCTGAATGTATGAATGTTTTGCGTGCGCAGGCATTTGATGATTTCCGGTGTCAGGGTTTTCCAACTTTAAATGCGGAAGATTATCGTTATACGGATGTATCACAAGTTTTTTCGCCTGATTATGGTCTGAATATCAAACGCTTGAAGACACATATCGACCCGGCGGAGATTTTTCGCTGCGATGTGCCGAACATGAGTACGCAACTGTTTTTTATTGTCAACGATTCGTTTTATGAAGAAGTGATGCCGGCTTCTGCGCTTCCGAAAGGCGTTTATGCCGGCGGGATGAAAACTTTTGCAAAGCGCTATCCGGATATCGTCTCGAACTATTACGGTAAAATAGCAAAAACATCAGGAGATGCAATAACAGCGCTTAATACGATGTTTGCGCAGGATGGCTTCGTGTTTTATGTCCCTTGTGATGTAAAACTAAAAAGACCTGTTCAACTGGTGAATACAATCCGCAGCCAGTATCCCCCCCCTACCGGAGAGGTTAGGGGTGGTTTAATGGTCAACCGTCGTATTCTGGCGATCATGGAACCCCGTTCGGAAGCAAAGCTTTTAGTATGCGATCATAGCATGGACGGTGCGAAAAGTTTGGCGACGCAGGTGGTAGAGATTTTTGCGGAAGAGGGAGCGTATTTTGATTATTATGACCTCGAAGAAAGCGCCGGTACAACAACCCGTTTTTCATCATTATATGTTGAACAAAAGGCTTTTTCGAATGTGCTGGTTAACGGTATCACTTTAAATAACGGACTTACGCGTAATAATTATCGTATTATGCTGGATGGTGATGAAGCGGAAACAACACTTTGCGGTATGGCTATTCAGGATCAGAACCAGCAGGTTGATACATATACCCATATCACACATGCGTCGCCCCGGTGCAGGAGTACGGAATTGTTTAAAAATGTGCTGGACGATCAGGCTGTCGGAGCGTTCAGCGGGCGAATAACAGTAAGTGAGGGCGCTCAAAAGACGGAAGCCTTTCAGACAAACCGCAATATGTGCATGACGCACGAGGCGCGAATGTACAGCAAGCCCCAACTTGAAATATATGCCGATGATGTCAAATGTTCGCATGGCATGACAACCGGCCAGCTTGACGAACAGGCCCTGTTTTATTTGCAAAGTCGCGGTATTTCGCGCGAAGAAGCCAGCATGTTGCTCAGCGTCGCCTTTACATCCGATGTGATTGATAATGTACGGTTAGAACCTTTAAAAGACCGTCTTCATTATTTAGTAGAAAAACGTTTTCGCGGTGAACTTGCTCAGTGTGCAGGCTGCAATGTTTGTAAATAAACTATAATAAAAACCTGTACATTTTGTGTTTTGCTCAACTTTCACTACTTTTGGGCGCGATTTCGAGTAATAATTAATAATTATAATAGCATGAAAAGGAAGTATCTTTTTGAGATTTTTGTGATGATGTTTGTCTGTGTGCAATTAGTTTGCGGACAGGCTAAGTATGTTTTTTATTTTATTGGCGATGGAATGGGTATAAACCAGGTGAACATCACCGAAGTTTACCTTTCCGCCATGAAAGGCGAACGGGGGTCGGCCTCGCTGCTCATGACTCAGTTTCCGGTTGCCTCTATGGCCTCAACATATGCCGAGAACAGCGATGTGACCGATTCGGCGGCTGCAGGCACCGCACTTTCAACAGGAAAGAAAACAAATAACGGTTATATCGGAGTCGATTCCAGCTATGATCCTTTGGAAACAGTTGCGGAAAAAGCAAGGAAAGCAGGGAAAAAAGTAGGTATTGCAACAACCGTACAAATAAATCATGCTACGCCGGCTGTTTTTTACGCACACCAGCGCGATCGAAACATGTATTATGAGATTGCGCAGGATCTGATTCCTTCAGGATTTGACTTTTTTGCCGGCGGGGGTTTTAATAACCGCGATATATTATATGACAATACACAGGCGCCGGATATATATCCGCTCTTCGAACAGGCCGGCTATTTCATCGCAAAAGGATATGATGATTACAAGGCAAATGCCGGTAAATCAAAAAAGACAATTCTTGTTCATAAAAATTGGGAAGTGCCGGACGGAATACCGTATGCGATTGACCGTACAGGCGAAGACCTCTCGCTGAAACAGATAACTGAGGCTGCCATTGAAACGCTGACAAAAGATAATAACAAAGGATTTTTCCTGATGCTGGAAGGCGGACGGATTGACTGGTCGGCACATGCTAATGATGCGGCTACTACTATCATGGAAGTGATTGATATGGACGATGCGGTGAAGGTAGCCTACGATTTTTATAAAAAACATCCGAAAGAAACATTGATTGTAATTACAGCCGACCACGAGACCGGAGGTCTGACAGCCGGAACGGGAAACATGCGTATCAGCCTGCTTCAACATCAAAAAATGTCGTTCGAAAAGTTGACGGGAAGAATCAGGGAATTTTCGGCAGCAAAAAATGATAACGTATCATGGGAAGAAATAAAAAATCTGCTGACCGATAATTTAGGTTTCTGGAAAGAAATACCGATTAGTTGGAACCATGAAAAAGCGCTGCGTGACGCCTACGAAGAAACGTTTGCACTAAGAAGGGATTTGACCGCCCGCAATTATTCCGTCATTTCCACGAAAGCAAAACAGGTCATGAATGACATTGTTTTACTCAGCTGGTCTACAGGAGGACATTCTGCTGATTTCGTGCCGGTTTTTGCGATTGGCGCCGGACAGGAGCTGTTTAATGCCAAAATGGATAATACCGATATCCCGAAAAATATTATCAAAGCAGCAAAATATTAACCCTGTAGAGACGTGGCGTGCCACGTCTCATCTCATAACGTGCCACATCTAATAGAGCGCGCCACGTCTGTTTAGAATTATAAATTATTATTATCATGAAAGAAAAATATTTATTACTGTTATTGTTACCGGTGTTATTTGCCTGCACCGAAAAGGAAGGTGATGCAATGTATTTTAATGGGAAATACATCAAACAAACCATGGTGAAGGCGGCAGAATGGCAAATAGCCAATCCAAACCATAACCAGAAAGACTGGACAAACGGCGCTTTTTATGCCGGTATGTTTGCCGCATGGGAGACTACAAAATCGCAGCCGATTTATGATGCCATCATGGCGATGGCGCGCGATTCAAATCAATGGAAGCTTGGGCGCCGCTGGTACCATGCGGATGACCATGTCATTGCGCAAACGTATATGGATTTGTATCGTGCAGAGAAAAATAGGAAACAGGAAATGATTCAACCGACAATTGATACACTGACAAAGTTTATCACCGAACCTTATCCCGTAAGAGGGGTAGAGGTCATCAAATGGTGGTGGTGCGACGCCTTGTTTATGGGGCCGCCAACACTTGTGAAGTTCGGATTAACAACGGGTAATCCCCGTTTCCTTGAATATAACGATATTTATTATCAGGAATGTTACGACTTGCTCTATAATAAGGAAGAGCGGCTGTTTGCCCGCGATTTATATTATGTCATCAGGGGCGACAGTTCAGACCGTCATGAGGCAAACGGAAAACTTATCTTCTGGTCGCGCGGCAATGGCTGGGTGATGGGAGGTCTTGTTCGTCTGCTGAAAGAGTTGCCAAAGGATTATCCGAAGCGTTCATTTTATGAGCGTATTTTTAAGGAAATGAGTGCGCGCGTCGCGGAATTGCAACTGGAAGACGGTTTATGGCGTGCCAGTTTGCTTGACCCGGGTTCATACCCCGGCGGTGAAGTGAGCGGTTCGGGTTTTTTCTGTTATGCGCTTGCCTGGGGAGTAAATGAAGGTCTGCTGGAAGCTGCGAAATATCGTCCTGTTGCCGAAAAAGCCTGGATATCACTTAACAAATGCATAAATGAAGAAGGCAGGGTTGGATGGGTACAACCTATCGGCGCCGACCCGCGCAGGAACTTTAATGCTGATAGTTGGGAGGTATACGGTACAGGCGCTTTCCTTCTTGCCGGAAGTGAAATTATCAAGTTGAAATAATCTTTGTTTACATTATGAAATGGTTTGTAAAAGTTTTAAGGCAGTATGCTGATTTTAAAGGAAGAGCAGGCAGGGAAGAGTTTTGGATGTTTGTTCTGTTTTATATAATTTCGTCTTTTTTAATTTTAGCAGCCGGAATTGGTATTATGTTGCTGACAAAAAAAGAAGGCGCACTTCTTTTACCCTGTTTGTTTATGTTTGCTTTGTTAATACCTTGCTGGGCTGTTACGATTCGGCGCCTACATGATATTGGCAGGAGTGCATGGTTTTTACTTGTTAACCTGATCCCTGTTATTGGTGGAATTATGCTGCTGGTCGTATTAATTTCAAAAGGAAATGCGGATAATAACCAATATGGAAAGAATCCGGAAATTACAAAGCAAAATAATTACTATCGTATACGGTCGGCGTCAGTTGCCTTAATTATTTCCTCTATTGTCTGGCTGTTTTCACTCATCATTTTTATATTTTTTCATAACGGATTGATTAATAATCAAATACTACTATCGCTGCTTCTTCCGGTTGGCTTGATTATTTCCGGTTCAATCCTGTTTTCAAAGAGAATGTTCTCTTCAGATATCGCCTGGTCGTTAGTTGTTTTTTCGATTGTTTGGTTAGTAATAAAAATCTTTGAAGTTCGGGATTCAGTTCCCGGTTTACTGACATCTTTCAATTTACCGCTGGTTATTGAACAGTTGGTAATTTTAATTCCTTTTGCTCTTTTATTATCCGGTATCTATATCATGATAAAGAAAACCGACCGGACTGTTCCGGCCTGTTTGTTGTTTATCGGTTCGTTTATCTGGATTGTGTCGATTATTTTGAAAACAATACATGTTCCTTATTTCCAAAGTGATATGCTCTATTGTTTATCAAAAATGATGGAGATTGTTGTCCCTGTATCACTGATGGTTTTCGCGCGGACAATGTTGTCAAAAAATTTATCTACAAGAAAATCCAAAAATGAAATAGAGGAACCGGTAAAAATCGAAAAGGCTATCACTCTACAACCGATTGTAAATCAGGAAATGGAATCGATAATACAGCCGCAAACTGTTCCGGTAGTTGAATTGCCAGAGAAACCGCAAGCTGTTCCGGTAATTGAATCGGCAGAGAAACTGCAAGCCATTCAGGTAGTTGAGCTGTCAGAGCGACCGGTAACTATTGATGATTATCGTAAAAAGGTAGTTTTTCTTAGGGAAGACAGGGATGGCGATAATATTTGGGTCGTATATAAAGCGCCAACAAAAGCGATTGCGACAATGTTCCTGTCAAATCAGCAGATTGATCGACCGTCCTACTATGTTGTTGTGGAGACGCCCGAAGGTAATTTTGGAAAAGATATTAACGGAAATTATCAGGAATAATTACGAATTGTTTTTTCCGGCAAATTCCATCAGGTACGCTTTGATGAAATCATCTAACTTACCGTCCATCACGCCGTTTACATCGGATGTCTGGTAGTTGGTGCGATGATCTTTCACGCGGCGGTCGTCGAATACATAACTGCGTATCTGCGAGCCCCATTCGATTTTCAGTTTTCCGGCTTCTACCTTAGCCTTTTCTGCTAAACGATGTTGCATTTCCTTGTCATAGAGGATTGAGCGCAATTGACGCAACGCATTCTCCCGATTCTTGGGCTGATCGCGTGTTTCGGTGTTTTCAATCAGGATTTCCTCTTCTTCGCCCGTGTACGGGTCTTTGTACTGGTAACGCAGGCGTACACCCGATTCGACCTTATTCACATTCTGACCGCCGGCGCCGCTGGAACGGAACGTATCCCATGAAATATTGGCCGGACTGATGTTTACCTCGATGGTATCGTCGACAAGCGGCGTGACAAATACGGAAGCAAAGGACGTCATCCGCTTCCCCTGCGCATTAAACGGCGATACGCGCACCAGACGGTGCACACCATTTTCACCTTTTAGGTAGCCATATGCATAATCGCCTTCGATCTGCATCGTGACGGTCTTTATGCCTGCTTCGTCGCCGTCCAGCATATTACTGATGGTTACTTTATACTTTCCGGACTCTCCCCAGCGCATATACATTCGCATCAGCATCGAAGCCCAGTCCTGACTTTCCGTACCTCCGGCGCCCGAATTGATTTTCAAAACGCAACTCATCTGGTCGGCTTCTTCGCGAAGCATGTTGCGAAACTCCAGATTTTCAACCAGTTCTTTTGCCCTGTTACAGGCCGCATCAACTTCCACTTCTTCAATGACGCCTTCCTTTACATATTCAAAGGCGAGCTGTAACTCTTCCGCTGCATCATGCACCTCTTTGTACAGATCAATCCATTTTTTCAGGCCTTTTACGACCTGCATTTGCTTTTCGGCACGTTTCGTATCTTCCCAGAATGACGGGTCATGCGTCCTTAACTCTTCTTCTTCCAGTTGAACGGTCTTCGCATCGACGTCAAAGGAACCTCCTCAACGCCTGCTCGCGTTCCAACAAGTCTTTTAGTTGGTCTGGTGTAATCATTTTTTTATAAAATTATGTGATGTATTCTGAATCAGGGTGCAAAATTAAAAATTTTTTTGTATTTTGCAGCTCGATTTACAAAGGAAATCCCGAAATCGAATTTTTTTTTGGTATTTCAAAAAAATGTAATACTTTTGTCATACTAAATATAGTAAATATGAGGACAGGATCATTAAATAACAGAAAAGTAACAGCATTTCGTCTAAACGAAGAATTGTTTGCACGTTTGAAAGTGGAAGCCAATAATGTAAACAGAAGCCTCAATAATTATGTCGAGAGTTCTTTTATGGGGCTTGTCTATGGCAAGCCTAACAAAACAACGCTTGTGGCAATACGGGAAGCGCAGGAAAGCGACAATTTGGAAACACTTGACATGGAAAATTTTGAATCGTTTATTGCTTCCTTATAAAAGAACTTAAATATACAACACAATTCAAGAAAGACCTTAAAAATATACAGAACCCAAAACGAATTGCCGATGTAAAAAAGTTCTGAAAATTTTAGAAAAAACAGGGAAAATTGTAATTGTAAAATGGAAAAGAATTGAAAAACAAATATTTAAATAATAAAAATATGAATGAAAAAATTTTAATTTACCTAATGACAGGTTTTTACCTGTCAACCCTTCCTGTATATTCTCAAACAGGAAATGAAACCCTTACAGTTCAATCTGTAACAACCGAATATAAATTTACAATAATCGATGAGAAAGAGGGAGAAATAATTCTTTCATTAGAAGAGATGAAAGAGTATTTTGAAAATGCAAAGGTTACTAAAATTATTAAACCGGAAAAAATGAAGGCAAAATTCGTAGTAGGAGAAGGGTATATGTACGCAGATGATGAAAGGTTTTTGTTTGAATTTACGATAAAAAGAAAAAAATACAATATAGGAGTAGGGCCGGGAAGTAAATTTATCGTACAAAAAAAGGAAGGAAAATACACTTTACTGCCAAATGAGACAGTAAAAGAATCACCGCCACCAAAATTCTAATAAAAGAAATGATGTGGCGGCGTTTTCCTCGAATTACGAGCTTTACGGGGATATGTCGCGGCGGGTGATGTCGGCGCTTTCGGAATTTGTTGAGGATGTGTCGGTTTATTCGATTGACGAGGCTTTTTTGGATTTGTCGGGGTATGCACATCTGAACCTGAAGGCGTACGGGGAAAGGATTGTGAAAAAGGTTTCCCGCATTGTTCCGGTGTCACTGGGGATCGGGCCTACCCGGACGCTGGCCAAGGTTGCGAGCAGGTATGCGAAAAAG
>Ga0082212_10001931_pt1 | contig 30473 bp, 30 predicted proteins | sample TergutNt197P3_FD_71548 | JGI IMG/M metagenome (GOLD analysis project Ga0082212, IMG submission 71548) | Neocapritermes taracua P3 segment gut microbial communities from Petit-Saut dam, French Guiana - Nt197 P3 | ecosystem: Host-associated > Arthropoda: Insects > Digestive system > Gut ...
CCAAAAACAAAAAGCCCCGATACCGCAGTATCAAAGGCTTTCCTAATGCTTATGGGAGTGGACGGATTTGAACCGCCGAAGCGAAACGCAACAGATTTACAGTCTGCTCCCTTTGGCCACTCGGGAACACTCCCACTACGGCAATAATTATATCATACTTTTTTTGAAAATACAATACTTTTTTTAAATTTTTTATAATATTTTTAAATTTCTTTAAAAAGTATAGCAGAACTGCTATATTCATCAAGTATTATGGTCGGTTACATGAAACTCCTTTAAATTCCCGATTTTATTTCTACGCTCCGTCAATACAGCCTCAACCTCGTTCCAGTCAAGCTCTCTGTCTGCACATAAGACCAAAATATGGTATATTAAATCAGAAATTTCGTTTTTTAATTCGTCGTTATCATTATTTTTTGCGGCAATAATCATCTCCGAACATTCTTCGCCACATTTTTTAAGAATTTTATCTGTCCCCTTCTCAAATAAGTAACAGGTATAAGACCCTTCCTCGTGCTTTTCCTTTCTGTTGAGGACTATTTTGTATAGCTCTTTAATTATATTCATACAATTATTATCCTTAGTTATATTCTTTATCCGCTGAACGCTTTAAATACTACAGTTATCAATAAAAGCGGGGAGCGTTTATACTCCCCTGCCCTTTTTGATTATTGACTATATATAATTATTTTAATCCCGCGAAATATTTTATCGTCCTTACCATGTTGCTGGTGTAGGAATTTTCGTTGTCGTACCACGAAACAACCTGTACCTGGAACAATCCTCCGCCTATATCGGTGAGCATTGTTTGAGTAGCGTCAAACAATGAGCCATAGGTTGAGCCGACAATATCGGACGATACAAGCTCTTCCTCGGTATACCCGAACGAAGGGTTAGATGCCTTTTTCATAGCCGCATTAATACTTTCCTTTGTAACATCACCCTTTACAACGGCGGTAAGAATAGTTGCGGAACCGGTGATAACGGGTACGCGCTGTGCCGAGCCGATTAACTTACCGTTGAGTTCGGGGACAACAAGTCCGATTGCCTTAGCCGCGCCGGTTGAGTTAGGAACAATGTTAGCGGCGGCGGCTCTTGCGCGTCGTAAATCACCTTTGGGGTGAGGGCCGTCCAAAGTCATTTGGTCGCCGGTATAAGCGTGTATTGTACACATTATACCCGATTGAATAGGCGCGAGGTCGTTTAAAGCCTTAGCCATAGGCGCGAGACAGTTCGTCGTGCACGATGCCGCCGATATAATATCATCGCTCGCTTTAAGCGTATTCTCGTTTACACCGAATACAATAGTAGGTAAATCGTTACCGGCGGGTGCCGAGATAATTACCTTCTTCGCGCCGGCTTTAATATGGGCCTGTGACTTTTCCTTTGACACATAAAATCCGGTACACTCGAGAACCATGTCTACGCCGAGCTTTCCCCAGGGTAGATTAGCCGCATCACGTTCTGCATAAATTTTGATATTCTTTCCGTCAACCGTAATAGAATCATCACCGGAAGAAATGCTGTCCGCTTTATACGCCCCCTGTGCCGAGTCATACTTTAAAAGGTGAGCGAGCATTTTAGGATTTGTGAGGTCGTTAATAGCGACCACGTCATATCCGTCTGCCCCGAACATTTGCCTGAAAGCGAGACGCCCAATGCGCCCGAAACCATTAATTGCCACTTTTACTGCCATGATAGAAACCCTCCTACAAAAAATATAATTTGTTAAGCCCTGTTATTGTTTATTTATTAACAAGGGATATTATAGCATAACAGGATTTATTTGTCAAGGTTTAAATAAACTTTTCTTTAGAGCTTAAAAATTGCCTTTATTTATTACTGCCGACGCTTGAAAGAGGATTATTATTAACCGCCTCTCGCATTTGTTCGTTCGCTACATGGGTGTATATTTGTGTGGTACCGAGGCTTTCGTGTCCCAAAACCTCCTTCAAAACGCGAATATCAACCCCGTTGCGATACATTAAGGTTGCTGCGGTGTGCCTAAGCTTGTGTACCGAAAAGCCCAAGCCGTCTAATCCGCATACCTTCAACTTATCCGCAATAATCTGTTCAATTCGTCGCCCGGATATACGTGAACAACGATTGCTCAAAAACATCGCTTTTTCAAATCTGAGCGACTCTTTTTGTTCACAAAGCTCTTCTCGCATCTTAATATACTTGTCATGAGCATAGACGCAGGCGGGGTTCAGATAAATAATACGCTCCTTACTTCCCTTCCCGAGTACGCGTATGTAATAAATATCTTCGCTCTCGACGGCGGTATCGACGCGTTTTTCCTTTTTTAAATCGTGTATGTTCAAACCGACAAGCTCGCTCAGCCTCATTCCGCAATTGAGGAAAAACGTCATAACGCAATAATCCCGCACCGATTTCCAATCATTATTATCATAATCACATGACGATAATAGCGATATCGCCTGTTCCAAGGTCAACGCTTTTGGTAAAGGCGGCTTGTCCTTAGGCATTTCGAGATTTTGGGCGGGGCTGACCTCGAACCACTGTTTGTTGTTGGTAAGATATTTGAAAAACTGACGAATAGCGACGGCGCGGCGCGCTCTCGCTTTTTTTGAGTTACTTCGCTCACCCGCGAGATAATGCAAAAACTCGAGGATATCATACAACGCCGTTGTCTTTATTATATCCTCGTCAAAATCGGCAACATCTATATCCTCAAACACAATAGAGTCCGGCACCAACCCTTGTTTTATTTTTAAAAAGCGGAGAAAGCTTTTAAGGTCATAGAAATAACTTTTAACGGTATTCTGTGAACGACCTTTAATTGTCGAAAAATAATCGAGAAACTCCCGCAAAAACTGTGGTACTTCGTTTTTGTTATACATTAACTGTGACCGTTTCCTTCTTTAAAAATTTGCTTTAGAAAAATATTTTAACAGAATTATACGCAATTGTCAACATAAAAAAATCCCTCTCTATGTAAACAAAGAGAGGGTAACCCAAATAAAATGATTTGCGTAGAATAAAAAGAAAGGAGACAACAACTGTCGAAATTGTGAAATAATTAAATGACAAGTACGCGAGGGTAAAACTAATGTTATGTCATCGAAAACAATTATAACACGATTATTCATGTTTGTCAACTGTAAATAAATGTTTTTAAAAAGGAAAAATATTTTTAGTAAAAATGCCGAAAAAACCCATTATTTTTTGTTGATATTTTCAAGAATATCAATTATGCCGTCACACTGTTCAGGGGTGGGCGGCGTTTTTGCTTTATAATCGCTTATTAATCCGATTAACTCATTTTCCGATGAGGCAACGGCGATATGACCGCCGACACGAAGTCGTAGTGACGGTTCGCCCGAAAAGAACAAAATACTGTCAATCCAGATATCGTAACCATTTGAGCGAAGTATACTTTTCAATATTTCCCTTTGTCGCTTAATTTGGTTAAACGGGTTTTCCATAACGACCTCGGTTATTTTCCCCTTACGATAATATTTGCGCTGAGTCCAACTCGCGGAATTGTCCGCGCCCATTATCACGCCGGAGTGATTCTTAACTTCGACAATCAGTATTCCGTTTTCGCTTATCAATAAAAGGTCAAGCTCTGAGCGATTTTTTTTGTATCGTATAGGAAGGTTGGTAAAAACGGTATAGTTGCCGTTAAGCTTTTTTGCGATTTTAACCAAAAATCGCTCTCCTTTGTATCCCGAAACGAGGATATTATACTTTTTTGCCGCAAAAGAGTACCCTAAAAGAAAGAGTGTCATTATAGCCGCGAATACAACCCCTATAGATATATAATACTCCTCGAACCGTTCAGAACGCGCAATTTTAAATATATATATAAGAAAAAGAGCCACGGGAAAAGAGCCAAAAAACACCTGTACAACGAACAACGCCGATATTTTCCCAAAGTTTGGCGATTTATTTTTATAAAGTTTTATCATTCTCCGGACTCTTCCTCGCCATATATTTCCTAACAATCGGCATACCGATTCTGAACCAAAGCGGTTCCATTTTCTTTCCGACTTTTTTTAACGAAGCTTGTATAGGTATAGACTGTGGGCAACGCGGCTCGCATTGTCCGCATCCTACGCAGCCTTTTGCGGTTCCTCTTTTTGAATGTGTCGCCCCCGTATTCAAAAGATATTGATTAAACGATTTTTTATCCATACAATAAGCATTATAAGCAGAGAAACACCCCGGTATATTAACACCGGCGGGACAAGGCATACAATAATCACAACCGGTACAGGGAATCGTTTTTAATTCGTTAAACGCGTCGGTAACCCGCTCAATAACCTTTAACTCGTCTTCGGACATACAGTTTGGGTTTGAATCCTTTGCTACTACTATATTGTCCTCTAACTGCCACATTGTTTTCATTCCCGATAAAACACAACTCACCTCGGGGTGGTTCCAAAGCCAACGTAATGCGTATTGTGCCGGCGACATTGTTTCCGACTTAAATATATCCGCCGCTTTCTTGGGGATGCGCTTTGTATCTGCTAAAAGCCCGCCGCGAAGCGGTTCCATGATGATTACCGGGATATTTTTCGAATGGGCGTATTGTAACCCGTTTAACCCCGCCTGATTCTTGATATCTAAGTAGTTATATTGAATCATGCAAAAATCCCAGTTGTAGCCGTCGATAAGCTTAATAAAGTCGCCGCCTTTCCCGTGAAACGAGAACCCTATATGCTTAATTTTCTCGTCTTCTTTCTTTTTATTAACCCATTTATCGAGTCCCATCGCCAATAATCCCGAAAGCTCGGCGGGATTATTAAGCATATGGAGCAAATAATAATCAATGTAATCGGTTTGAAGGCGAATCAACTGTTTTTCGAAAATTTTATCAAGGTCGTCATAAGTTTTACACATGAACAGCGGGATTTTCGTCGCTATTCTCACCTTATCGCGCATATTATTACTGTGAAGGATTTTTCCGAGCAATACTTCTTTACCCGAATAGATGTATGCCGTGTCGAAATAATTTACGCCTTTTTCGATTGCTTTAAGCACTAATTTTTCCGATTCCTCATAGCTATCGGGCAATCTCATGCACCCGAAACCGAGGTTAGGTAGGTTGTTTCTATAATTCATAGCGATATTATAACATATACATTTATAGTTGTCAACGATTTACAACTTTTTTAATTATAAGGTTGATTTTTTTTTTATTGTGTGTTATTATTAGTTGGTGAGACGTAAGTCATTGGGGATAGGAGCCGTAATGTTCGATAAAATATGGGAGCTTTTTACTTCCGACGAAAAATTAGATAAGCTTTTTACCCGTTCGTTGGTGGTCGGTTTTGCAATTCTGATATTTGTCATAGCATATAAGTCGAGCGCGGCTTTGTTGACGGCTTTGGGGCTTATAATACTCGGTGTGATTATAGTTACCGTCATGATACGAAAATCGGATAAACGCGCCGAGGAAGAGTGGCAAAAGCTGTTGAACGAGGAAGATGACGGCGAAACGGGCTATATAGCGGTTCGCCCCGAGGAATTAGAGAGCGCACCTTGGGAGTTGCGTAAACCCGATTTGGGACGCGGAAATATTCATAAGGAGCATAATGATGACCGAGAACAGATTTAAAGAGCTTTTTCCGGGGAAATACATCTGCGTGAACAAGATTAAGGAAATGTTCACGGCGGCGGAGGACAGATATGTAAAGGCAATGTCGATTTGCATGATATTAACCGTTGCGGCGGTGTTTAATCCGGTAATGATTACCGTCTTTATTTTTATAAACGGGAGTATTTCGAATTTAATTCTTCTTCTTTTAATGATTGCTTTATTTGTATACTCGTTTATAATGAAAAAGTTTTCGTTTATTGGCTTAGGTGCCGTCTCTCTCGCAAAACTGTATCCTTTTTCGGAGGCAATGTCGGATACATTTATTGCCGCGGCTATGTTTTTTTTATTGTATCTTATATTCCGCATTAAAAGAAACAGCGAGCTTTCAAATTAAACTTTAAAATCACTTGACAATTGTGTGTTACTTCTGTTATAATATTAGGAAACATCTAAAAGGTAACCACCGAAAACCTGTTTTGTGTAATTGAGGCTTATGTATGAAAATAATTGACGTTATAAAAAAGAATGCCTATTCGTTGATTTTTGTCTTCGTTGCTTTTGCTATGATGGCGGCGGTTAGCTTTTTTTCGCTATATGATATATTATTAATCGGAATTTCGGATAAAGCGAATTTATATGTCGAAAATGCCGAGGAGCATATGAAAGCCGACCTTCTCGAGCTTGAGCTGACCGTATCAAACGCGGCGACGGCTGTTTCAAATATTCTGAAAAACGGCGGAAACGCCGATGACGCGCGCAATTATATTGTTTCCTTAACCGAGAACATTACCAAAAATAATGAAGATAGCGGAATCTTCGTCGTTTACGGCTGTATCGGCGACGAATACATAGACGGCACACTTTGGAGCCCGCTCGTTGACGCAACTGATGAATTATACAATTACAACGGTGATACCGTGCCGTTTGAGTTGAAAAAGCGTCCCTGGTACATCGCGGCGGATGCCGCCGTCGCCGGTGAGGTCGCGCTTTGTAAACCGTACATAGATTCGGCAAGCGGCGAGTTGGTCATTTCCGGCTCTGCAAAGGTTATGGTCGACGGCAAGGTGGCGGGCATAGTTGCCGCTGACATTTATATGAACAGATTTCTCAACTTTATTGAAGAGTTTGACGAAAAGGCAAACGGTCGCATTATGATTGTCGATTCCAATTATAACATTATTATTCACACGATTGATGAATTTAACAATCTTAATTTAGCCGATAAACACCCCCAGTATGTCGATTTACTCGACACTCTCGCCGATGCAGAAACGGTAACCGATATAAGACTTAGCAATTTGGACGGGGCAAATGCGTCGGTACACGGAAGGTATATGAACTCGGCGAGTACTGTCGACGAAAGCTTTAGTATGCTTGTGGTATACGCGCTCAACGAAATGAACCAAAACTTGTGGTATACCGGAACCGCTTTATGTTTGTTCGCCATTTTATTCGCGATTTTGCTTATGGGAATACTTACACAGTTTGCTGTCGAAAAGACCGATTCGAAACAGGAAAGTATGAGCAAGTCGTTGTTCCTTACGAGAATATCACACGAGATAAGAACACCCATGAACGTAATCATGGGAATGAGCGAGCTTATTATAAGAGAGAAGCCGTCTCCGAGTATTCAGGATAATGCAGTTGCTATCCGTAACGCCGGCAATAATCTGTTATTGATTATTAACGATATATTTAATCTTTCTAAAATTGAGACCGGTAAAATGGCAGTCGAAGCCGAAGATTTTATATTGGCGTCGGTAATTAACGATGTTACCGGTATTATTCGAATGCGTATTATAGGCAACAGAGTCCGCATGATGGTCGATATTGACCCGAATCTCCCCGCCGTTATTATCGGCGACCGAACTAAGGTGAGACAGATGATGCTTAATTTATTGGCAAACTCTGTTAAGTATACCGAGGAGGGGATTATCCACCTTCAATTATCTAAAATTACTCTCGAGGACGGGAAGCCCGGGCTTTGTATAAAGGTAAAGGATACGGGAATAGGCATACAGGAAAACGAACTAAAACGGATTATTGAAAGTAAGCCTCTCGCCACCTTCAAACGCTGGGCGGCGGAAAGCACCGGCTTAGGCTTGGCTATAACTCGGGCTATCTGCAAAGCCTTGGGCGGAGAGTTTTTGATAGAAAGTGTTTTCGGCGAAGGTACCGTTATTGCTATTACAATCCCCATCAAATACGATTATAATGACTTTATTCCTTTCGCAAAGGTAGAGAATAAAAATGATAAATATGTACTCTTTTACGGTGAACGGCGGGTTATTGCCGAATCAATAGAGCTTTCGTTGAAAAATCTCGGCGTAAAATATGTTCGTATTCAAAATTTGCGCGAGGTACGGAGTATATTGCACGAATTTACGCACGTACTTCTCCCCGCCTTCCGCTATGGGAGCATAACCGCCGAGCTGAAGGAATACGGCGTTCAAGGAAGTCCGCCACAAATTATATTGTTTACCGATATTTCGGACAATGTGAAATTCCGCGATGTAAAGACGCTTACGACGCCGCCACATATTCTTTCGGTTGCAAACGTATTAAACGGAATTGACGAAAATCATGAGGAAATAGGTCACGACGCCGAAAGATACCCGCCATATGCCCCCGACGCAAAAATACTTATTGTAGACGATATAACCGCAAATCTCTTGGTTATGGAAGGGTTGTTGGCGTTGTACTCAATTAAGACGGCAACGGCAAAGCGCGGCACAAAGGCGATTGAAATGGTTCAAGCGGAGGAGTATGATATTGTTTTTATGGACCATATGATGCCCGAAATGGACGGGATAGAAGCTACCCGCCATATTCGCGAACTCGAGGACGATTCTTTTAAGATGTTGCCTATTATCGCGCTTACGGCAAATGCGGTTTCGGGAATGAGAGAGGTTTTCTTGGAAAACGGAATGAACGACTTTTTGCCGAAGCCGGTAGAACCGGATAAGCTCGAGGACATTTTGTTTAAGTGGTTGCCGGAGGAGAAGATTAAAAAGCGCGACACGCTCGTGAAGAATACCGACGAGACTATTGAGGTCGGTAACGATTTCACAAATACGCTCGGGCGAATCGAAAGTATATCTGTCGAACGCGCACTGACATATGCGGGGGGGTCACACTCGCTTTTAGAAAACAATGTGCGTATGATTTCCGGGCTTTTGCCCGGAAGTGCGGAAAAGCTCGACACCTTGATTAAAAGCGATATTTCGCTTTTTGCCATAAACATTCACGGGTTTAAAAATATGCTCGCGAATATAGGCGCGTATCTTTTGGCGGAGCGTGCAAAGGAAATTGAAGGACTCGCAAAGGAAGGCGAAAAGGACGCGTGTAATGAGTTGTATCTTTTGTTTAAAGAAGACACAATGATACTTATAAGACAGCTTCAAATGCTTTTATCCGAGCCGGAGAGTAAGGAACCCGGAGACATTAATGATGTATATAACGCGGTTGAGCGACTTAACGAGGCGGCGGAATTTTTCGACAGCGCGTTAGCTCTTGAGATTATTAATAATTTAATTGAATATACGTATAACGAAGACATTAACAAATTATTAACGGAATTGTTTAGAGCCTTTGAGCAATTTGAATTTGACAAAGCGGCCGAAATAATTACACAAATTAAACAATACAAGGAGGTTGCAATTTAATGGATATAACGCCAGCAACGAGAAAAAAAGTTATTTTTGTAGATGACCAGGTTTCTAACCTCTTGATAGGGCGAAATGTTTTATCGCCGGATTATGATGTGTTTACCGTCCCGTCGGCAGAGAAAATGTTCGCTCTTTTAAAGAAGATTGACCCCGATTTGATTCTTTTGGATATAGAAATGCCGGAAATGAATGGGTATGAAGCGATTGAGATTTTAAAGAACGAACCGAAAACTTTAGAAATACCGGTTATTTTCCTTACCGCAAAAACCGACGCGGGGAGCGAGTTAAAGGGATTAGAACTCGGCGCGATTGATTATATATCAAAACCGTTTTCTCCGCCGCTTTTGTTAAAGCGGATAGATAATCACCTTCTTTTCGCCGTGCAAAAGCAAGAGTTGCAAAAATATAATAAAGACCTCGAAGATATTGTGAAAGCAAAAACGGAAACGATTGTGGAGCTTCAAAACGCAGTTCTCGAAACCGTAGCCGAGCTTGTGGAAACGCGAGACGAAACAACCGGCGGTCATATCGAGCGTACACAGGTATATCTGAAAACACTTTTTGACGGCTTGAAAGAGACCGGAATATATAACGAAGAAATCAAAGATTGGGACGTCGAAATGATTGTTCGGTCGGCACAATTGCACGATGTCGGTAAAATCTCTATAAGAGAGGACGTTTTGAACAAGCCCGGAAAGCTCACCAAGGACGAGTTTGAGGAAATGAAGAAGCATACTATTATCGGCGGCAAAATAATCGAGCATATTCAAGAGCGCACAACCGAACAACCTTTTTTGGAATATACAAAAACAATGGCGGTCAGTCACCACGAAAAATGGGACGGTACCGGTTATCCCTATGGGCTTAAGGGCGAGGAAATACCTCTTGAGGGGCGATTAATGTCAATTGTTGACGTTTATGACGCATTAGTGTCCGAGCGACCTTATAAAAAAGCGTTCTCTCATAACGAAGCGGTTCAAATTATAAAAGACGGAAGCGGCACACAATTTGAACCCGCGCTTGTTGACCTTTTTCTGAGGGAACAGAATAAATTCGAGGAAACGGCGAAAAACATACGTAAATCACACCTTTTCGGAGCTATGGACGATTAATTCTAAGAAATTTTCGCGAATTTTTAAAAATATGTATTGACATCTATAATGAATTATGGTATAATTGCAAAATATTATGCGCCGATAGCTTAATTGGATAAAGCGTCCGGCTACGGACCGGAAGACTGGGGGTTCAAGTCCTCTTCGGCGTGTTGTACCTCTTTGCCGTTAGATATTATATCTTTTCGTTGCATTTAATGATGATTAATTTTTAGTGGCTAAGGAGTATACGTTCTGGGTGTGGCGCAGATTGGTAGCGCGCTACCTTGGGGTGGTAGAGGCCGCAGGTTCAAATCCTGTCACTCAGATGATTATAAAACCGCTTTAGCAGTGAAGTTAAGGCGGTTTTTAATTTTAGGCGAATCTCATATTTTTAGACAAAACAAACGTAAAAATCAATGCGTGGGGGTGTCAAAAGGGGTGTCAGATTTTAAGAGCCGAAAACCCGCCACGACTGACGACCGTAGCGGGTATATACTTAATTACATAGCGCGGGCATAACTGCCCTCTATGAACTTTCAGCGACATTCTCATTCTTGCCGTTCTTCCAAGCCGAATTACCGCCGAGCCGAGAAAGAAGTATTTTCCGTGCTATCTTGTACTCATCTCCGATAAATCCGAGGGAGAGCAGCCAACATCTAAAAGCATACTTGGGGTTATCGTCAATCCCCCGCTCCTTGGCAACAATCCGCTTTTTGGTTTTGGCAGTTTCGCAAATTTTATGAATAAGGGTTGAAAAAGCGGCAACCTCATCGCTTGTCAATGCGTTCTCATTCCAAAACCACGGAAATTTGAGAGTTTCATCAGTTTTTAGTATAGGAATATTGTTGACGGCGAGAGCAACTTTAATGAGCGGGGCTTTTGCATCCACCATTTTATAGATGTTGTCGAGTTTATCAGACGTGAGGTCTCCGATGGGGATTTCGATTGTCAGCTTGTCATATTCGGAGTCGGTTTCAACGACGGCGGGAAATTCCGAGTATTCCTCGGTGGTTGCCTTAAATTCATGTTTTTCGCAAAGGTCAGCAACCAACTCCCGATTGTCATCGCCTGTGACGGTTCCGCTCTTGTCAATGTGATATTCGCCAACCGAGTAAGCGAAGGTTGGGGCTCCGAGGTATTTTGATGGCGTTCCGGTGATTTCGCTGATTGATTTTACAAGTAATTTTCTGTCTGCTCCTGTTACATTATAAGTTAATTTCATGGCTTTTCTCCTGTTTTCTTTAATTTTCGGTGTTTACCGTAGTCACAGTATACCTCTGTTTTGAACATAAAGCAAGCCGCTGAATCCACCAAAGATGTGCGGCAAAAACTGTTGATTGTGCATAACAAAGAACAACTCCGACAGGATTATTACCCCGCCGGAGCTTATTCTATATGCCTAACTTCTTAACAATCCCTTTCAAACTCGATTTTATAACCTCTTTTTCCTCTTTGGAGCTTCCCGAAACAAGCAAAAAGTATAATTCTGACATCGTGCCGAGTACGTTCCTTAAATCCGCAAGCTCCAAGTCTAAATTGTCACTTGTCGGATTTTGAACATAATTCCCCTTGTCAGTTCCGTACTTTTCTAATCCGGATTGCAAATCGTTAATCAATGATTGTAGCGGCGATACTTCCGTAGGTTCGTTATTGGAAGGCGTTACTATTTTTATATTCTGTTCAGCGGTAACAGGCTCATCGGCGTGACGTTGACTATGTGCAAGGTGAGCGAGAGCAGCCCCGGCAAGTATATATGTTTCCTTGTCATGTTTATCCAAATTAAGCGATGTCAGCGTATCCAGTGAATCATGCTCCCATGCTTTGATTTGTTCTTTGGTGAATATCTGCTCCATATTCGCTCCTATGTACAAGAGCGGCAATATACCGCTCTAATTATTTATGGTGTGACCGCCAAATTATCAATAATCAAATCCGCTTTTTCAATCCCGCAATGCACAAAATCAAATCTAAGTCCATACTTACGCATATTTTCAACACGAATGATGGTTTCATAGAAATTGGCATGAGTCCATAAGTGAATGCTTACTCCTCGATTTTGTGCTTGTATAAGTGATTCTATAAGCATTTTATTTGGTTTGCCGTCAACCCAAAGCGTATCATCATAATCAACAAATGCAGTTTGACCGGATTTTAATTGCCGTAACCGCTCATAGACAGTCATTATGACAAGGTAATATCCATGCCGCCGCCGTTTTCAAAGTGTTTGTGATAAAGCTCCGAAACATAAGCAACATCATGTCCGCTCCAACCGCCGGTATCAAGACGTTCAATCAAAAACTCTACTCTTGTGATTTCCTCTTGCACATCTCTTTGGATTGCACACAGTTCGTCATATATCGCAAGTTTGATTGACCTTGCCATCTCGATTGCTTCATTGAGTATTACTTCATAATGATGTTCACGCTTCACCCACAAATGAAAATGTTCTTTTAATTCTTGCGGAGTTGCCGCAAAAGAATAAGATGCTGGTCTTTGAGAGTCGGACATATCCGTGTTAGCGACATATTTTATACGGTCACTTACGATTTTTTCAAAGCACAGCTTTTTCTTGTTGTCGTGTTCACTCATTCGCAAATGTATCTCACCGAAGCCACGAAACGCCGATGCCCTCATACAAGGTGCGCTTCTGCCATGCCAAAGTGTACCTATTGCAAATTCTGTTGAAATTTTGTCGCATAAAGCGTGAAATTCCTTGTGTTTATCGCTATTATACATTATTATTCTCCTTTATTTATTATAATATATGCCTGTTTGAATTCTGCCGATTCCGCAATCGTCCGGGCGTACTGTATAATGCGAGCTGTCCCCTTGGGGCATTTGTATCTCTCGCACATACCGTCAATCTGATTTCGGTAATTTTGCAGAAGTTCTTTTGCTTGCTGCTTAGTCATATCACGGTACAGGGTCTACAATATTTGCACCGTTATAAGCACGAGCGGGTCTCCTGTTACAAATGTCACGGAATAAGAAGTGACCGAGACCGCCGACTGTTGTTGCCGGAGGTACTAAATCAATCGGAGCCGTTATCGCACCATTTGAACCCCATACAATTCTGTAGCACTTATCAAGGCGTAATCTGTCTGAGTAGAGTAAATCGCCGATATTATCCTCACAGACGTAAGTGACCGCATCCGCTCCTGTGCCGATTTGGATTTGAACGACCTCTGCCCCTGTAAGCATTGTTTTCCAGTTCTCTAAATCTTGACCGGTTAAAAAGATTTTGAACATCAGATGCTTTCCGTCAAAAATCTCATTGCTATTGCATTGTAAAGTAACGAAACTTCCCGATACAATCGTAACCGATGTACACAAAAGAAAGTTTTCACGTTTGATTTTTCTTTCCATGATTATTCTCCTTATAATTTTGAATTGATTTCCCTTAATATTTCAAGGGTTTCTTGCCCTGTTTTCATACTTTCGGCTGTATGGCTTGCATTTTCGGTGCTTATTCGCAAGGTTTGAGTATTAATGTACAAATTCCTTACGGTCAGTAAGAGAATTCCGACATTAAGCCAAGCACCCCACCACGCACCGATTGCACCTCTATCAGACGAATTCTTCTGATTGTTGTTCATCTTCTGTCTCTACTGAGGGGCTTACCGCATTTTTGAAGAATCCACCGACCATTGTTTCTGCTTGCTTTCCTAAACCGTTAAAAGCATTTATGGTCTTTTTTCGTACATCTTCATTTGCCAAGCAAGCACCTAAACCTATCAATAGAGCGGTTTTTAATAAATTATTATCCATGTTGTTTTCTCCTTTATATTAAAAGCGGGGCGGTAATTAAACCACCCCGCCGAATGGTTTAACGTAAACTCATAAACGAATTAAGTGTCGCAAAACTTTTCTCACGAACCACTTATTAGAAGAAGTCGCCGCAACAATCTTCGTCACGGTCACGCCGTCTGCCACCACCGCAACCGGTAGAAATAACTTGATTGCACGGTACAGATGATACGCCCCAAGTCGGAGGACGTTTCAAGGATTCGCATGACAATCTGTCAATGTCTCTGTCGGTTTTGCAGAACCCGTCTTTAACCACGCCGTAAAGACCGCCGATTTTGTTATCCATGTACTTTTCAGATTCGAGCCTCTGAATTTTCATGTCTTTTTCGAGTTCTCTACGGTCGGATGCTCTTTCAGACTCATGTCTGATAAGGTCACGTGTTTTGTCCTCTTCGTAGCAGATTTTGTCTTTGAGATTGCGTTCTTCTTCGTAGTTCGATTCATCGGGGAACCAATTTCTACGTCCGCAACCGCAACCATCGCCATGACCATCACGTCCGTCACGACCGCCGAATAAACCACGTCCACAGAATACAGCGAAGAAAAGGAATAACAGAATCAAAAGACCCCAGCTTCCACCGCCGTATAAGTTCATGCCGTTGCCACCCATGACATCGTTGTTGTTTCCTGCGTAATTACTCATCGTAATATCCACCTTTCATAAAATTTATGTCTAATACGACTTATAGCCGTGTTTGACCTATTTCAACCGATTAAGCCTACTTTTGAAATCGCTTTTACTTTGTGAATAATTCATAGGCGTTTGCTGTCCGTTGATTTCCGATTTTATTTTATCGACATCAACACCCGCCGCTTTTAAGGCTAATTTTATAATCGGACTCTTATTTAAGGCAGATTCCGCACGGTTTAACATTTGTATACCGCCGTAATCATTAACGGCTTTCAAAAAACCGCTTTTATCATGCGAGTATGATTTTGCTAACTTCTGAACTTTTGTCCGCATCTGCGGCGTGATTTTTGCCTTTGTGTTTGGACTTAGGTAATTCATTATCGTGTCCATTATCGCCATTTTGATTTACCCCCATTCCATCTATTTTTTCAGATAATGCTTGTATTGCCTGTGTAAGCTGTTGATTTATCGCCTGTTGTTCTTGCATCATATTTTCTGCTGTCGGTTCGGGTTTGATAATTCCATGTTCAACAAGCAGATTATAATACTCCTCTGCCTTAGAAGTCGCATACTCGCACGTTTGTTCGAGTTCATCACACCATTTTAAGGTGTGACCGATTAAGGCATATTCTCCGTTTTGTTGTTGCTCGTAGATGTCTTCTTGTTTTTTTCCGTCAATAACACGGACGGGATATTTTTTGTAATCTTCCCAAGGATAAGCAGCCATATTTTCCTCCTAACTATTGACAACCGTTTATGATTGTGTTAAAATATAGAAGAAAGGCATTAGTTGTGACTTTCACTATGTTAAGGTTTCAATTATCGTCCGGCTCTGATACAGTCGGGCGATACGTTTTTATACGAGTGTTTAACTTTTCTGTCATAATTGCAACGTAATCGCAAATACCCTTTATTGTTGAGAGGATTTCATTGTATTGCGATTCTTGCTTAATCATAACTACAGCCCTCTCGATTTGAATTCTAAAAGAGAGATTAAAGCACTCCGATTGTCTTCATCGGAATTTAAATCGATGGCTCTCGCCGCTTGGCTCTCGGTGAATCCGTAAATCATTATCAATAATCTTGTTAGGTCTTGGTTCTTCATATATCTATAATAACACAAAAAAGAGCGGTACGAGACCGCTCTTTTATAGGTGTTTATTCTATTATATTTTGAGTAATTTTCGGGATATTTCTGCCGATATTTCCTTGATTTTTGACATTGAAATTGGGTAGTTCATTTCGTCTCGTAGAATGAAAAACATCTGCTTTGCGTTTTTGCCTTTACACCTCAATTTATAAATGATTTCCTGTTCATCGGTGAATGCGGCATTTTCAATATCTTCTGCCTGTTCTTTTTTGGTTTTCAGAGTAAATTCATACAACAAAAAACCTTTATTCCTTAACATGGTATTCAATATCTTGTTCATGATTTGCTTTCCTATCTACAACGATGCCGATTCTATAAAGCGAATACGTCAACAAACCGCCTATTATAATAGGCAGAAATTGACTGTATGCAAACGAAATCGACAACGATAATATTTTAGCAACGCCGTAAAACAAAGCAAAAGACATAATCGTGCAACCGATTAAGGTCTTGCAGTGATAACGCCGCTGAATAATAAACCCAAATGCTATGTAGCTTATTGATACCGCAAGGGCTTCAATGATAATGTTGTCAATAAACGCTATCACAAGCATTACAAAACCCCATTGCAGAACATTAAAGCCCATCAGTATCACGACCGCTAAAAGTTTCTCTAACCCGCTGAGGTTATTAAACTTGTCAGCTTCTGCGACATCTTCGTCACTACCGGCAATATTATCGACCGGGGCGGGAAAAGAAATACACTTCCAAACCATTCCGCTTTCTTTTCTTTTTTCATGTTCTACACCACCTTTCAAAAATATTATTACAAATAATATCATTAAATCAAATGACATTATCATGTACTGTAAGAACGGAGCATAGTTATATCCTAATTCTGCTTGTCCGTTTTTTACAAATAAAGAATAAATTTGGAACGCATTGATTAATACTGAAATAAAAATAAGTCTTTTTGCCGTGTTCTTGAAAGACTTTTGTTTAATAGCGATTGCCATTATGTATAAGCACGGAAATACTCCAGTTCCGATAAATGAAACAATTTCATTTTGCAATACCCATGAAACTATCGCACAAACAACAAAAAGCGGTGAAATTACCGCTAATCTTATTATTTGTTTCCGGCTATAATCCAAAAGCGAATACGCAACCATCACATAGAATTGTAAGTAAAACAGTACGAAGCCTATTGCAGCCTCTACCCACATCGGAGGCTTTAATTCTCCGACAATCAAAAATCCGCTATAACCTAATCGCCACGCTATGATACTGCTGATAAAAATGCCTAAGAATAGCCATAATGTTAATTTTATTAATCGTTCAATGATTGAAACATTCATATTATACTTCCCTCTTGTAAAAGATTATTCAATCATATCACATCTTGCCGTCAAACTTTGTCGAAAGTTGCGGCGGTGTAGTTGATAAATATCCGCACCGCCGCTATACAAAGAGGAAAAGCCGTTATTTTCTCGATGAGTCAGTCGCATTCACACGGTTTTGAACATCAGTCGCAAACTGCGTACCTTTGCCATTACCAAATGTCTTATTGCCATGAGCAACAAGATTCTGAGAGCGTTGAGGGTTATTTCCCCACAACTGACCGTTATTTGTTCTCCGTCCCGCCCAAATATCAGCGGCGATTCGGTTGACTTCGCTTGTATAATCTACGGCGGGAGCGGGGGCAGTTCCGCTAAATGCTTGAACATCACCGGCTTCTACCCAACCGTGAACACCGCCGCCGTCTTCGCTTTCGAGATGATACGGATTTCTATTGCTGTTAGGCGGTCTTGTAATCTTACTGCGGGATTTCCCACGAGAATGTACCGGAATTGTATCAACGGAAGTCTTATAAACCCCGCCGCCTGTGAATTCTACAGTCTCGCCCTCTTTGAATTTTGCTGTCGGTGTCGGAGTCGGTGTGGGAATTGACGGAGTTGTCGACACAGTCGTTTCTAAAATTCTACTCAGTATGTTAAGGATTTTAGCACCGTAACCCGCTCCGGTCGCCCATCCTCTGCCCTGCGGATTTTCCTGTTGTCCTAACCATTCCACGTAAGGGGCAACGCCACGCTGTACGAAACGGAATCGAGCCTCGCCGATTGTAGGGATAACAATGGGATTAACTAAGGGAAGTTCATTAGCATACGCTTTCAAATGCTGGATTTGGGCGCGGATGCCGTCTTGCGGAGTTTTATAAGAAATCCCCTTAACACCAAGCTGTACAACGCCCATGCCGCAAAAGTTATTCTGGTCAAGTGTGACCGCCGTGCCGCCGCTGAATGCAAAGTTGCCTGTTTCAAGACAGCTTTGAGCGAATGCAATGTCGCCACGTATACCCTCAATCTCTCCCTCTGAAATAAACAGAGCAGCTAAATCGGGGGCGTTCGGATTGATTCGCTTAATGTATGCCGTCATCTGTTCTACAGTCGCCACGGCTTTATCGGCAATAGAAGTCAAACCGGAGGTATTATCTGCGGGAGGGTTCGGAGTGTTGGAAGGTACATCAGTGCCGCCGCTCCCCTCATCAACCCATGCAATTACTAAATATTTGAGAATTCCCCTTGCCGCCTGTACTCCGTATTGTTTCTGCTTTTCGGGAGTGTCAAATCTTGCCCTATCGGTTGCATTATCGACAAATCCATTCTCAAGATACGCAAACGGAGCGGGGATGCTGTTTATGTTTCGAGTAATATTCGCACCATTGGGAGTCGGATGCGTGTCAAAGTTCCGCACCGGAGTAGGTCTCATAACCGTAATTGCCTTCATCTCTTCGGCGATTGCTTGATTTAACTTGACTGATTCGGCTCTCATGCCGCTTGTTTGGGTATAGGTTTCCCATCCGTTACCGCCGCCGGCGTTCCAATGGAAGGCACACCCAGCAACCGGATTCATACCCGCCGCTTGTGCGTAAAAGTCAGTAAGCGACATTCCCGCCCATTCTGTGCGGTTGATAAAGACGGTTAATCCATGCCGTTCAAGCTGTCTCTTGCATTCAAGCCCCGCCGTCAAATTCAAATCGGTTTCACGTAATCCACCGCTGACCGCTCCGGGGTCGGGCTGTCTATGCCCTATCTCCATTACTACTATTTTTTTACTCATTTCTTATAATCCTCTCTTTCATCGCATTTTCGTTTATTGGTTATTTGCTTTTTAGCTTCATTACCGAAAACCGCCAATGTCGCTGCAAATACTCCCTGTATAATGCCGCTTATAACAACTGCACCGATGTTTCCGTTTGCCTGTTCAACAATAATCATATAAATAGGAGTAATTATAACACCGACACCGAGTAAAACAAAAGGTATAATCCAATCATGCTTAAAAGGTGCTTTTTTTATAAACAGCCCCAAGCACCAAAGCAACGCTGCAATCAACATTGTTTCTTTCTTAAAATACTGTATAATCTCTTGCCATTCCATCACGCACTACCTCCAAAAACAAAATACGCCGCTATTATACCGCCTAAACCGGTTAATATCGGAGTTACCACAGTCCATATAATTTTAATTGCAGATTCGCCGGGGCGTTTTTCAAGTGCGCCGATTCTTTTCCCCATTTCAGTTTGCCTAATGTCAAATAGGTTCATACGTTCATTTGTACGCTCATCCCTCATATTGTTGCGTTCTTCATTAGTAGTTGAGACAGCATCGACTTTTTGAGCATATTTTTCAACAGAAATAGCCATCTGATTAACGCTCTTTGCAATTTCGCTATGGTCTTCTAATTTCCTTTCAACAAATTCAACAGTTTTAAGGATTGTTTTTATATCGCCTTTTACTTCTGCGATTGCTTCTCCTTGTGTTCTTGTAAATTCCGACAGTTTATTTACTCTATCATTTACCTGACTATATTGCTTTTCGTCCATATCAGTAACCTCATTTCTTAAAATTTACGATTGAGAAAGTCAAATCGCCGCTCATAATATTTTTGAGCTTTCCGTACCAACCATCTTATAAATCGCATTGTTATCACTCCATTAGGTGTTCGGCGGTAGTAATATGCCGCTTCTGCTACTCCCTTTTAATGTTAAAAAACGTATATGAAAACTAATCATCGGCGTTCCTTCGCTAAACCACGGATGCGAATCAATTTTTATAGTTACTTTTTGTCCGTCTTGAACAAAATCTATATTTGTCTCTTCCGGCAAATCAATTTGAACTCCGCTTGCAAATTCAAGCACAATCTCTATTCCTGTGCTTGGGGGAATTTCCGCACCCTCTCTATACTGAACCGTAAGCCATTCATATTTTATTTCGGTATCGGATTCCTCTGCAATTTCAAAGCCTACATCAATCCCCGGATGTGATAATGTTACTACAGGAGGTTCTAAATCGGGAGTAAACCAAGTAGCCTCTGCAAGATACATAATCGTTCCGACAAACTGACCATTACGCCCCGAGTCGGTAGGCTGATGCCGTCCGACTGCGTTTAACCATGTGAAGTCCTGTATTTGTGTCTGAATTTGGTTATCAAAGTGGAATTTCATTCTGTTTTCTGAAATATCAACGAATATATCGGGCAATGTCAATGTATGCGGCATATTAGAGCCGTTCCACGGTTGCGGACGGTCTGCGGAATCAAAGACAGCATTACCGCTTCCCCCTGCTGTGTTTGTACCGCCGGAAACTGTGGTATTGCTGTTTGCGTATGCCCTCATGACACCGGTATAGGGACCGCCGGTATACTGAGGACATCTCATTCTGTGCGTGAATAAAGCATTCGGGATTTCAATATCATTACCGTCATTGTCTTTTGCGTTGGCAATCATAATCTCCATCGGTCGGACAAGATTAGGCTTATTCGGGTCTGTACTACTTATTACATTTGAAATTCCTGTATTGTTGATATCGAAAGCGAATGTCAATATAACAAGCGAACCGACTCTAAACCATCTATTCTCACCGATACTTGTTGAAAGATTGGTATTTATCACATTTTCAAATCCCGCAAAGTTATCCGGCAAGGTCGGAATCCATGTACCTTGTATGGATGGGTCGGTTTCGTCAAAGTGAAGCTCATCGAGTAATCGTTTGACGTTCTTTTCGGTAATAAGTTTATTATCGGGAGCGGCTTCATCGGGAATAATTGATTGAACGTATTTCCACCACTCGATGAATTCCATACCGGGTCTTTTGATGATGTCAATGCTTTGTGCGGGAAGTATTCTGCTCCAGTCCTGTACTTCATTTCTAAACCCTTGAACTGTGACTTCATACTCGCCCGACATCTCGAAAGGTTTCTCTACCTCGCCCTCCCAATCATAAACCACGAATTCATGTGCGAATTCTCCGTTACGGAATACTAATCTAAACCATTCCCAAACCATAATATCGGGATTGGTGATGTGATATTTGATTGTAGTCAATGTTTGCTCTATTGCCGTCAATGTCGGGGGCGGTCCCCCTCGCTGTTGATTTATCGGCACTCTTATAAATGTCTGCGACTGGTCTCGTAAAATATAGAACCCGTAAGCACCCATATTGATTAGATGCTTTGTGCCAAACATCTGTATCAAGCTACTTGTAAATCGCTGCGGCTCATCTTCGAGGACGATATTAGAAAAATCACCAAGCCTAATCAAAGCAGAGCGATTATTCAAGTTTTCGCCGCTTTGGTAATACTGAACCATTGTACCGTCCGGTTCTTGCTCAACTCTGTTTGCAGTGCCGGATAAAGGAATAATATGCTCTATATCGAACTTCACGGCATTACCCCCTTGTCAGCACAATATCAGCCGAAATAATGAATTGCTTTTTTTCGTTTTTAATCGGGTATGAGGTTGTCGCTCTCACTTCAACAGTCGAACCCGCCGAAATCGGAGTATTAAATCTAAGCCACGGATGGTCTTCATCCATAAGCAAATACCACGTTTCATTATTTGTGCCTGTGATTATTTCCGCTCTCCAGTATCTCGCTTCATCTGACTGCACTCTAAGAATTGCGGGGGCGGTTAAAGCAACATTGGGGAGTATAATATCTGTGTCGGTGATAGGCTGTAAAGTCCAGTTAATACCATTGTGAACAATATCCCATTCTGAACCCGCCGTAATAGCACCTGCGGGGACGTTGGTTGCCGCTTCGGTTCTAACTGTAAGATTTCCTAATCCGCTGACATTAACATTCACAGCAGTTGACGTATTCGCTAAATGGAATCTAACTCTAAACCGCATCCCTGCTTGATATGCAGTTATGGGAGTTTCGGGAGTAACCGTATAAGCATTCACAGCACCAGCGGTGTCTATGGTTTCCGCTCTTGTTAAAGCCTGTGAAACTGCTCTCCACGTATTGTTATCATCGGAACATTCAATCCGCACTTTTTTAATGTTGTTTGTAGTATTTGAACGGAATCTAAGCAAATCAATCTTCTTAGGTCTGCCGTAATCCCATAATGCGGGTCTCTCAATTCCTATACTCGGCTCTGTATCTAATGCTCTCGCAACAGAACCGGCAGTTCCTGTTGTCGCCTGTACAGTAAAATCTAAAATCATACACCGTGGGGAAGTTGTTGTACTTGTGGTTGCACAGGATATTTCACCGGGTACCATTCTTTCAGTCCACCCGCTCTCCCAGCTTGCCGCAAAGTCTAAGTTCCGTGCCGTGAATTTATAATTGTCGGGGGCTCTCGGCGTTCCGTTTACTCTGATTTCTACATCATCAGTATTAAGCCCCCATACATTATGACTAAAATCAGTCGTGCCGCTTGCTACATTCTCAAATAATATCGGTGCGGGTTGCCGTCCGAAATCTTCATTCGGGAACTGCAACATAAACAAACCTCCCCAATCAATGGACTTAATAGGGTAAGTTTCTCCTACTATGTTTTGGTCAGCGGCAAAAAACGTGTAAGTCTGACGTGTGCGGAAATTAGCACCGTCAGTCATTATTGCGTGTGGCGAGCTTGTATTACCCGGTCCGAATACTCTCGGAGCTATCTGAGGACGTGTATCAATTACCGTTCTGTCAAAAGCATGGTTGAATAATTTATGCCTATAAGCGGCAATCTTAAATTGTCCTGATGTAAACGGTGATGTGCCGGGGGTTCTTATCGCACTCGCACCTATGGCAACCTCCTTAAATCCGCATCTTCTGTTAATCGGTGTGGGTATCGGGCTGTTAGTCATCTGCCCCGCATCCTCCGGCTGTGAAATATCATCGCCGGAAGTCGTGAACTCGCCGAATATCCTCGCTCTTATTTCGAGAGTTTCTTCATCGGTTTTAAGAATACTTGTAGGATTATCCTCTGCATCGGTTATTAAAGCGTGTGTTACCGGATGGAATGAATTTGTATGCGTACTATTTGTACCGTGCCAGTTTGAACTGCTCCAGCCAGTAACGCCACCCAATAATCCGATTTCCGTTAAAACACCGTTAGCTTGGTCATTTCTAATACGGCATACCATTTCCATTGAAAATGGCTCTTCTTCATTTTGAATGAAGAATCCATCGGGATTTTCGGTTAATCCGGCTTCGGGGTTAATCGGTCTTACCGCCGATATTCTATTGAATAAAGTAGTACGAGTGAGGTCTAACTGCTCATTAGAACCACCGACAATAACAATATTTGAAACTGCGGTAATTATAGAAGTACCGTCAACTTGAACGGCGACTTGCGTTAAATTGAATAAAGGTTGCGGATTGGCTTCAAGTGCGGACAGCATACTTGCTATATTATCTTGTCCGGCAACATTGGAAAATTCAAGTCGTGCAATCGTATTAGTGCCGTCAACGGTTGAACTCGGATTACCGACATTATTTGTATGCAGTATCAATTCTGCGTTATTAGTTCCTGTGATTTGCCTAATTGTAACCCTCGGCTGTGTTGTGTAAGCGTTCCTCAGAGTAAGCTGCAACACGGCGATATTATTTGACATAATCCTGTAAGCACCGAAACCGCCGCCGATACCGAGTACAACGCCTTGAACAAAACTCGCAATCACACCGCCTACTCCGGCGACTCCCCCGCTACTTGCGATAAAACTTGATTGAGGGTTAGCCGTATTGACTAAAGCATAAAACTGGTCAAGCACAATATTTTCAGCTTTGTAACGGTTTTCTTTTCCTGTTACAGTATTCCGCTTCACAATTTGAAAATTGTTGTGTATTTTCAAAGGGATTTCAATTACTTTATTCATGCTCTACTCCTTTATAACGGCTGACCATCAGCAGTTGCATTATTTATTTCTATACCGACTCTTGCGTTAAATTTTACATTTTCAGTTTCGATGTAAGTCGGCTCTTTTTGAGTAATATTGCTAATCTCAATGCCAACCCACGCATCAAAGTTTACATTTTCGGCTTTTCTGATTACGACAGGCTCACGGCTGCTGTTATCAATTTCAATTCTGACCTCTGCATCAAAACTCACATATTCGGGTTTCATAATATGCTCGTTCCTTGCGGGTAACCAAATCATCGTTGTAACAGGCATATATAAGCTGTTATTATCATCAACAGAATACATTAAAAACGTCCATTGCGTGGTCGTTATTCGCACTTCCGTAAACTTTGTGACTTCCATATCAAGAATGAAGATTAGCGTATTGCCGCTATAAATATGCCGTTCAACATTGATTGTACGTCCCTGCACTGTGACCGTTGCGGGTCTGAACCACCGATTATCACGAAGCCAAAACGAATAATTAAACTCGGCATAAAACGCTGTGCGGGGTTCGCCTGTCATTGAATTAACTTCCCGCCATGTTTTTATAATCGTTAGCGGCTCAAACGGTGCATCAGCGTTAAACAAATTAAGTATTTGCTCTGAATCGAAATTAACAAACTCCGGCTTAACCGCCTGTCCGCTCAGATACTTCCGTGTGACATATTCCGCTCTGCCGGTAGTAAACCCAATCCGATAATCGTTAAACCTATGCACATGAACATCGAAATTGCTCTCTCCGGCTTCATCAAGTAACTGTTCGGGTTGCCATTGCCTGTTGCCTATGACTGTGCCTGTCAAAGACCGATACGCTACTACATTCTGTTGGTCTGTTTCCTCATCACGGAATTTAATGTATGCAACCACTAAGCCGGTATCGTAATCGGGATGGTCGATGTGATTCCAAGTTCGGCAAACGGAAACCTTAGTCGCATTGGTTGCAAGAAGCATTCGGGTAATGATTTCATCGCCGTACTGCACCCACAGCCTGTATTCATTATCAATAAAGAATATATAAGGCTTTCCATCGGTGACAAAAGCGTGACGTTCGTTTACGCCCTCGCCGATTGGCTGATAAATCCCATTGAACTCAATCGCACATTCCCGGATATTTTCAAGCCCCAAATGCCAAAGCATAGACATATCACGGCTTAAAAACCGCCTGTTCATTATGAACCGTAACACCCAAACCGAAAGACTACCGCCCTCGTTGACGATTGTGTAAATTCCTGTAGGCTCTAAAGCATCTTGAACTTGCTGGATGCTCATATCTCGTATCGGCTGAGTAATGCCGAAGATTTCACCAGCAACAAGATTGATAGAATACATCAACGCCCTTGTGTTTATATTGCAGTATCCTTTTTTTGTCTGAGCCGTAACCTTGAATAAATGCTCTCCCTGCAACGTCCGCAAGTACAAATGTGAAATATCAATGACATTTATGCCGACTACAATCTGCTCAACAACAGGAGAGAACGGCAATTGAATGTCGTTGTCATACACTCTGATGTGGATTTTACTTTCTTTGTCGGACAAAAACGCTAATTGCAAATGCCCTTGTGCGTTGGAAGAAACAGTCACGTCAACTTCGATTTCTCCGATTTGTATTTCCGTCTGCTCAATTCGGATTGCTTCTTTGTTGACATCATAGAATATATCGGGGATTCTACCCGCACCTTTATCATCTCGGCGTGAAACTGCACCGCCGAAACCGCCGCCAGTAACGAATGGGGCAGATAATTCAGAGCGAATTGTCGCACTGTAGACAGTATGATGATTGTATATTGTAAACTCGTTACCGTCAATTATAACGGTATCGCCAATCTCAAAATGCTCTGATATGTCTGATTTACCGCTTGAAAACGGCGTATAAACATAACCCCTAATTTGATTGAAAATGCTGTTACACATGGCTTGCGTGGCATTTTCGATAAACAATTCTATATGCTTACCCGCCCCGCCGCCTGTCGTGAATGTAATATTACCATCGCCTATGGTTAATCTTGTGACCGGTAACCCGATTCGGTCTCTTTCGATTTTTTGTGTATGCGTTTTAATGTCGTATATTTCGCCTTTGGTATTTATCTGAACTAACCGCAATTTACCTTCATGGGTCATTATAAAGTTTCCGGAATGAGCGGCGGCGATTTCCGCAAGCATATCAATTATTTCTGTTGATTCGCTGAACGTAACAAAATAAGGGTTAATAATGCTTTCAGTTCTTTCGTCAAGCGGGATTCCGATTATGTCAATCAAATTCCGCATTGACACAGGATATTCCGGCATCTCGTTTTCGGTAAACGGTCGATTGAGAAGTTTTAATTCATCAAACCCCTCAATTGACATTACGCTCCCGCTATTAAACATTGGTCGGCGTTCAATGTAATATTTCCCCCTCGGTTGCCAATCGCCGCCGTCCTCACGCATAAATAGTTCAACCGTGTCCATTTCATAGATATTATCTACATTAGGCACGATTGTCATATTTATGCGTGTTGGTGATACCGTTCCGATTTCAAGACCGCTTTGCATAGTTTTGCATTCGGTTGAAATTCCCATCAAGCCCCTATTTTCAACAGAATATTCTATATTTGCAATTATGGCTTTATAATCAAACATATCACACCTTTTGGTTGTATAAATCTATAAAACTACATACAGCCCCTTTTCGCTTACCTTCAAGCGTTGTTATTGTAATTTCGAAGTTCGGGGAACCGTGCATAATCGCCGTCCGCATTATTCCAAAATCATCAAAATACACATTATGGTCGTACATTCCACGCCGTAAGACAGTATGCTCTAACCATGCTATTTCTGATTTAGTCAACGGAGCGAATACCGCTTGTATACTGCACCTAAATCCGAGTACGTCTCTAAGACGGTCATTTCCCATCGTGTTCATGGCGTTTTCACCCTCGGCGACACTTCGGGATACTTTGCATGAATTTGCCACTAAATAAGGTATGAGGTCATGACCGTCAATCGTTAATATTTTAGAGGTATACATTATCTTGTTCTCCCCCCCTGTGTCATAATTGACCTTGCCCCCAACTCGCCGCTAATCATATCAGTCAGCATTCTTGCCGCATCGCCTAAATTACCACCGTCACCCTCGCCTTTTTCAAGCACCGCCGACAATATATTCCGTAACAATTCATTCGTCAACTGCTGCTCTTCCCACAAGTTAGTATAATCCTGTGAGTATTCAGACTGATAATCCCTGCCTTTTTCTGCGAGGGTTTGTGTAACATTATAAGTGAACTCACCGCCTGTCATCAACGGAACTGTCGGCATTCCTCTTGTTGGCGAAAATCCGTTAATGGTATCTAACAAACTTGTATACGCCGCATTCTCGGCAGCCGGCATTACCCGCTCACCTTTATGAAGGAATGCGGGGAATTCATCATAAGGCACAAAATCAAGTCCTGTAGCAAGTCGGGGAATGTTAAGCAATTCCAGCTTTGAAATGCTTACGCCCGGTATTGCGTTAATAATTCCGATTGCTACGTTTATGGCTTTCAAAAAGCCGTTGATTACATTTTCGGCAAATCCGAGTATTGTATTAACAGCGTTTTTTACCGCCCCACTGATTGCATCGCCTATCGCAATACCTATCGAAGTGAATATTCTTGTGATTGTATCCCATACGCTTTGGAAAAACGCTCCGACACCGGCAAATACCGATTTAATGTTCTCCCACGCTTGGCTGAATGTATCCCTAAACCAAGAAGCGGCAACCGAGAACACGCCTACAATATCATTCCAACGGTCGGTAAAGAAGCCTTTGACAGCGTTCCAAATCCCCTTGATATTCTCCCACGCTTCATTGAATTTGTCCTTAAACCATGTGCCTACAACTTGGAATACTCCGACTATTCCGTCCCATATTGCTTTGAACCAATCGACAACGGCATCCCAAACGCCTTTGATGCCGTCCCATGCTTTGGTGAATGTGTCTTTGAACCAATTAACAACGACACTAAATACATCCGTTATTCCTTGCCATACACCGCTAAAAAACTCACTTACAGCACTCCATGCGTTTTTAACCGCTTCCCATGCCTTAGTGAATAAATCCTCAAAGAACTCAACCAATCCAGCAAAGATATTACCGAAGAACTCAGCTACAGATTTGAATACTTCTATTATTCCGGCAAGCAATCCCTCAATTAGCCAACGCCCAATCTCCGCAAAAACCGTTGACGGTGAAGCTATACCGAATAACTTTTTAACTGCATCAATGATAGGTTTAACGAGATTATCCCATAACCATTCAAAGATTCCAAACACCGCACTTCCTATTCCGGCTAACAAACCTAATACTAAGTCTATACCGAATCGGGCAAGTGCCACAATTGCAAGAGGTAATGCTTTGAACACTACATCAAGCAAAACTTTCATAAACGTGCCGCCGAAATCTGCACCTATAGCTGCACCTCTTAAAAAGTTGGGGTCAGAAATATAATCAATCATACCCTGTATTACATCGCCGAGTATATTTCCGATTTTTATATTTTTAATTTCCTTGACAATCATGTCAAAGATTTTCCCGGGGATTGCTTTGATTTCGTCTATTTTCTCTATGAGTTCTAACGCTTTACCCCAATCAATGGCTTTTATTACTTTTTCGGCAAAATCCATAATCTCGTCGAGAGGTACATTATTGAAAAACTCCAATAATCCATTGACAAGATTGTTGATAACATCTGCAACATCTTGAGGTTTTACTTGTTCAAAGAAACCACGTATAGCCGCCGTCAATGACTCTGCCGCTTTTTTAAAGTCAAAGTCACGAATAAACGCACCGATTAACTCTAATGCAGATTTAACTAATTTGCCTAATGTTTTACCGATGTTATTCCATTTTTCGGGGTCAGCAAAAACTTTGTTTAATCCGTTAGCGAAATCGCTCCCCAGCTTTCCGAAGTCAATGTCATCTAAAACCGCATATAAGACATTAGCCAAGATGTCAGCAAGTCCGATTACGGCAATCCCGATGAGGTCAAATAAAGTGTCAGCCCCTTCAAGTTCTTTTGCCAATTTTTCAAAACCGGTTGCAACAATTTCTATATATTTCGGTAAATTTACCTCAATGAATGTTTTTGCAACTTCTAAGAATCTTTCAAAGAATGTCACAAGTTTACCCATTACAACATCAGTCAACGGCTTTAATGCGGTTGTCAGTTTTATAATATTGTCAAGCAACGGAGCGAAATTAAGCCCATCAGCCCAATTTCTGAATATTTGAGTAGCGTGGTTAATATGACCTAAGAATATTTCAACAACATCAAGAATGTTGCCCCATATGGTTTTCCCTCTGTCGTTCTCATCCCATGCTATACGAAGGTTACGAGCAATATTAGCGATGCCGTGATTTATGTTCGTGATTATTTCAAGGAGATGTCCGAATATTTTAACTCCCCTGTCGTTCTCATTCCATGCGGCAAGAAAAGCACGTCCGATAGAATGCACAAGCTCTAATAGTTCAGTTCCTAAAACCACAATACTTTCGAGCATTTTATAGCCACGGTCCCCCTCAATCCACGCCTTATGCAAAGCTCCGACAATTCCGGTGATTAAATCCGCAATCAGTATGACATTTTTTGCAATGGCATCTAAGAACCTATCCCATGTAGCAGAGCCGAATAACCTCTCTAAATCATTAAACAGAGTGATTAAAAACGCTTCTACAGTCTTGAATGCTCTCTTCCATGATGCTACAATATCCTCGCCCCATCTATCCCACGCTCTTTTAAGAGAATCAATAAGTGCGGTAAATGCCCCTTTGATGGCATCTAACAATTTTTGCAATTTTGAAATATCGGGGAAAGCAGAATCCCAATCAAGCCCACCCGGACCGCCCCCACCGATACCTCCGCTCATATCCATCTGTGAAATTTTATTCATTTCGTCAATTGGCAGCATTCCGGCGGTTTTCTTTGCTTCTTTGCCTAAGTTTTTGAACGCTTCCGCTTGCTTTGTCAACGCTTTAGCGGCTTTATTAGCCGCCGATGTTGTCGTTCCGAATAAAGTCGCCATCAATGAAGCGAACGCATACGACAGCATATTTACGAGTTGTGCAAGCAAATGAATAATCGGCAATAACGCTTGAAATACCGGTAACAATCCAGTTAATATATTTACCGTGATTTGATTTATCTGCGTTCTCAGCAGTTCATTTGACATAAACCACGATGCAACGATATTTCTTGCCTCGGTGATTGCCCCATTCAACATTCTGAAAGCTGTGGTTTGCTTTCCTATATCTATCAGCTTTTGAGGGATTTTACTAAGATTATCGCCTAATGATTTTAGCGAAAAATTGAATATCGAAATTTGACTAATACTGTCTTTTATATTTGCGATAAAAGTCTTAAATCCATTTTCAATGCCTGTAAACAGCTTTTTTGACAACGATTTTGCAAGGTTCTTAAA
>Ga0082212_10001932_pt1 | contig 30471 bp, 29 predicted proteins | sample TergutNt197P3_FD_71548 | JGI IMG/M metagenome (GOLD analysis project Ga0082212, IMG submission 71548) | Neocapritermes taracua P3 segment gut microbial communities from Petit-Saut dam, French Guiana - Nt197 P3 | ecosystem: Host-associated > Arthropoda: Insects > Digestive system > Gut ...
AATCATCAACCCAAATAACCTGATCCTCCTATCCATTCATAATCAAAATGTCAAAGAACTATTTTTTTTTCGCTTTTTTACGCCGGTTTTAAAAAAATGACGTATATTTGCTATTTCGTAGCGTAAACAAACGGCGTACCTTTGCGGCGTGTTTCGTTTACGGGGGGCAAAGATAAAGAATTATTCTTTACACAAAAATAAATATACAGAATATGTCTTTTATTTAAGCAATATTTAGAATGTGTCTAAATAAGAAAGTTATATAATATATTTATTATTAAGATGATAAGATGAAATAAGAAATAAAAATAGATGATAATATTTTTTAGAATGTTGAGTATTAGATAAATAGATATATTATATTTTTAAATAATTTTTAAAAAAAAGATCGAAAAAAATATGGATAGTTTGGAAAATTTATTAGAAAAGGCTGATAATAATAATGATAGATTCAATATTGTTTTATTGAAATTAAAGGAAGGAATATCAGGAAAGGATAAAAAAAGACTTGATAAACTCGAACAGATTTATCCTGATAATGAAGCATTTTATGACGCCATAAAAGGAGTGTTATACAGACGCGGGATGATTAACGTTTCAAATGCGGAAACGTATCAGGACGATAAGGGAGATTTTGTATACGTGCATCCGGAATTGCCAAAATTGTGGTATACAACAGAGGTAGGCGAAAAGGCTTTGAAAAACAATTTATTTCCTTCTGAGTTTCGACAAAAATCTATTGACAAACGATTCGGGAATTTGCAAGCTATCGGCATTTTTATTGCTGCTATCGGCGGTTTGATTACTATTTTTACGCTCATTTATAAGTTGATCCAATGACGTATTTAGTAACATTTCAACCGCAATGCCCGCATTTTCAAAACCGGACATCGGTATTTTACCGGATTTTACGTATTGATAAAGCATTTCGGCTTCAATCATGTGGTAAACAGGAAAATTATAGCCGTGTTCACGTTGAACAACTAAATTTACACACTCCATGCGGATTTGCTCGTCCGGAAGAACGTTTTGGTTAAATACATCCATGACAGTTTAAATTAGAATTTTTGCAAAGATACAAAAATAGTTTAATAATAGATAGATAGAAATATGCGAATAACCAAAGAGGATGCTCAAATTATTGATGAAATATTGCAATATATTTCAGAAAATAAAGAGTTTAGAATTTCAAGAGAAAAGTACAATGACGAATACACATTGTCTCAATATCTTTTGTGTGCTTCGTACATCAAAGAAAATAGTCTCGCGATTGTGTTGTTTTATATTGGAGATGAGGCAAGCATACTTAATATTACTGAAAAGGGGACAGTTCTTATAAACAGAGGCGGACTTGCGAAAGAATACGAATCGCAGGAAAACGAGAGAAATGCGGAAGCGAAAATCAGAGAACTAACCGAAAAAAATCTTGAGTATCAAAATAACGAGCTGGAATACAGAAAGCGAATCAGGAAACAGGAGAATGTAATCCGTTACTGGCAATTATTTGGTGTCGCAATCGGGATTATCGGTTTCATTGGATGGTTGCTGTTTATTTTCAATCTGTTTTAGTGTGGATTCAACTGCTCTGTATAGAATTTTCAGTTCCGCGATGTCGAAAACAGGTATACGCTGTATCTCTTTTTTTAAGAGCATAATAGACATCTCCTCAATACCCCTTTTTAATAGAGTGTTTTCCATTTGCATTTCAAGGATGACACTTAACGATTCAGTTTTCATACGTACATTTATTATTTTTTATATTTCGGTCGTATGGAACTCGCATGTTCATTTACTTGGGTGTATTAAGGTACATGCTCGTTTCATAACAATTTGAATTAAAATTTTTGCAAAGATACAAAATAATACTTACAATACAAGTACATAATAATACAAATCATGCAAAACCCTGAAAGCATAAAGATAGTTGAGCGCTTTTTCGAGGCACTGTATGACCTGAAACGCCGCAAGGCCATACGTGGCAAGAACACCTTTGTCCGGCGATACGGCATAAACAAGGGCAACTTCTGGCAATTGGAAAATAACAAATCATGCGACCAGTTGCAATTGGTATGGCTGTCATACCTCGTGACGGATTACGGTGTTTCGGCGGAATGGCTGCTTACGGGAAATGGAGATATGTACATAAAAGAACCGAAACCGTTATTAAAATTCAAAAATTCAACGCACAAACAAAAGGCTATTTGACGGAATCGTCCATTATTCCATTCATAACATAATCGATAACTTTCCCATTCAGGATGTCTGCCGGTGTGTAATCCTTTCGGATATAACCTTCCGTTATCTTGTGTACCGACGAGTGGTTTAGAGCGAAAGCGACCTGTTCGGTACTTACGCCGCACCGGTTTTGCGCTATCGTTGCCCATGAATGACTAAACGTGTAGGTTGTGACATGTTCCGTAATACCAAGATCACTGCAAATTTCAGAAAGCCAGATGTTTACGGCTTTAACAAAATTGTTTTCATCCGAATACCGCTTTGAAAAGACAAACAGTTTTTCTTTTACGCCTTTGTACTTGTCGAATAACGGACGAATAAGTTCGAGTACGGTTATTTCCATGTATGCGCCGGAATCGCTTTTGTCGCGTGTCTTTTTGCGGTTGTAGGACAGTATCCATGTCTTTTTGTTCAATGCGGTTTCTTTCAGGTCGTAAAGGTCGGCTGCATTGATACCGGCAAGGCAGAATATGATGTTAGCCGCGTCACGTGCCATTTCCCTGCGGGATATAACGTCGCGATTGACAGGCTGTGTAATGCTTGAAGTCAAAATTTTGCATATAACATCCGAATCGACGCTTCGTTTTTCCGGGATTCGCTGTTTGGGTATTTTAACGCGCATGAACGGGTTTGTGCGTATCCTGATAATATCCAGGTCGTAATCGTTGTATTTACGTATCGCATCGTTGAATATGGTGCGGACGCAGGACGGGTACAAACTTTTGCTTCTGGCGCTTTGGTTCATGGAATCAATCCAGTTTGAAATAACCTTGCCGGTCAGTTCCCTGAACAGGATATTATCCTTCTCCAAATATTTTTGCAGGCGGGATAATGCGAGGATGTAATTCTTTGCCGGATTGTCCCGGTTCCGGTTTTTCATTCTGTTTATGAATCCGGTGGCGTATTCGGTAAACGACAAATCCGTGACGTTATTTGTGATTATTTCTACAAGTGTCCTGCAGTCGATAGCGTTTGAATTAATCATGTTTGTCTTTTCAGCATAAACCGCTATCCGGTTCATACATTCTTTCAGTACGGTTTTGTCGTTTACATCCACATGCTTTTTCCCCGTTTTACTGTATGATACCTTTAGTCCCTTTTCGCTTACGAGTAATCCGGTATTGATATATTGAATCTGGCCGTTATGATAAACACGAATATAAACCGGATACAGACCGTCGCTTCTTCGGTTCCTGATGCAGGATGAAAATTTTGCCATAATAATCTTTTGTAAAGTTTGCTGCAAATATATCACAAAAAAACCGTGATTTCAAAATTATTTCAAGTAAAAATAAAATAAAAAAGACGCCACACTAACATGTAACGTCTTAATTATGTGGCATATTTCCGGTGTGACCCCGGTGCGATTCAAACGCACGACCTTCAGAACCGGAATCTGACGCTCTATTCACTAAGCTACGGGGCCTCAATGGATTTTTCCTTGTTTTTTGTAAACCGACTGTTACGAAAAACGGTGCAAAATTAGTTTTTTTTTAAAAATAATGCAATTTAAATACAAAATACTGCGATTGAACGATGGTTGGTGAGCTAGGTCGAACCATCGCTCAATAACCAATCCTTTGATTATAAATGCCCTATGGAAATTTATGAAAAAATATTCGACAAATCGCATAGTTTATGAAAAAGTTCTTACCTTTGCCATTGGAAAAAACATTTTTTTTCGGGAGAAGAAGAAAATTTGCCTCTTCTCTGAAATGAAAAATAAATTTTATTGTCTAACAATCCTTAACAAACTGTCCGAACAAAGGAGGGACAGAACTAACTAATTAAATAATTATATTATGAGACTTTTTACAAAAAAAAATTTTGCTTACACCTTCTTAATTGCGGGTGTTCTGTTCTCTACGGCATGTTCCAAAGAGAATGATGAATTAACGGTAACGCCCACAAAGTTGACTTTTGTGGCAGAAAATCCAACAGAAAATTACGTGACGATTGAGACAAATGTGTCCAAATGGGAGTTCAGCGACCCCGGTCACAGCTGGTTACAAGTTTACAAGCAACCTGACAAGGAAAAAGACAAACTGTATTTTAAAATTCAAGATAATGAAAGCACAACACAAACGAACTTTGCAACCATCACTATTACAGCAGGAAAGGCTACTCCTGTTGATATTTTAATAGAACAGGAAAAAAAACCAATTAAAACCCTGACTGTCAATCCTAACTCGCTCATCTTTGGAGCTAATGAACTCGGAGAGCAAACGTTTGCTATTACGACCGATGCGGCAAGTTGGGAATATACCGAGCCAGAGGCGTTGTGGCTTCAATTCACTAAACAGGCTCAATCGCTTGTTGTGAAAACTACAGGAGTAAATACGCAAACTTCCGAGCGTAAAGTCGAAATCACCTTCACGGCGGGAAACGCCGCTCCATTCACAGGAACGGTGATACAAGAGGCAAAGAATACCCTTTCTGTAAGTCCAACCTCGCTCACCTTTTCTCCCAGTGAAACAGCTGCAAAGGATATAACAATTACAACAAGCTCTTCAGCCTGGGATGGCACAACCATAGCAACATGGTTAACGTTGACAAAGAACGATAACATTTTGAGCGTGACTGCTTCAAGAAACACCACTACATCAACGCGGAATGCAACGATCACTTTTATGGCTGGCACAGCGGATCAAAAAACTGTTTCAGTATCGCAAACTGCTGATAATCTTTCTATCAACCGGACATCGCTCGAATTTGAGTATAATTCGACAGCATCTCAAAGCATTTCAGTCACAACCAATGTGTCCGATTGGGAAGCAAAGGTGGACGCTTCGGTTACATGGTTGACGATTACGCCGAATAATAATTCGTTGACAGTTGTGCCCAATTCAACAAACACAAGTACAACAGCAGATTTAACGGCAGACGTAGTGTTTACAGCGGGATATGCGCCGCCATGTACGTTGAGGGTAACACAAAAACGCCAAGTACCAATTACGGTTAGCGTATCTCAAGCTTCATTCAATTTGTCTTATAATTCTTCAAGCAATCAGACAACCACAGTGACAACAAACGCTGCCAGTTGGAGCGCCAGTACAACGACTTCGTGGCTATCCATTGTGAGTACGACCGGCAACACCTTGACTTTTAGGGCTACATCTACAAATACCAATTCTACTGCACGTACCGGAACGATCACTGTGACAGCGCCGGGCGCTACGAATAATGCGACTGTAACAGTCACTCAACAACCAACGCCTCCGCCTGATCCTTATCCTCGAACAAGTATGTATGTAGCAAACGGTACTCCGATAACGAACAATGCACCATTTAATTATACAACATGGAACGGATATGCTACTCCTAATACCTCAACCTCTACACCTTCCTATTATTCAATATCTAGCTGGATGGGTAGTACGACGACAATACGCATTGACTATTTAGGCGGATACTTTAAATTAGACAGAACAACGAAACTTTATAACGATAATTCCGGCGTTTATGGCGCATACCAGATGTGGGGTACTTACAACAGTAGCACAGGTACCGTAACATGGTATTTAGACATGGATCGTAATATATCCTATAATCCGAGTACAAGAGTTTTCGACTTTTCCGGCACTTATAATGAACTGCCTGTTGTTGTAGGTGTCATACCTAAGAATAATTCAACCGGACTGTGGCTTGAAAATGCATTTTTTTTAAATATTTATATGAACCTTAAGCTTACGTTGACGCCAGTAAGTAGTACTTCATCGCAGGAAATGCCGGTATTAAAAAGTAATATTAATACCAAAGGCGCTGAATTGATAAAAATTCCCGATGGCATAAAGGTAATAATTGTTGAATAATAAATGTAACGAGTTTTTGTTATCTTCCAAGTTTCTTTCTAATAACCTCACTTGCCGGATGCGATGACAATAATAACACATCGCATCCGGATGCGGGTGGGTTGTATTGACGATGGATTGGTCGGAGTTTGAATCTTTCAAAATAATCATTAATCATTTTTTTTTATTACCTTTGCACCCCGAAAATGAACTATGACAATGATAAAAATTACTTTTCCGGACAATTCAGTTAGGGAGTTCCCCGAAGGGACAACAGCGTTACAGATAACTGAAAGCATTAGTCCGCGCTTGGCACAAGAGGTTTTAGCGGCCAAAGTCGATGGCGAAGTCTGTGACTTGTCGCGCCCGATACTTCACGATGCTGCTATTCAACTCCTTAAATGGGATGACGAAGATGGCAAGCACGCCTTTTGGCACTCAAGCGCTCACCTGATGGCCGAAGCGTTGCAGTCGCTGTATCCGAATGTGAAATTCGGGATAGGACCAGCTGTCGAAAACGGCTTTTATTATGATGTGGATATGGGCGATACGACGCTTACAGATGCGGATTTTCCGGCCATCGAAGCCCAAATGGCTGCTCAAGTAGCTAATAAAGAAGCTATTATACGTCAGGAAATATCCAAGGACGATGCGTTGAAATTATTCGGCGAACGTGGCGAGGTTTATAAAACAGAACTTATCAGCGAACTGCAGGACGGACAAATATCAACCTATACGCAAGGCGCTTTCACCGATTTGTGCCGCGGGCCGCATCTGCCGGATACTTCCTATATCAAAGCTATCAAAATAACAAGCCTTGCTGGCGCATATTGGCGAGGCGACGAATCACGCAAACAACTCGTTCGTATCTATGGCATTACCTTCCCAAAAAAGAAGATGCTGGATGAGTATTTAGTTTTTTTGGAAGAAGCGAAAAAACGCGACCACCGGAAAGTAGGCAAAGAACTCGAATTGTTCACCTTTTCAACAGCTGTCGGCGCAGGTCTTCCTTTATGGTTGCCCCGCGGGACACAGTTGCGCCTGAAATTGGAAGATTTCCTGAAACGTATTCAGAAAAGATACGGCTACCAGCAAGTGATGACGCCACACATCGGCGGCAAACAACTCTATGTCACCTCCGGACACTATGCCAAATATGGTCAGGATTCATTTAAACCGATACACACGCCGCAAGAAGGCGAAGAATTTTTATTGAAACCGATGAACTGCCCGCATCATTGTGAGATTTACAAATGCGCGCCCCGTTCGTATAAAGACCTTCCTCTCCGTCTCGCAGAATTTGGAACCGTCTATCGCTATGAACAAAGCGGCGAGTTACACGGACTGACGCGTGTACGCGGTTTTACGCAGGACGACGCTCACATCTATTGCCGCCCCGACCAGCTCAAAGATGAGTTTCTGAAAGTGATGGACATCATTCTCATCATTTTCAAGGCGCTACACTTTGAAAAGTATGAGGCGCAGATTTCATTACGCGACCCCAGTAATAGTGAAAAATATATCGGCTCGGACGAAAACTGGGAGAAAGCGGAACGCGCCATCATTGAGGCTTGCCGGGAAAAAGAATTGCCCGCTAAAATTGTATTAGGCGAAGCAGCTTTCTATGGGCCAAAACTCGATTTCATGGTCAAAGACGCTATCGGTCGCCGGTGGCAGCTGGGGACGATACAGGTGGACTACAACCTGCCAGAACGCTTCGAACTCGAATATACAGGCAATGATAACCTGAAACACCGTCCAGTGATGATCCACCGCGCGCCCTTCGGCTCGATGGAACGGTTTGTAGCCGTCCTGATTGAGCATACAGCCGGAAAATTTCCACTCTGGTTGGCGCCCGATCAGGTAGCCGTCCTTCCTATCGGCGAAAAATTTAACTATTATGCTCACCTTGTTGCTAATGAGTTGAAAATAAAAGATATAAGCGTTTTAGTAGATGACCGTAACGAGAAAATTGGTCGGAAAATACGCGATAATGAGCTCAAACATATCCCTTACATGCTGATTGTCGGAGAAAAAGAAATGGAAAATAATGAAGTTTCTGTAAGAAAACAGGGCGAAGGTGATAAAGGTTCAATAAATATTACTACCTTTGCGGCGCAAATTTTAAAAGAAATGAATGAGATTGGATGAGAAACGATCGAAGTAAAGAACAATTTAGAATAAACGAACGCATCAATGTTCCGGAAGTTCGCTTGGTAGGCGATAATATTACTTCCGGCGTATATCCCATTTATAAAGCGATACAGATGGCTGAAGATATGGGTTTTGACCTGGTCGAAATCTCGACCAACACTACGCCTCCTGTTTGCAAAATCATTGATTATCAGAAATTTCTTTATCAACAGAAAAAACGCCAGAAAGAGCAGAAAGCGAAAGCCATCAAGATTGTTGTAAAAGAAATACGGTTCGGCCCCCAAACGGACGAACATGATTATAACTTTAAGCTCCGTCATGCAAAAGAATTTTTGGGAGAAGGCGCTAAGGTAAAGGCTTATGTTTTTTTCAAAGGGCGTTCTATCCTGTTCAAAGAACAAGGCGAGGTATTATTACTTCGTTTTGCAACCGATCTGGAAGAATACGGGAAAGTGGAACAGTTGCCAGTTTTAGAGGGAAAGCGGATGATCATCATGCTGTCGCCTGTCTCTAAAAAAGGAGGCCATACACTTCCAAAACCTGCTACATCTAAAATTTTATAAATAACTATATCACTAACAATTAAAATTGACATTATGCCAAAACTAAAGACTAATTCCGGTTCAAAAAAGAGGTTCGCCCTTACCGGAACGGGGAAAATTAAAAGGAAACATGCTTACAAGAGTCATATTCTGACAAAGATGACGAAAAAGCAAAAAAGAAATCTGACCCACACAGGGTTAGTTGCTAATGCGGATATGAACAACATCAAGAAATTGCTTTGTTTAAAATAATATGATTAGCAAGAGTTTATAACATTTAAACAATTACAATTATGCCAAGATCAGTAAATCATGTTGCCTCAAGAGCAAAAAGAAAAAGGATTTTAAAACTTACGAGAGGATATTTTGGCGCTCGTAAAAATGTGTGGACCGTAGCAAAGAACACCTGGGAAAAGGGTTTGACGTATGCGTTCCGTGACCGTCGTAACAAAAAACGCAATTTCCGCGCTTTGTGGATTCAGCGCATTAATGCAGGCGCCCGTATCGAAGGGTTCTCGTACTCACGCCTAATGGGCGGACTTAAAGATGCCGGAATAGAGATCAACCGCAAAGTATTGGCCGATTTGGCTATGAACAATCCTGAAGCGTTCAGTGCGATTGTCGAAAAAGCTAAGAAAAATTGAGTTTAGCCGCACATTTCGATTGGAAAACTCATCAGATAAATTATTAATTCCGAGACTAGTTCTTACAGCTAATGGCGGGCCGCAGTTCCTTCGGGAAATGCTTTGACACAGCGGATTACAAAGGCGGTGGGACGCTCAAAACCTGTCATACGGAGTTTACCTCATCTAATGTGCGGCTCTTATAAACCTCCCTGCACCTACGCAGGGAGGTTTTTTATCGTTTTTTTAGTACGCTATTTAAAACACGGACGGTGGAAACTAATTTGTCGGTCGAAGTGAAAATATCAACATTCCAGACATGCGAAGAACGCCCCTGATGCAGGATCGTCCCTACAGCGCGGACAGTATCTCCTTCATGGGCAGATGATATATGATTACCGCTGATTTGCATTCCTACCATCATTTCATCCGGTTTACATAACAACATGGAGCCTAAACCGGCAACTGACTCCGCTAAGGCCAACGTCGCACCGCCATGTAAAATACCAAATGGCTGACGCGTCCGTTGATTAACCGGCATGGTAGCTTCGATTCGACTTGCAGAGGCATACGTAAACTGAATACCAAGATTACCCGTTAATGCATGTTTGCCGGATTCATTCAGTTTGTCTAACGGGATATCTACCGGACGCAGCTCGGCTATTATATGTTTTTCGATGGCAAATGCTACGCCATCGTCATCATTCGACAAGGTTACATAATCGGCGCATGATTTCACCGATTCCTGCGCGTTCCCCATTGCAATACCCAGTCCAGCCAGTTGCAGCATACCAACGTCGCATACGCCGTCGCCAATAGCAATCACATGCTCAGTCGCTACGCCTAACTTTTCAAGCAGGACACTTAACGTGTTTGCTTTATCAATAAATGGCGGCACTACTTCGAGGAAATACATTTCCGATCTAAAAACATCTAAAACACCGGCTAAATGACCTTTCCAATCTTTTTCAAGCCGGATCAACGCTTCTTCATCGTCGCTCACTATCATACATTTATAAGGAGAAAACGTTATGGTCTCGGCGAAATTTTCTACTTCTTTCAGGCGCATATCGTTCAACGCTGCCTCATGAATAATATGGTCATTCGACAAATCATTAGCCAGGATTGTATCATTATGATAGGTAAAAATGGCAAAATGATTCTTTTTGGCTTTCTTTTCCAATAAGGACAACATTTGAGGGTTGAATTGTTTTTCAAACAAAACTTCCCTTGTCTGTACGTTCATTATTTGACCTCCATTATACGACAAAATAAACCCGTTATTCTTGTCCATATCCAATTCAATTGCCAAAGGAAGTACGCCATAAGTAGGTCGTCCCGATGCAAGAACTAAGCGGATGCCCATCTGCTGCACTTTAATTAAAGCAGCCCGCATTCGAGCGGTAATAATGCGGTCGCTATTGAGCAATGTGCCGTCGATGTCCAACACAATCATCTGGTATTTCATAAGAATTTAAAATTAAAAAATGAAAAAAAACGGAGCGTTACATGTTTAAATGATGAATTTGCAACTGAATACTTAAAATAAAAAGGCCAATGGATACTCCATTGACCTTTTTAATTCAAAATAGAACCGATTATTTGTTGGTGTCCATGATAACCAAACGGTTCCATTCATTCACGCCATACGGCTGTTGCGTGTCACCCTTCCATTCGATAGAAATTTTGTCGCTTGAGATGCCACTATCAGTCAGTTTTTTAGCAACAATCTTGGCGCGACGTTCCGACAAGCCATAATTGTAATCGGCAGTACCGGTTTTTTTATCAGCATAACCAATCACTTTGATAGGCAGGTTATGTTTCTTGGCATATTCGGCTGTGTTGAAGATGTTACCTTCCTGATTTTTATCAATCACCGAACTGTTCAAACGGAAGAAAACAGCGTTCTTCATCGTTTCAATGGATTGAACAACCGGAGCTATTTCCGGACATGGCTCACATCTCTCTGGACGTTTTTTCAATTCATCATTTTGAGCGCGTAAGGCATTAATCTGATTGTTCAGGTCGTTCAACAGGTCATAATCCATCGGCTCGATTACCTCGAAGTTGGTTCTGCCCAATTTGAAATTAAATCCTAACAAAGCCGAAATCATACGGTCTTCTTCCTGACCCATGTTGACACGGTTAAATTCTTCATTTAGCAAAGCGTATTCGCCTTCAAGGAACAAATCAACGCGATTGCTTATACGAAAGGGGATTTGAACGCCCAGATTAATCGAGGGCGACTCGGATTTTTTGTACTTGTAACTATCAACAGTCTTTTCAGGACGGTAAGCATAACCCATACCTACAAACGGGATAAACCGGACGATCTTCTTTTCATTGTAAGGCGCCCAAAAATTCGTAATATCCCACATCAAGTCGAGATGTGCATTACCATAGATAAAGTCCTTTTTCGACAACTGCGAACTACCGCGAACATAAGCAAAATCTTTCATCTGGCCACCGGCAAGTTTCAGGCGGAAACCCAAGTATGGATTACACCATTTCCCGAAAGCGAGCGCAGCCGCCCAATTAAGACGATCGCCAAAATCAGCATCGCCATTTTGGTCGCCTGCGTAAATACTTGTACCACCTCCGAGCGAAATAAACCAATTATCCCAGAAGGCATTCTTCTTGAAATTCGCTTTAGAGCCATTTTCAGTACTAAATCCAACTTGAGGCTGGTATTGCTGAGCGGAAACCGACATCAAAATACCACATAAAAAAGCTAATACTAAAACCTTAATTCTCATAATTATACAATTTTAATTTAACAATAATTTCTTTTTACAATAATCTTAAAAAATTTGAATAATAACAGTGCAAAGATAAGCGTATGTTTTTTCTGCAACAAATATTTTTGCATTTATTTTTTGTTTTTTTTAAATATTTTACATAAAATATTATAGATCAATATGTTAAAAATTTTCCATTAATTTCAATAAATACTGTCCGTATGGATTTTTTATCATTTTTTGCGCTAACGCGTAAAGTCTTTCGTCATCAATCCATCCGTTTCGCCAGGCAATCTCTTCCAAGCAGGCAATTTTAAGACCTTGACGACGCTCAATGACCTCAACAAACATGGAGGCTTCCGACAAAGATTCGTGCGTGCCGGTATCTAACCATGCAAATCCGCGTCCTAATAATTTAACCTTCAAGGCGTTTTCAGCAAGAAAGCATTGATTAACCGTTGTAATTTCCAACTCGCCCCGCGCTGAAGGTTTTATTTTACGCGTTATCTCTACCACCTTATTCGGATAAAAATAAAGACCTACTACAGCATAGTTGGATAATGGCTTCTCCGGCTTCTCTTCAATACTCAAAGCGCTCCCTTCCCGATCAAAATCCACAACTCCATAACGCTCAGGGTCGCTCACATAATACCCGAAAACTGTAGCATAATCATGTATTACTTGCTCAACAGCCTCTTTTAAAAGGAATGAAAAATTTTGGCCGTAAAAGATATTGTCGCCCAGCACAAGGCACACATCGTCGCCACCAATAAAATCAGCGCCAATGATAAAAGCCTGTGCTAAACCATCCGGCGAAGGCTGCTCTGCATATTCAAACCGCACTCCAAATTCTGTTCCGTCACCGAGCAGCCGATGAAATCCCGGCAAGTCCTGCGGCGTTGAAATTATCAAAATATCACGGATACCTGCAAGCATTAATACCGAAATAGGATAATAGATCATCGGTTTATCATAGATCGGAAGCATCTGTTTCGATACGCCTTTCGTTATAGGGTATAAACGCGTACCCGCCCCCCCAGCTAATACAATCCCCTTCATAAGTTTTTTAATGATAAATGATTCGTAATTTTTAATTTTCGATTTTAAATTTTCCTCATTCTCTCCTTCTTATTCTGATTTGTATAGCGTTTTTCACAGGCTTCTCATTGATTAGAACAAGGTAACCGCCGCCGCCAGCCCCAGAAATCTTCCACCCTATTACTTGTGACTTATAGGGCTCTAACGCTTCTAAAATATCCGAAGAAATCATGAGCGGGAACATCTTTATTTGCGCTTCAAAACTAGCTACCGATGTTTTTCCCCATGCTTGAGCATCTTTGTTGAGAAGGGCATCCCAACATGCTTCCGCAGCGATACTTAGATTTCGTGCGCCTTTTTCATTAATATATGTACCGGATAAAACATCATATCCGGATATTCGTGGGAAAAGCGGCACTAACCAAATACGCTGTTCAATCCATTCCAACAGGGTAGTATCCAGCACTTTATCTATTTTAACCGGCCAGTAACCCTGCTCATAATGATACCGGTTCAATCCGGGCATTACAATCCCTAATGCATCCTGTGATCCACTCACATATTTAGAGCCGGGAGGGTTTTCGTAGCAAAAAAGAGTTCTCGCCAACATCTCTTTATCACCATCAGGTATTGCCGTTTGCCACAACTCAATTGCTTTTTTCCGTGAGCTGGTAGCCATACCGCTCCGGTCGTTAAATTCATAATCCGGTTCTATACAAATAGTAATCACCGAACCGGGGTGAAATTTATTGACAAAGGGTTGATCAAGCCAACCACCGGCTAAATCAATCCTGTACGGTATCAGACATTCGTTTCGTAAAGCGGTTGTTGAGCGCGCAGGAAGTCCGCCATGGGGAATGCGTTTACTCACGATATATTCAATACCAAATGTTTCACAAAACTGCTCTTTTGCAGGCGAATGGCCATCGCTGTTTACAAAAAACACATCCGGTTGAAGCCGCTTGACTTCTTCTTCAAAATCAAGAATGCCGCTTCCCCCGTTTATCCATGCATCTTTGACAACTTTCAATGCCTTAATCATATATAAACGTTCCTTATCGGTATTGATCGTTTTGCGTGCTTTCAGGTCTAATATCGTTTGATCCGAACCTATACCTACATACAAATCACCATATTGAGCCGCTTCTTCAAAGAAAGCCACATGTCCGCTATGCAACATATCATAGCACCCACTCACAAACACTTTTTTCATCATACAATCATTATTAGCGTGCAAACGTACATATAAAAACTTAAATTTACAAATTCATATTACAACCGAATTATTTCAAGCGGTTTACAGACAATGTCAGTTTCTTCTCCTCCATATTTGACGGTAATCTTTTTTTCTGTGGCGTTGATAGACCGTATGACGGCCTCCTTCATTTTCCCGTCACGCCAAACGACGTCCACTACAAAACCACCCCTTGCGCGAAGGCCTTTTACGCTACCGTCAGGCCAGGCTGTCGGTAGAGCCGGCAGGAGTTCGAGGATGTTGTCGCGGCTTTGTAGAAGCATCTCGGCAATCCCTGCGCCTCCGCCCATATTGCCATCCAACTGGAAAGGTGGATGTGTCGAAAACATATTGGGATATATACCTCCTCCGCCTTCCATACGTGTTCCTGTGACGTCTGACATGTGAAACATTCTTCTCAGTAATTTGTGCGCCCGGTCGCCATCTTTCAATCTTGCCCAGAAATTAACTTTCCATGCTAACGACCATCCGGTACCCTCGTCGCCACGCGCATTCAGACTGATACGGGCGGCTTGCGCCCATTCAGGTGTCTTTTCAGGTGTTACCTGATGTCCGGGGTGAAGCGCAAAAAGATGCGACACATGTCGATGCGTATTTTGCGGGTCGTCCAGGTCTTCTTTCCACTCCTGTAACTGCCCCCATCGTCCGATACGCGGTTTGCAGATACGGTCGCGTATCGAAGCAGCTTGCTGAGTAAAAACATCCTTAATGCCAAGTACATCCGCCGCTTTTACACAATTATTGAGTAAGTCCCACGCAATCTGATGGTCCATCGACGCGCCACCCGATATACCACCCTGCTCTGGCGAATAGGAAGGCGAGGAAACCAACTCCCCATTTTCGTCTTCCGTTAAATAATTCATCCAGAACTGCGCGGCCTCTTTCATAACAGGATAGGCGCGTGATCGCAGATAATCAACGTCTTGTATAAAAGCAAAATGATCCCAGGTGTGTTGGCTTAACCATGCGGCGCCTCCCGGAAAATAACCCCAGGGCAATCCCCATCCTGGCGCAGTATAGCCAAAAGCATTGTTCATCGTATTAACAACCCATCCTTGTATATTGAAAAAATCTTTTGCGCTCACCCGTCCCGGTTCAACTAATTTTTCAGTCCATTTGAGCATTGGCTCATGACACTCGGCCAGGTTTGTTGGCAAGGCAGGCCAGTAAATCATTTGCATATTGATATTAGTATGGTAATCGCATGCCCAAGGTGGGTCTATATCCTTATTCCATCTTCCCTGCAAGTGCGCCGGCATCGTTCCTGGTCGCGAACTGCTGATTAACAAGTACCGGGCGTATTGAAAAAAAAGCGCTTCAAGGGCATTATCACCGCCACCTTTCTGGTATGCCATGATGCGTTTGCCGGTAGGTAGATTACTTGATGCTGGCATACCGGCAGGCGATAAATCAAGACTTACTCGGTTGAATAGATTTTGGTAATCCATCCTGTGCACTGCGTTCAATTGCTTATACGTACTTCCTTTTATTTCTGATAGTAGCGCAGGAAGGATAGTTTTCCATCCCGACGCGCGATAATCCGGATACCGGTTTGCATAAGCAGTAGTTACCGTTACTGCAAAACGCAATCTCTTCGCATTTTTTACCATTATTTTGCCATCCGAAAAGGATACTTTACCGTCAGTTTCCAATAGATGTATCGCTGTCTGATAACCGAGAAAATTATGCGTCAAATGACCTTCAAACAGGTAAGTGTTATCAATAAACGACTCATTGGTTTTCACGTGAGGCGTCACATAACTGATAGTATAATCCGTTCCATTAGAAGCGTTATTATCGAATCGGCAGACAAAGGCGCGATGAGGATAACTGGCAAAATACGACCTTGTATGCTTCACCTCACCCTTTGTATAACGGACATTGGCTATGGCATCCGAAATATTCAGGTCGCGATAATAGTTCGTCACATCGCCATCACCAGCCACATCAATAAAGATGTCGCCTGCTGTCTGGCTTGCGCCGAAGTCGCCAAAAGAAAGGCCCCTGGTTCGGTGCATATCCCCTCTTATTTCTCTATTGACGAGCGTGTGAGCTTCATTGTATTTGCCTGCTTTGATTAGTTCTCTTGCCGGTTCCAGTGCTCTCCATGCATCCGTTCTGTTGCCAAAATTATAGTCAACATGGCTACCAGGTCCGCCTTCCCATAAAGAGCCCTCCGAAAATTGGAACTTTTCGCGTTCGATGCCGCCAAAAATCATCGCCCCCATATAGCCGTTACCAATCGGAAGCGCCTCCTTCATCCAGTCGGAAGCCGGCGCAGTATACCACAATTTAAGCGCTGCCTTTTGATCGTTTCCGCATGATTGTAAACCCATTAAAAAGGTAACTAGCGCAATCCAATATACAACTTTTTTCATTTCACGATAGTTTAGATGATGAATAATATCCTGCAAAGTAAAACAATTTATTTTGATTAACCATACTTTCGGCTATTATTAATGGGGCAAAAATTGGAAAAAAACAATTTATTGTGTATGTTTGTCGCATAAAATATGGCTTTATGAAGGAAAATTTTTTCAAATATTCGCTGATAGCGCTGATCATTATTTTAGGGTATCTCATAATTAATGGGTTATGGACATTTGTAAACGGGTTGTTCGGAGCGGTGACCATCTATATTCTGGTCAATGGGCAGATGAATTACCTGATGGAAAAAAGAAAAATGAAAAGCGTTTTTTCTGCTATCCTGATCCTGCTCGAAGTAGTCGCGTGCGTGTGCGTACCTATATATTTATTAGTATGGGTTTTAGTAACACGGATTCAGGATGTGAATCTGGACATCTCGGAACTGATTGCGACAGTAAAACATTTTATCACCTTAATACACGATAAGACCGGGTATGATGTGCTTAGTATTAGTAACGTAGAGACGGCAGCCAGTATTATGACAAAGGGCTTGCAGTTTATCATCGGGCAGGTTAGCGGACTGTTGGTTACAACCGTGGTGATGATTTTAATCCTGTATTTCATGCTGATAAGTCGTAAAGATATGGAACGTTATATTGTAAGTGTATTGCCTTTTAATGAGAACAATAAACCTATTGTTACGCGCCAAATACAGCAGATCGTACGTTCCAACGCCATTGGCATACCTTTACTGGCCATTATTCAGGGCATATTGGCGGGTCTCGGATATTGGGCGGCTGGGATTCCAAGCGCAGCTTTGTTTGGCGTCCTTTCAGGGGTTTCTACAATTATTCCGCTGATAGGATCCACCGTTATATGGTTTCCGTTAGTTGTTTACTTGGCGCTGACAGGCAACTGGATTGCCGCTATTGGCCTTTTTGCATATGCTGCAATTATATTATTTAATGTAGATAGTGTAAGTCGCTTTACCTTGCAGAAGAAATTGGCTAAGACGCATCCGTTAGTGACCGTTTTCGGCGTTATTTTAGGTCTAAAATTATTCGGCTTTTGGGGTATCATTTTCGGGCCATTACTGTTATCTATGTTTTTACTGCTCATTAATATCTTTAAAAAAGAATATCTTGACACGCCTGTTTCACCCAGTGGATGAAGTATTCAATTCAAATAAATAAATTTATCCAATAGCCCCCGCGAAAAAAAAATGCGATTTTGTTTGGAGATTAAAAATTAGTTGTATCTTTGCAGCCGAAATAAAAAAGAAAACGGATTTTTTATGAGACGTATGATGATAAATATTAATTGGCAGCGCTTGCGATGTATTCATTGTGAGTAGATTTTCATGCGTATTTATCTCTGCTGAAATAGATGGAATAAGAAGGCCTGTTGTACTCACGACAGGCCTTTTTTTGCACCACTTTGAGAATAACAAAATATTTAAAATATTGAAAGACAATGAATTATCAGGTAGATGAAAAAGGATATTACGGTCGCTTCGGCGGAGCGTATATTCCCGAAATCCTGCACAAATGTGTGGAAGACTTGCAGCATACGTATTTGAGCGTATTAGAAAGCGACTCTTTTAAGAAAGAGTATCATGGTTTGCTTCGCGATTATGTCGGGCGTCCTTCGCCGTTATATTATGCCCGACGCTTAAGCGAAAAATATGGTTGTACGATTTTTCTTAAACGTGAAGACCTGAATCACACAGGGGCGCATAAGATCAATAATACAATCGGCCAAATCCTTTTAGCTCGTAACATGGGGAAAAAGCGGATCATTGCCGAGACAGGCGCCGGCCAGCATGGTGTGGCTACAGCGACGGTATGCGCGTTGATGGATATGCCTTGTGTGGTATTTATGGGAAAAACGGATGTGGAGCGACAACAACCTAACGTACAAAAGATGAAGATGCTCGGCGCAGAAGTCGTACCGGTTTTGTCAGGTAACATGACTTTGAAGGATGCGACTAACGAAGCGATACGCGACTGGTGCTGTCACCCCTCTAACACCTATTATGTGATAGGCTCCACCGTTGGCCCACATCCGTACCCGAATATGGTGGCACGCTTGCAATCGGTTATTAGCGAAGAGATGAAATGGCAGCTTCAAGAAAAAACTGGTCGCGATTATCCGGATTATTTGATGGCCTGCGTAGGAGGTGGAAGCAATGCTGCAGGCTCTGTCTATCATTACCTAGATGATGAACGGGTTAGGTTTGTGTTTGCCGAAGCGGGTGGAGAAGGGATATTGTCGGGCAGAAGCGCTGCAACGATCCACCTCGGAAGGGAAGGTATCATCCATGGCGCCCTGACACTGGTGATGCAGGATACAGACGGGCAAATAGAAGAACCATATTCTCTTTCGGCCGGCCTTGATTATCCGGGTATTGGACCTATTCATGCGCATTTATCGGAAACGGGACGGGCAACAGTTTTTGCCGTCAATGATGATGAAGCTGTCAATGCCGCCTATGAGTTGACGCGCTTGGAAGGTATTATCCCTGCGCTCGAATCTGCACATGCGCTCGGGACGCTACCGAAAGTTGCTTTTAAACCGGAAGATGTAGTGGTTCTGACAGTCTCCGGTCGAGGCGAAAAAGATATGGATACGTATTTGAATTTTCAATTTTGAATGTTAAATTAAATATCATGTATAGATTTAAAACAAAAAGTAAGAAGTTATTGGGGGATTTGCATACGCCAGTCAGCTTGTATTTAAAGCTACGCGACGTCTATCCTCAATCAGTGTTGCTCGAAAGCTCTGATTTTCATGGAAATGAGAACAGCATTTCGTATATTGCGCTTTGTCCGCTGGCAAGTTTTGACGTCAATTCAGAACAGGCTACTGCTAAATATCCGGATGGAATAGAGATAAATACGCCTGTCGGTGTAAATATAGCCGGTCAAGACAACTATGGCGCCAAAGTGGAAGATTCGAAGATTGTCCCTTCTTGTAGCGTTTCGGAGGCATTGAACGATTTTATGCATCATTTTTCTATTGAAGGCGACGATAGCGGGGTTTATGGTCTCTTTGGATATACGGCTTTCGATGCGGTGCGCTATTTTGAATCTATCCCGGTCATGGAATATCACCATAAGGATACGGATGCGCCGGATATGTATTATGTCCTGTTCAAAAATATGCTAGTGTTTGACCATTTTAAGAGCGAACTGACACTTTATGAATTGGTTGTCGAAAACGAAGCATCGCATTTAGCAGACATTGAAACGATCATCGCAAACAGGAATTATGCTTTGTATGATTTTCGTTTAACAGGCGAGCGTACTTCGACCGTCACAGACGAGGAGTATAAAGCGATGGTGCGCGAAGGGGTGAAACATTGTTTGCGGGGCGACGTTTTTCAGATTGTGTTGAGCAGGCGCTTCGAGCAGCGGTATCAAGGAGATGATTTCAATGTTTATAGGGCATTGCGGAGCATTAACCCATCACCGTACCTGTTCTATTTCGATTTTGGAGGGTTCCGTATCTTTGGCTCTTCTCCTGAGACGCATTGCAAAATTGTTAATGGTCGTGTCAACATAGACCCGATTGCAGGCACTGCTTTTCGGTCGGGCAATGTGACATTAGATAAGCAAAGGGTTGAAGATTTGATGAATGACCCGAAAGAGAACGCCGAACATGTCATGCTGGTGGATCTGGCGCGAAACGACCTGAGCCGTAACGCCTATCATGTAAAGGTCGATTTTTATAAGGAGGTGCAGTATTACAGCCATGTGATGCATCTTGTTTCGCGCGTTAGCGGCGACATCAACAGTGACGCTAATCCTATACAAACCTTTATTGATACTTTTCCGGCAGGGACATTGAGTGGGGCGCCGAAAGTTCGCGCTATGGAGCTAATTACGGCCATTGAAAAACATAATCGTGGCGCTTATGGGGGATGTATCGGGTTTATCGGGTTTAACGGCAATATGAATCAGGCTATCACTATCCGATCTTTCGTCAGTCGTAGTAATGTGCTGTATTATCAGGCAGGGGCTGGTATCGTCGCTAAAAGCAACGACGAGCGCGAGCTGCAAGAGGTAAACAGCAAACTTGGCGCCCTCCAACTATCCGCGAATTACGCGAATTTACACGAATAATTTATTAACTTTAAACCGACAACTATGAAGTGTTTATTATTAGATAATTATGATTCGTTTACGTACAATCTGCGCCATATTTTATTAGAATTAGGCGTGGAAACAGATGTGCGTCGTAACGATAAAATATCGTTGGGTGAGGTGGGGGTTTATGATAAAATCCTGTTATCGCCCGGACCGGGGATTCCTTCGGAGGCGGGGATATTGTTGCCGCTTATTGTGAAATATGCTCCCTCGAAATCAATATTAGGCGTTTGCTTGGGCGAACAGGCTATTGGCGAGGCTTTTGGAGCTAAACTATTGAATTTGAAAGATGTCTATCATGGCGTCTGTTCGGATATTCGTATCTTGGTGAAAGATACCCTGTTTGATGGCTTGTATCCCAGATTTCGTGCAGGACGGTATCATTCGTGGGTTGTTTCAAAGGATGAATTGCCTGAATGTCTTGAAGTTACTGCTGTAGATGCGGAAGTGGGCTATATCATGGGATTGCGCCATCGACTGTTCGACGTGCGTGGCGTACAGTTTCATCCGGAATCGGCGCTGACACCGCAAGGGAAAAAAATCATTGAGAACTGGGTGGGGAATAATTGAAAATTACATTCAAATATAATAATAATGAAACGAGCATGTACCTTAATACACCCATGTAAACGAACATGCGAGTTCCATACGACCGAAATATAAAAAATAATAAATGTATGTATGAAAGATTTATTGTATCGACTCTTTGAACATCAATATTTAGGGAGAGAAGAAGCGCAAAAAGTTTTAGTCAATATCGCTGAAGGTAAGTATAATAACGAGCAGATCGCTGCGTTGTTGACTGTTTTCCTGATGCGAAACATCTCCGTTGACGAACTGTCGGGATTCCGCGACGCATTGTTATCTATGCGCGTACCTGTTGATTTGTCTGAGTATAAACCGATTGATATTGTCGGAACAGGAGGAGACGGAAAAAATACGTTTAATATCAGTACAGCTGCCTGTTTTGTGGTGGCAGGCGCTGGGTATCATGTCGTCAAACACGGTAATTATGGAGCTTCGTCAGTAAGTGGAGCAAGTAATGTCATCGAACAGCATGGCGTGCAGTTTACTAACGACATTAGTCAATTGCGTAAGTCGCTCGATGTCTGTCGGTTTGCTTATCTTCATGCACCGCTGTTTAATCCCGCCATGAAAGCCGTTGCTTCCATAAGGAAAAACCTGGGCGTGCGAACTTTTTTTAATCTGTTAGGGTCGTTAGTCAATCCGGCTATGCCAACTTATCAGTTGCTTGGCGTTTACAACCTGCCCCTGTTTCGTCTTTATAACTATACTTATCAGGCAAGTAGCGCGCGCTTCAGCGTCGTCTATAGTATGGATGGCTATGATGAGATTTCGCTTACATCGGAATTTAAAGTAGCTATGCCTGAAAATGAAAAAGTGTATTCGCCCGAAATGATTGGGATGAAACGCTATCGCGAAACGGACTTGTGGGGTGGCCCTACACCAGAAGCCGCTGCTAAAATTTTTGATGCGGTGTTGAACAACACGGCAACTGATGCGCAACGCGATACAGTACTGGCGAATTCGGCCTTTGCCATTCAGGTTATCTGCCCTAATAAAGATGTCGCCACCTGTTTGGCAGAAGCACGCGATTCGTTACAACGCGGTAACGCCTATAAAACGTTAAAGGAGTTTGTGAAAATGCAACGATGAAAGAAAATGTACGTCCTTGCGTCTCCGCAGGATTGAGTATGAGCATTTGTAATGCGACCAAAAAAGATACGAAAAAAGCGGATTGCAAATCCGACATGAAGAACATGACGAACATGACGAAATTTTTTTAATTCTATAAAGATGGATATTTTAGAAACTATTGTAGCGCAAAAGCGGAGAGAGGTGGCGCGCCAGAAGGAAGCAGTTCCGTTAGATATGCTGTTTAGGATGGAGTCTCAACGTCTATCGCGATCTGTGTTCTCGATGCGTCAGTCGTTGGAGCGATCCTCATCAGGTATTATTGCCGAGTTTAAACGTCGGTCGCCTTCCAAAGGGTGGTTGTCGCCACAAGCAAAGGTGGAAGATGTTGTACCTGTTTATGAACGAAACGGCGCTGCTGCCTGCTCTATTCTTACCGACAACCGGTTTTTTGGAGGCTCTTTTACGGATTTACAATGTGCGCGCTCGCTTGTTCGATTGCCGCTTCTGCGTAAGGATTTTATGCTGGATGAGTACCAAATCTATCAGTCGCGCGTTATGGGCGCTGATGTTATCTTGTTGATTGCGTCTATTCTAACGAAAGAGTTATGCAAAAAGCTGGCAAAGATAGCGCATCAGTTGAAAATGGAGGTATTGCTCGAAGTGCATAACGAACATGAATTGTCATTCTATAACGAAAACATTGACATGCTTGGCGTTAACAATCGCAATCTTGGGACGTTTCATACGGACATCATAAACTCATACCGGATGATTGAATTAATTAAATCCGAAATTGGAGCAGGTATTGACGCGCCATTACTTGTTTCTGAAAGTGGAATATCTGACTTAGAGGATATTAATAAACTTCGGGATGTCGGTTTTCGCGGTTTTTTGATCGGAGAAATGTTTATGAAAAACAGACAGTCCGCTCCCGAAGATTCCCCAAGGGATGAGAAATTCAATTTTCAATTTTCTCCTGAATCAATTTCAGGATTCAATTATCAATTCAAAATAAAGGTTTGCGGGATGCGTGATCCCGTGAACATAAATGACATCGAGGGGTTAGATGTAGATAGTCTTGGATTTATTTTTTACAGCCGGTCGCCACGTTATGTTCCTGAGACAAGCGCAAATATTGAAGCTATCAGCAATTGCAAAAAAAACAAAGTTGGGGTTTTTGTGAATGAAACCTTAGAAACCATGCTTCAAAAGGCAAAATTATTTCGGTTACAATTTTTGCAGTTGCACGGAAATGAAACTGCAGATTTGTGCCGGGAATTACGTCAACTTGGATATTTTGTAATTAAAACATTTTCTATCGCAACAGCAAACGATTTTCAACAAACAGAACATTATCGGGATTGTTGCGACTATTTTTTGTTTGACACAAAAAGCGCCGACTATGGAGGCGCCGGTAAGCGTTTTGACTGGTCCCTTATAAAAATCTACCAGGATAAAACACCCTTCCTGTTAAGCGGCGGACTGACGCCTGATTGTGCATCAGACATCAAACAATTGAATCATCCGCAATTTGCCGGTATAGACCTGAATAGCGGATTTGAAATTTTTCCCGCCATGAAGGATGTCGGTAAGTTGAATGATTTCATCAATGAAATACGTCAACAAGTATGAAAAGATATAGCCCATTGTTCACCGTGTCGTCCCGCTACGGAGGCTTGGTTTGTTTTTACAATTCCGTAATTGTCAAAGCTGGAACTTTAATTTCAACTACAAACTATAAACTATGAACTGCAAACTATGAATTGAAAATTATAAAACTATAAAATAATGAACAGAATTAATCAATTATTTGAAAGAAAAAGGAAAGGAGCGCTTTCCATTTATTTTTGCGCCGGATATCCGGAAGCAGACAATAGCGCTGAGGTAATTCGTACCTTGGCGAAAAACGGAATCGATATGATAGAGATCGGCATTCCGTTCAGTGACCCGATAGCTGATGGCGTCGTAATACAAAATGCGGCGACAAAGGCACTAAGGAACGGCATGTCATTAAGCAAACTTTTTGAACAACTAAAAGAGATACGTAATGATGTCTCTATCCCATTGCTACTGATGGGGTATCTGAACCCAATCATGCAATATGGTTTTGATAATTTTTGCAGGTCATGTGCGAAAATCGGTATTGACGGTTGTATCATTCCCGACTTGCCGTTTGAAGACTATCTCCGTGATTACAAGCCAGTAGCCGATAAACACAACTTGAAGATGATCATGTTAATAACACCTGAAACCGCCGAGGAACGTATCCGTTTGATTGATACGCATACCGATGGGTTTATTTATATGGTTTCATCAGCCGCTACAACGGGCGAACAAAAAACGTTTAATAAGCATCAACAGGCTTATTTTCAAAGGATACAAACGATGTCGTTACGCAATCCTCGTATGATCGGTTTCGGAATCAGTAATAGAGAAACATTCGGCATGGCTTGTGATTATGCTTCCGGCGCTATCATCGGAAGCCGATTTGTTACCCTTCTCGGCGAACATCAATCTCCTAAAGACGCTCTCCGAAAAATATTACAAGAAATAGGGTGAAAAAAAGGGGGTTATTCGTAAATCAGTCTAAAAAGGGTTTCCGGGTTCAGGATTTCGTTGGCGGCTTCTAAAATCTGTTCGGCGGTTATTTTTTCGAGCTTAACGAATATTTCGGGGAGCGGTTCATAGCGGTTATAATACAGGAAGGATTTCCCCAGCCCCAGAAACATGCTCTCTTTGTTATCGCCGGCCACGCCCATTTGTCCGATTGCCTGTTTTTTAGCAGCTATGAGTTGGAGCGCTGACAGTTTGATAGTGCGTAAAGCGGATAATTCTTTTTCTACCAGACTGAGCGCCAGCTCGCGATTTTTAGGGTCGGTACCGAAATAGATTGAAAAGATGCCAGTATCTGTATAGGATGTGATGTTGGATTCTACATGATATACCAAGCCGTTTTTTTCGCGCAGGTTGACGTTGAGACGGCTGTTCATACCAGGACCCCCTAAGATGTTATTCAGCAAAAAGAGCGGGTATTTGTATTTGTTGAACATATTGAAAGCGCGACCGCCGAGGATGACGTGCGAGAGATGTGTTTTCTTTTTCTTTTGAAGCTCTTGTGCAGGAATAATTGGAGGTTCTTCGCGCAGGATAGGCGTTTTTTGTGCAGGTATCTGCGTCAAGTATTTTTCGGCCATTTTTATTACCTGTCTGAAATCCATGCACGACATTGAAAAAAAAACCATGTTTTCTGCGACATAATAATGTTTAAGGAATGATTTATTGATAGCGGTGTTGAATGATTTCAACGTACGTTTATTACCTAAGATGTTATGACCGAGCGGGTGACCTGCAAAAATCATATTCTCGAAATCATCAAAGATAAGTTCTGAAGGCGTGTCTTCATACGATTGAATTTCATCGAGAACAACATCACATTCTTTTTTAAACTCATTTTCGGGAAACTGTGAATTAATTACTAAATCCGACAATAACTCTACTGCGCGCTTAAAATCTTTTTCCATAAAGATGGAATAGATAAAAGTGCTTTCTTTGGTTGTATAGGCGTTTAGTTCGCCGCCGACATTTTCCATACGGTTGAGGATATGCCATGCTTTTCGTTTGAGCGTACCTTTAAATAAGGTATGTTCGACAAAGTGGGCGAGGCCATGTTCGTGCTTCTTTTCGTCACGTGCGCCGACATTGACTGCAATTCCGCAATAAGCAACCTGCGAATTTGTTGGCAGATGTATGATTCTCAATCCGTTAGAAAGTGTTTGTGTTTGTGCTGTCATTCAAAATAGGAATTTAAAAAACCGATGTGTGGGGGGTAACCCACACATCGGAACAAAAAAAAAATTTAAAAAAATGAAATGGAAACTGTTAATCCAGAACCTTAATTCGTATATTTCTAAACCATACATCTTCGCCATGGTCCTGAAAAGCAATGTACCCTTCTTTGTTAGCTCCTCCGAGATTAGTCATCAGATCGTATGCCAAAGGAAAATCGCCTTTCGGTTTAAATTTACTCTCTGCTATCATCTTCGTCCAGTTTGGCGTCCACAAATGATATTCGAGTACTGTTTGTCCGTTTTGTTTGTGGATAACAGTCCCTTTATATACGATGATTGTTCCTGTATTCCATTCGCCGTAAGGCAGCGCATTCTGAGGTTTAGCCGGTATCATATCGTACAGAGAGGCTGATTGACGATTACCATCTATTCCAAGCGTGCCATCAATATGATTTACGTTATCTAAAATCTGGTATTCCGGACAAGAAATGTAGATGGGTTCGCCTTTTATTTCTTGCGCGTAATAGAAAACGCCTGAATTAGAGCCTTTTGCAACCTTCCAATCGAATTCTAATTGAAAACTCTTGAATTTGTATGCAAAAAGAATATCCCCACCTGTTTCGGCTTGCGCTTCACCTAAGCCGGAGCCTTTAATTTTCATGGCTCCTTCTTCGATAATCCAATCTTGTGGCGATTTTTCTTTATTGTATCCTCGCCAGCCTTTGAAAGATTTACCGTCAAAAATGAGATAAAAACCGTCTTCATCTTTTTGAAAGTCGTTCAGGTTGACTGTGGGTCTGTCAATGCGCACATAAGCAGGGCTAGTTTTTGTAGCTGGAACAAAGGTTTCATTTGGGCCTTCCGCAATTAAATTTGGATTTTTTTCTCCTCCGCAGGAAGTTATCAAGCCTATAATAATGATAATACTGAATAAAAAAGATATTTTCTTCATAGCGATAAAAAAAAATTAGGTGTATAAAAAAGGGGCTGTCTCAATATTATCCTTAAATCATGGCGCGGAGTTCTTGAGACAGCTCCCTTTAATAATTGTTTACATTATGGCATAGCCGGTAAAGACCAGCCTTCTCGGTAAGTGTGCTTAATCAATTCCTGTGCAAATGCTTTGGCATTCTGCGGTTCTGAGCGAATCGGGTTAATATTGGGATGTCCGTCCACAACGCTGAATCTGTCTTCAATTATTGCTGTGACGTTATCGTTATCGCCAATATTAGTGAACTGCATATTGACGCCATCCCATTCCAACTCTTTATTCAATCCTTGGAGACGAACAGCCAATACACCCATGACAACCATTTCATTGAACGGACCTGCTTCGCTGAAATCGGAAGCGGTCGGCACACGGTTTTCGGGACTTTCTTTACAAGCGCGTACCCAATCCATTTCATGGCTTATTGTTATTTCGCGTTGCGTCTTTGGCGCATTAGGCTTTCTTCCGGAGAGTAGCCATGGATTAACGCCATAACATCCGCATACTAAGGTGTCTTTGGTACCATAAAAGATACATGCTCCCCCATCTTTGTTCATATCCTTGCCGGCAGGCCATTTCGGAGGCATCACAGGTTTTATACCGCCATCATACCAATTAACTTCCACCTCCGGAAATTTAATTTTTTTAATGCCAGGTACAGTACGAGCTGGAAATGTATATCGTACAAATTGTGATTGAGGAGCACAGTCAACGAGTAGCATGGTCGAGCTGCCTTGCACTTTGGTCGGATAACCCAATTTCAGACCTTTGAAAATTGGATGCATAATGTGGCATGCCATATCACCAAGCGCTCCTGTACCAAAAGCCCACCATCCGCGCCAATTCCACGGGTGATAAACTTCGTGATAAGGTATTCTTTTTGCTGGACCAATAAATAAATCCCAGTTTAAGGTTTCAGGAACCCATTGTCCATTTTTGGGAGGATTAAGTCCTTGCGGCCAAATTGGGCGGTCGGTAAATGTGTCCACACGTTTCACATCGCCTATTTCACCGTTCCATAGCCAGTCGCATACTTGACGTACGCCTTCTTGTGAACTCCCTTGATTACCCATTTGAGTGGCTACTTTATACTTGGTAGCTAAATTGGTGAGCAGGCGGGATTCGTAAACCGAGTGTGTCAAAGGTTTTTGCACATAAACGTGTTTGCCTAAAGTCATAGCCGAGGCTGCAATGATGGCATGTGTATGGTCGGCAGATGCAACGATAACCGCATCAATTTGTTTACCCATTTCGTCGTACATTTTCCGCCAGTCATAATACTTTTTGGCATTCGGTTGTTGTTGAAATCGTTCAGCTGCTATTTTCCAATCTACATCGCAAAGAGCTACGATATTCTCTGTACCTTTTACGGCGTCCATGTTTCCTCCACCCATACCGCCGGGTCCAACGACCGCGATATTTAACTTGTCTGTCGGAGCAATATATCCGTGACTTTTACCTAAAATTGTATTCGGCACAATGGTGAATGCTGCCGCTGCTGCTGCGCTTCTCTGCAGGAAGCTTCTTCTTGAAATGTTTGTCATTTGATGATGTATTATATATTTATATGATTATGGCATGGGAGGTAATGACCAGCCTTCGCGATAGGTATGTTTGATCAGTTCTTGTGCTGTAGCTTTGGCATTCATCCATTCACCTTCGTTTCTTTGCATATTACCAGAGCCGACGCCTAATGAATCAGTCCAACGAATTTGATCGTTATCGCCAATATTGGTAAACTGCATATTAGATCCATCCCACAACAGTTCTCTTTTCAAGCCTTGCAAACGCACTGCCAGCACGCCCATCACAACCATTTCGTTGAAAGGCCCGGCTTCGCCAAAGTAAGAAGCTGTTTGTACACGATTTTCAGGGCTTTCTTTGCAGGCGCGCAACCAATCGTAGGTATGCGGGTCAATGGATTGCCGTCTTGCCCGGTTTTCGTTTGAACCACCTTCGTTGAACGCAGCAAGCGGATCGTTAGAGGGCGCAGCAGCAGCTGGCTGAACTGTTGGAGCAGGCGGCGTCGGCACTTCGCGTTGTGTTTTGGGTGAAGAAGGTGTACGACCTGAAAGCAACCAAGGATCAGCGCCATAGCATGAGCATATTATAGAATCTTTCGTTCCATGGAAAATAACGGGACCATCGGTATCCCAGACTCTGCGGGTGGGTCGCGCATTGGGACGGTTTGATGCAACCGGCTCTGTCGGCCAATTTTTTGGGTACTCAGGAAGAATGCCGCCGTCAGTCCAATAAACCTCTACTTCCGGATATTTTACCTTTTCCGTATCAAACTGTGGACGCGCTGGATATGTTAATTTTACTTTCTGCGAAACGGGAGCGCAATCAGTGAGCAATGCGGTTGAAGACCCTTGTACTTTCGTTGGATAACCTAATTTGAGCGCTTTGAAAACCGGATGCATGATATGGCAGGCCATATCGCCAAGAGCGCCGGTTCCGAAAGCCCACCATCCGCGCCAAGCGAAAGGATCATAATCAGGATAATAAGGAACATATTTTGCCGGACCAATCCATGCATCCCAATTTAAAGTTTCGGGAATAGCTTGTCCCCCTGGAGGAAGCGGATTTAGACCTTGCGGCCAGATTGGACGGTTGGTAGCACATTCAACGCGGGTTACCTCGCCTATTTGTCCGTCGGCTATCCAGTCGCATATTTGGCGCACACCTGGATTTGAAGAGCCTTGGTTACCCATCTGGGTGGCTACTTTGTATTTTTCAGCTAATTTCGCGAGTAATCGCGATTCATAGACCGAATGCGTCAAGGGTTTTTCACAATACACATGTTTGCCCATCGTAATAGCGCGTGCAGAGATAACAGCATGATTATGGTCAGGTGTACCAACGACGACGGCATCAATCGTATTACCCATCTCATCTAACATTTTGCGCCAGTCAGAATATTTTTTGGCGTTTGGAAAACGACCGAACACGCCATTAGCTCTTTGCCAGTTGGTATCACAAAGCGCAACAATATTTTCGCCTGCAGCTGCCGAACTGTTAAGAATGGAACCTGCTCTACCGGCAGGGCCTACTACAGTCACGTTTAACTTGTCTGACGGAGCGATGTATCCGTGACTTTTACCTAAAATTGAACTCGGCGCCACAGTAAATGCTGCTGCTGCCG
>Ga0082212_10001933_pt1 | contig 30459 bp, 30 predicted proteins | sample TergutNt197P3_FD_71548 | JGI IMG/M metagenome (GOLD analysis project Ga0082212, IMG submission 71548) | Neocapritermes taracua P3 segment gut microbial communities from Petit-Saut dam, French Guiana - Nt197 P3 | ecosystem: Host-associated > Arthropoda: Insects > Digestive system > Gut ...
CAACTATTTAAACAATTATTTTCAAATGTTAGTGGATATTCAAATAACAATGGCTATATTTGTAACGTCAAATATTTAATATTTTGTTTTATGCTTACAAGGACACAGGTTTTTGATGCGCTTGAAAAAATGCCGGAACAATTTTCTATTGACCAGCTTTTTGATAAATTGGTTTTTGTCAATAAAGTAGAAATTGGTTTAGCACAATCCGAAAACGGGCAGGTTAATTCAAAAGAACAAGCCAAACAAAAACTATCCAAATGGTTAAAGTAAGGTGGACTGATTTTGCACTTGAAAACCTAATTGCTATCGGTGATTACATCGAAAGGGACAGTTATTTTTATGCCCAAAGGATGGTTAATTCTCTTTTTGATTCCGTTGATATTTTAGAACAACATCCACTTGCAGGTAGAGTTGTGCCCGAATTTAACAATAGAGTTATCAGAGAATTGATACGCGGAAGTTATCGTATTGTCTATAAATTGGTTAGCAAAACAGATATTGATATTGTTACCGTTCATCATTCCGCAAGGTTATTGAAAAACTTACCTGAAAAATAAATACAGTAATCAACCAAGCGAGCAAGACCCGAAAACATTATTAATCAAATGTACATTCAAATTGTTTGGCAATTCGGCTGATACTGCAAGCCATTTCAATTACCTCGTCAGAGGTTAATTCATTTTTTTTATCTCTCTGTCTAAAAAGGCAGTTCCCCCGCTTCATCATTCAAGAAACCACCTACATCATCGTTCCTGTTGATAGATGATTCTACTTCATTTGTTTTTTCTTTCTCTGCGTTGGAAGGTGGCTGCAAATCAATCTTCCATGCTTTAACGGTAGTGTACCATTTGCCATTGAACTCTCGGCTTTCAACAACAGTCATATAGAAAAGCATCTTCAATTTTTTCGTTCGTTATGTTATTTAATAAATTGCTCCAATGTTCAAGTTGTTGACAGTAAGCATTGTTCGATAAATATTTCCCAATACTTAATTTGATGTGCAACAATTCTTCATCTTTCAGTAAGACCCATTCACTTACAGTTTCAGGTAAACCTGTAGCCCATGCCACAAAATTTCTTATCGGTAGCGTCAAGCTATCAAACGTTTCAATTGATTCTTTTCCCATAAAAAATGTTTTGCTGCCACAAAAATAATAATTACTTTTGCAGTCGAGTTCTTTTTAGTGCATTTTGTTGAAAAAATAGGTGGACAAACAGGTGGACTTAAAAAAATCATTGAAGCTAAGAGTTTAATAATAAATGGATTAATGGATGAGTTCGAATCTCTCCAGCTCCACTTTTTCAATCTAATTTATGCGTATAGATATACTGACCATATTGCCTGAAATGATTGAGGGCGCTTTGAACTGTTCCATTCTGAAACGGGCACAGGAAAAAGGTTTGGCAGAAATTCACCTGCATAATTTGCGGGATTATACGACCAATAAATGGCGGCGGGTGGATGATTATCCTTTTGGAGGTGAGGCCGGTATGGTGATGCAAATTGAACCGATAGACCGGGCTATCACAGCCTTGCAAACCGAACGCGATTACGATGAAATCATTTATACATCGCCCGATGGGGAGATGTTTGATCAGCCTGCGGCAAACCGTCTATCCCTGCTTAATAACCTGATTATCCTCTGCGGACATTACAAAGGTATTGACTATCGCATTCGCGAACACCTGATTACCAAAGAAATATCTATCGGAAATTATGTATTAACCGGTGGCGAATTAGCGGCAGCCGTGATTGCCGATGCAACTGTACGCCTGATTCCGGGCGTAATCGGCGACGAACAAAGTGCACTGTCCGATTCGTTTCAGGACGGACTGCTGGCGCCTCCTGTCTATACCCGCCCTGCCGAGTATAAAGGATGGAAAGTGCCGGATGTATTGCTTTCAGGACATGAGCGTAATATCCGGGAATGGCGACTTCAACAGGCACAGGAACGTACCGAACAACTCAGGCCGGAGTTGGTTGGTGATTTGTAGGGGCGAAATGCTTTCGCCCTGTGGTTGGAGGTGAATTTCAAATTGTAAATATTGACGTCCCCCCAACTCCCTTCAAGGGGGACTAAATAATTAATCCTCCCCCTGCCCCCTCCAAAGGGGGATAAGGGTACAATATACCCTCCCCCAACCCCCTCCAAAGGGGGATAGGAGTGATAAATAGGATGTAATTTTCAATTTTCAACTTTCAACTTTCAATTATTTCCTATCTTTGTGGGCTAAAACTGTTATTTCCGATAAACGATGATTGAACTTATTCCTGCGATTGACCTCATTGAGGGTAAATGTGTAAGGCTGACTCAGGGGGATTATGATTCCAAAAAAATCTATAATGAAAACCCGCTTGAGGTGGCTAAAATGTTTGAGGACTATGGTTTGCGTCGTTTGCATGTAGTTGATTTGGATGGCGCACGCGAAGGGCGAATCGTTCATTACCGCGTTTTGGAACGCTTGGCTACTCATACATCGCTTGTCATTGATTTCGGTGGCGGGTTAAAATCGGAAGACGATTTGGAAATAGCATTCAACAGTGGCGCCCGGATGGTTACGGGAGGAAGTATTGCCGTAAAAGATCCCGACAATTTTGTATCATGGATCAAAAAGTACGGTAGCCAAAAAATTATACTGGGCGCTGATGGTAAAAACGGGAAAATCGCTATTGACGGATGGCAAAGCACAACCGAAAAAGAACTGATTCCTTTTATTGAGTACTATCACCGGCAAGGTATCCAAAAAGTGATTTGTACGGATATAAACAGGGATGGCATGTTGCAGGGGCCTGCGATCGATTTATACCGTGCAATTCGGGAAGCGTTGCCCGAAATCTACCTGATTGCAAGCGGTGGAATCGGTTCGGTAGATGACATCGAGGCATTGGAGGCAGCAGGTATTCCCGCGGTCATTTTCGGGAAAGCAATTTATGAAGGTCGCATACAATTAAAAGATTTAGTCCGTTTTGCGGACGAAACTAATAAATCTAACGAATAGGAAAGTATGGAAAACGAAATATTGCTTCAATTAAAGGACATTACGCTTTGCCTCGAGGAGAATATAATCTTGCGAAACGCATCATTGACGCTTCGAAACGGCGAATTTGTCTATGTTATCGGAAAAGTCGGGTCGGGAAAAAGCAGCCTGCTCAGGTCTCTTTATTGCGAGATACCGATTTTAGAAGGACAAGCTACCGTAATGGACTATGACATTCGGAAAATAAAAACGAAAGATATCCCTTTCCTGAGACGGAAATTAGGGATTGTGTTTCAGGACTTTCAACTTTTGATAGATCGTTCTGTCATAAAAAATCTGGAATTTGTACTGAAGGCAACCGGCTGGACAAAGAAAGATGATATCCAAAACCGCATAGAAGATGTCTTAGAGCAGGTAGGGATGCCAAATAAAGGATATAAAATGCCGCACGAACTGTCGGGTGGCGAACAGCAACGTGTGGCTATTGCACGCGCACTGTTGAACATGCCGAAACTGATTCTGGCTGATGAGCCAACCGGTAATTTAGACCCGGAAACCAGCATGCAAATCGTTCAACTGCTGCACGATATCTGTAAAAAAGGCAAAGCTGTGATTATGTCGACCCATAATTATCCAATCGTGGAGAGTTTCCCTGCCCGCGTGGTTAAATGCGAAAATGCGGGGTTGCATGAGATGGGGGAATGGTTGACGGTTAGTAGGGGCGAAACGCTTTCGCCCAATGATTAACGAGTTTGTAGGGACGAAATGCTTTCGCCCTGTGATTGACGGTAAATGGTGGATGGACACCTCCCCCTGCCCCCTCCAAAGGGGGATATGAATGGTAAATAGGATTAAAATATAATTATTTAAAAATTAAAGATTTAAAGATTTAAGAAGATGAAAGTTGTAAAATTCGGAGGTACTTCCGTTGGTTCGGCGCAACGCATGAAAGAGGTTGCAAAATTAATATGTGAGGGCGATAGAAAGATTGTGGTGTTATCTGCCATGTCGGGAACGACCAATTCGTTGGTAGAAATTTCAGATTATCTGTATAAAAAGAATCAGGAAGGCGCCACGGAATTAATCAGTAAGTTACTGGCTAAATATCTGGGTGTTGTGGATGAATTATACAGTACAGAAACGTACAAACAGAAAGCAATAGAGGCTATCAACCTGCACTTCAACCACATCCGTTCGTTAGTCAATGACACGTTTACCTTGACGGAAGAAAAGCAAATTCTGGCGCAGGGCGAGTTGTTCTCAACCCATATCATGCATTATTATCTACTCGAAACGGGCGTCAGATCGGCGCTGATTCCGGCGCTGGATTATATGCGTACAGATAAAAATGCCGAGCCTGACACCGCTTATATTAAAGAAAATCTACATCTTTTATTGAAAGAGAATGATAATGCCGAACTGTATCTTACACAGGGATATATCTGTCGGAATGTGGCCGGCGGGATTGATAACTTAGAACGTGGCGGAAGTGACTATACAGCCTCCATTGTAGGAGCTGCCGTACATGCCGAAGAAATACAAATCTGGACAGATATTGACGGTATGCACAACAACGACCCGCGTGTGGTGGATCATACCACTCCGGTACGTCAGTTGCATTTCGATGAGGCGGCTGAGCTGGCCTATTTCGGAGCGAAGATTTTACACCCCACCTGTATTTTGCCTGCCAAACTGAACAATATTCCTGTCCGATTGCTGAATACCATGCAACCTGATGCGCCCGGCACCACCATTTCGCACGAAACGGAACAGGGAAAAATCAAAGCCGTTGCCGCGAAAGAAAATATTACGGCTATCAAAATTAAAAGCGGCCGGATGCTGTTGGCTACCGGTTTCCTGCGCAAGGTTTTCGAAATATTTGAGAATTATAAAACGCCAATAGATATGGTAACGACCTCAGAAGTAGGCGTTTCGGTTACGATTGACAATAACAGATTTTTGGAAAATATCGTTGCCGAACTGAAAAAATTAGGCGCTGTAACGGTCGATCGGGATATGATGATTGTATGTGTAGTCGGTGATCTGAAATGGGAAAATGTGGGTTTTGCCGCTCAAATCATTGATGCAGTAAGAGATATACCTGTGCGTATGATTTCGTTCGGAGGCAGTAACTACAACGTATCGTTGCTGATCAAAGCATCCGATAAAAAAAGAGCGCTTCAGGCATTAAGCGACAGACTATTTAATCAATAAATGCAGGGCAACAACAAAAATCATAAAAAATATATAATTATGATAAAAGGAATTTTCCCGGTCGACAGGTTTAAAGAGCTAAGCACTCCTTTCTACTATTACGACGTTGATTTATTGCAGGAAACATTATCCATAGTGCTGTCGGAATCAGACAAATATGGCTACCATTGCCATTATGCCATCAAGGCAAATGCCAATCCGCACATTCTCAGGATCATTGCTGCGAGCGGATTAGGAGCAGATTGCGTAAGCGGCGGTGAAATACAGGCTGCTTTAGACGCCGGGTTTCCCGGAAGCAAAATTGTCTTTGCCGGCGTCGGAAAAGCCGATTGGGAGATCAATTTGGGATTGGACAACGATATTGCCTGTTTCAATGTGGAATCGTCGGCTGAGTTACACGTCCTGAACGAAATGGCCGAAGCCAAAGGGAAAACGGCCACCATTGCTTTCCGGGTCAATCCCAACGTCGATGCACACACCCATCAAAAAATCACGACCGGTATGTCGGAAAATAAGTTTGGAATAAACATCAGTATGTTGCCGGAATTGTTTAAGGCGCTTCCCCGGATGGAAAATGTCTGCCTTACCGGTATTCATTTTCATATCGGATCGCAGATTACGGATATGTCTGCTTTCAAAGCATTGAGTATCTGTTTTAACAAGTTACAGGATGAGTTGGAAGCGAAAGGCATCACCTTGCAACATGTCAATTTTGGTGGAGGGCTGGGAATAGATTATTACCATCCGAACCATATCCCCATTCCCGATTTCGAAAGCTATTTTGCTGTTTTTCATAAACTTATCAATCGGCGTTCGGAACAGCAAGTCCACTTTGAGCTTGGCCGTTCGATAGTAGGGCAATGCGGGACATTGATTTCGAAAGTTTTATATGTCAAGGAAGGCGAAGTGAAAAAATATGCAATCCTTGACGCCGGCTTTTCCGACCTGATTCGTCCGGCTATGTACGATGCCTATCACAGGATTGAAAATATTTCCAACGACGAGGGAGATGATGTCTACGATATCGTTGGCCCTATTTGCGAATCGTCCGACGTTTTTGATAAAGATGTGAAATTGAACACAATAAGGCGTAATGATTTGATTGCCATACGTTCTGCCGGAGGCTATTGCGAATCTATGGCATCGCAATACAATTGCCGCCCGCTGCCTAAATCCTATTTCTCTGATACGATTTAATCAGTCTCCCGCCCGTCAGGAAACGAGGGGAAGTGATTGAACATGAATAATTGATTCACAATTCATCATTGAGTTACATTGTTTCCTTTTCCTCCGGCATCTCAATTTCATTCTTCTCCGCATCAAAGAATTTATATTCCATAAATGCCAGACTTTGATCGGGGATAATTTTCATTCGCATAGAATATTTCATTTTCCACAGTAAGCGCATGGATATTAACCCGTTGCCAATATAGGCAGCTACGTATGGGTGGACATGTAAAGCGAATTTTTTGATGTGATGTTTATTCGTCAGATAATCTATTTTCCGTTCTAATTTATCTGTAAATAACAGGGAAGTTTGAATTTTACCTGTTCCGAAGCAGGTAGGGCATTTCTCTGAAGTTTGGATATCGAGAATCGGACGAACACGCTGGCGCGTAATTTGCATCAGGCAAAACTTGCTGAGAGGTAATATATTATGCTTTGCGCGATCGTTATACATCACTTGCGACATGTGTTCGAAAAGCGCCTGACGATTGTTGGCTTCTGTCATGTCAATGAAATCAATCACAACAATTCCACCCATATCGCGCAATCGTAATTGTCGGGCTATTTCGCTTGCCGCAGTTGTATTTACTTCAAGCGCAGTTGTTTCCTGTTCGGTACTTCCTTTTGTCCGGTTTCCGCTATTGATGTCGATTACATGCATTGCTTCCGTATGTTCAATAATCATGTAAGCGCCGCCTTTGAGCGGTACTGTTCTGGCAAACAGCGATTTAACTTGTTTGGTTATGCCGAAATGATCAAAAACAGGCAAATCGTCGGCATATAATTTTACTATGTCTTTTTTATCCGGCGCAATTACACTTACATAATCGAAGATGCTATTATAGACATCCTGGTCGTTGACATAGATGTTTTCGAATGTCTCATTGAAATAATCCCGCAAAAGCGCTACCACCCGCGCCGATTCTTCATAGATAACCGTCGGCGCTTTAATTTTTGTGATTTTATTCAGGGTTTCTTCCCAGCGTTTCACGAGCAACTTTAGCTCGCCATCCAATTCTGCTACGCGTTTTGTCTCGGCCGAAGTCCGTACTATCACACTAAAATACTTAGGCTTAACGCTTTGAATCAGTTGTCGTAAACGTGCACGTTCTTCGTTCGATTTGATTTTCGTTGAGATAGATATTTTTTCCGCAAAAGGCATTAAGACCAAAAAGCGCCCGGCCAACGAAATTTCAGCCGTCAACCGGGGACCTTTTGTTGAAATAGGTTCTTTGATGATTTGAACAAGAATTTCCTGTCCCACCGTCAAAACATCGCTAATGCTTCCTTCTTTCTCAAGTTCAGGCACAAATTGCACCTTCGTATACGAAATTTTCTTCTTAGCATTTTTTAGCGTTTGCTTAAGATAGGTTTGTTGGGTATTGAAATGCGAACCTAAATCCTGGTAATGCAGGAAAGCGTCTTTTCTACAACCAATATCAATAAACGCAGAATTTAATCCGGGAAGTATTTTTCTTACTTTACCCAAGTAAATACTCCCAACGGCAAAAGTATCGCTACGGGCTTCTTTTTGAAGCTCGACGAGACTTTTGTCTTCCAATAACGCGATTGAGATTTCTTTCTGTTTTACATCTACGACAAATTCGCTTACCACAACAAGCTGTATTTCTTTGTTTAAAACCTTAAAAGTGAAGAACAAACTTAATTGTATTTTTAAGCTTGTTCTTCATAATCATTTTTTAAGACTTATTTCTTTTTATGTCTATTCTTTTTGAGTCTTTTCTTACGCTTGTGCGTAGCCATTTTATGTCTTTTCCTTTTCTTTCCGCTTGGCATTTGTTTAATAATTTAATAAATAAAATACTCTTTTTTTCTTATTTAGCAACGCTACTTAAGAAAACCTTTGCCGGCTTAAAGGCTGGAATGTTGTGTTCGGGAATAACGATTGTAGTGTTTTTTGAAATGTTACGGGCAATTTTTTTAGCCCTTGTTTTCACTACAAAACTCCCGAATCCTCTAAGATACACATTTTCACCATTCGCTAAAGAGCGTTTTACTACGCTCATAAAAGTTTCAATACTCGCTAAAACCGTACTTCTGTCAATTCCGGTTCCTCTTGCAATTTCGCTAACAATATCTGCTTTTGTCATGTCTATAAATAATTTAAATAAATAAAAATTCGATTTTTGGGCATGCAAATATAAAGTATTTATTTGAAACTGAATTATTTTTTTCAAAAAAAAAATATTTTTTTTTAAATATTTTTCAAAGATTATACGTATGTTTGCCTGAACAACCGATAAAAACAAATGGAAAAGTTGAACAGACAGCCTGATTATCAATACAGTAGAGACATTATTGATTGGTATAAAAAAAATAAACGCGATTTGCCCTGGCGAAGCACAAAAAATCCGTACCTGATATGGATTTCTGAAATTATGCTGCAACAAACGCGCGTAAGTCAGGGATTGGATTACTATTTGCGCTTCGTCAGGCGATTCCCCGATATCCAAAGTCTGGCAGAAGCCGAGCCGGAAGAAGTGCTGAAATATTGGCAGGGATTAGGGTATTATTCACGGGCACGCAATATGCACGAAGCAGCCAAAAGTATACAATCGGATTTTCAGGGCGTTTTTCCCCGGCGATACGAAGATGTTATTTCATTGAAAGGCATCGGGCATTATACGGCGGCAGCGATTGTGTCGTTCGCATGGGATCAACCTTATCCGGTAATCGACGGAAATGTATTCAGGGTATTGGGACGGCTTTTTGCTGTGGATGTTCCATGCGATACCGGAAAAGGGAAAAAAATATATGAGGAGTTGGCCTGTTCTTTGATGGATGCCCGGCAAGCCGGATTGTATAATCAGGCCATCATGGAATTTGGTGCATTACAGTGTGTGCCCCAAAAGCCGCATTGCAGTCATTGTCCGTTGAAAAACAAGTGTTTGGGGTTTGCTTCCGGCAACCCTCTGTTATACCCCACTAAACAACATATAATTAAGGTACGCGAAAGATACTTTAATTATTTTTTTATTCAACACGAAGGAAACACCTATTTGTCGCGCCGCACAGCAAAAGATATCTGGGAGGGATTGTTTGAGTTTCCTTTGATTGAAACCTCACAATCAACGAGTTTTGAAGAAATAAGCCGGACAGAATCATTCAACGATCTTTTTCACGACACGGGAAAAATAACCTTTTCTGCCGCTCCGAACGAAGTCAAACATGTACTGACCCATCAGATTCTACATACCAGATTTTACACGGCAGAGATTCAAAACGAAAATACTTACCTGAAAAAATTCGTTAAAACACCTTTGGAAAAAATCGCCGGGTATGCCGTCCCAAGATTAATTCATCGTTTTTTAGCTCATTTCGAATAAGTTTTTCCAGCCGGTATAGTTGGTTATGGCTGCCTTTCAATTCAATTTGCCGAACTACGACTGTCGAATTTTACGGTGAAGGCGACAGGCACCTTCTGACTTTCAATTCAATTTGTCGAACTACGACCCCGAAGCAGCCGGATATTTTCAGATTTTATCCGGACAGCATCATTTTTTAAATAAAAATGACATGGTTTCAAAATAAAACTGTATATTTGTAGCTTATTATTAATCTAAAAAACACCCTTATGTCATTAAACAAAGTAATCCTAATCGGAAATGTAGGTAAAGACCCTACAGTGAAATATTTTGAAAGTGGAAACGCAAATGCCAATTTTACGGTTGCCACTTCAGATAGAGGCTATACATTGCCCAATGGTACTGAAGTGCCGGAAAGAACAGAGTGGCACAATATTGTTGCCACACGCGACCGCGCCCAGTTTGTTGAAAAACATGTCAAAAAAGGGTCGTCGGTCTATATTGAAGGTAAAATACGCACACGCAACTACGACGACCAAAACGGAGTAAAACATTATATTACAGAAATTGTTGCCGACCGTATAGAGTTTTATTCGACAGGCAGAAAGTCATCCGGAGGCGCAGAAGACGGAGAGGAAGCTACTCCAATTACCACTCCAACTGTACAGGTACAGAAAACAGAAGAGCCATTTGTGGCTCCATCGGAACCGGTCGATGATTTGCCCTTCTAAAAAAAGTGGAGTTATCTCAAAAAATCAAAAACTCTATTGAAACAACGCCTTTAGTCAAGTTGCGATTGGGTATCGTGATTGGGCTTACGCTATTGATTTCCGGCGCTTTTTCCTGCACCGGTTCAGGTACGACGCCTAAACCGAAAGGGTTTTTTCGGATTGATTTACCTCAGGCGCAATACATGGATTTTTCGCTTGATGATGTGCCTTGCGCGTTCAACGTATCTCAATTGGTAACTGTCGAGCTGCCACCTGCTGAAACCTCCGACAATTGGATAAATCTTGCCTATCCGACGCTAAATGCCAAAATTTATTGCAGTTATCATCAGATTTCACCGGCTGCTTTGACTGTGATGGAAAATGAATGTAGAGAATTGGTAGCAAAAAACGCAAGAAATGCAGCGTCCATCACAGAACGGCTGTTTGAAAATCCGGACATGCAGGTGTACGGCACGTTGTTTCGTATTGAAGGCGAGACGGTTTCACCTTTTCAGTTTATGCTGACCGACAGTAGCACCCGCTTCTTCCGGGGCGCTTTATACTACGAATGTAAACCCGACATAGATTCGTTAGCCCCTGTAACACAATACTTAAACGAAAATATTGTTGAGTTAATACAATCTTTCCACTGGAAATGAGGTAGAGACGCAATGCATTGCGTCTCTACAAATAACCATTAATTAACGTGCCTTTACTGCAAAAATATCAATCCCCTTTATGGGGAATATGGAAAATCGAAGAAAATTGGGGAGAATTGCTTCGTCGGCTGGAACGTCCGGAAGTGTATCTTCCTGTCTTGAACCGGTACAAACACGAAAGCAGAAAAGCAGAATGGTTGGCTGTTCGCGTATTACTGAAAGAGTTGACAGGCAGCGAACCGGACATTGCCTACCGGAATAGTGGAGCGCCTTATTTACCCGATTCCGGTTTGCACATCAGTATTTCACATACAAAAGGTTTTGTTGCCGTTATTTTAAGTCCCGACAAACCTGTCGGCATAGATATCGAATACCGCTCGGAGCGCATTCACAGAATCAAATCGCGTTTTTTATGTGAAGACGAACTTGATTTGTTGGGATCAAACCCTGCTACCAACGATTTATTGGTTTGCTGGAGCGCCAAAGAAACTGTTTTTAAAATGATGGATAAAAAATCGGCCGATTTGCAAAGTGATATCCAAATAACTGAGATAAAGCCGTTTTCTCAGGATAGAGGAATTTTAATGGTAAACGATCTTTTGTCCCCTCAATCAACCCCTTTACAAATCGAATATACAATCACACCCGATTTTGTTGTTACGCTCAGCAGGTAAATAAGCTGAAAAATTTCAGCATCGATATTTTCAATGATGTTACTTTTTATGCTTCGCCAACATTAGCACCGGATTATCATCCTCATCCAATGTGGCGGCAATTTCTTTTAATTTTCCTTTCAGGTCTCCTTTCTTATATGCTTCAACAAGTTGGTAGGCTTGCAAAGATTGCCAGGTCGCGATTTCGTGATTTATTGGAGTTGAATTAAACCCTATTCTCTTACTTGAAAAATCATCATTATACAAGTCATAATCGAATATGACATTTTCCTGTTTGTCGTAAGCCAAAACAGTATATGTGTTTCCTTTCATTGTTTCAAAGTCAAATTCTTTCTTAAGCGCTTGCATGAAATAATAACGATCGGTAAAAACATAAGGCAAAAGAAATACTTCCGGATCCATTGAATGTATTGAGGGATTTCTTACAATTATTGGACTTATGGTACCATTCGGTAAATAACTGTAAATAGTATCGGATGAAATTTCCACAAGCACAAAATGGTTGTTATATGGAAGTGTTTGATGATATTGAAAGCTTGCAGAATACTCCCCCTTTCTCACAAATGGTGTTTTAATTCCTTTAAAAGGAACATGAATTTCCCGGGTAATACTTCCATCCTGTTTAGAAACAATTAAATGACATGGCTGTTCGTTAGCTGTCGCGAATTTATAACAAATCAAATTATTCCGATCATAATTAAAAACACTTTGATAATATCCGGTATCCACGTTTTTGAACGTTCTTTTAAAGTTTCCGTATAAGTCATATACTATAATTTTTCTTTCCAAATAGGCTACAACAAATATTTCACCGTTTTGCTCATCTAAGACAATATTTAAAAAATTGGTGTATTCTTCGGGGCCTTGCCCTTTTCGGTTTATTTTCCTAATGCCTTTACCGGCTTTATCATAAACAAAAATATCCCCGTCGTTGTCCCAGTTTACTACTAACAGGATTTCATTACCGATAGATTTCACAACGCCTTGAGTAAGGAAATCGTCGGTAGTTTCCAATGGAATGTATTCCACATCAAATAAATCCTGAAGAATCAATTCCTTTTTCGGATAACTTTTCGTCACATCAACGCTGACCAATCCATCAGTTGACTGTTTACTTCCTCCGCAGCCTGCCATCAACAGCAAAATAATTCCCAAAATCGCATTAACCCGTTTCATCTTTATTTCTCTTTATGTGGTTAAAATTTTTAAATTTTCCAAAACCCGATCAAGTACGCCTACATAATAGAACGGCAGGTTAATCAACGAAAACAGCTTGCCTTTCGGTGTGGTAACGCTGTCCACTGAAAGTGGATTTGACCACACGCGAACTGCGTAGTTGTGAGGCGTTTCGTCCATATACAGGTGCAATGATTTCAGTTTGGAATTATGCCCCGATTTCACTTCAACCGGAATAGCCAATCCTTTGTATTTATACACGAAATCCACTTCAGCTTCAGAGCCATGCTTTTCGCGTTTCCAAAAAATCCGTTTGGCTGACAGATTATCGTCGAGCGTCAAAAGTTCCTGAGCCACGATTTGTTCTGCTATTCTACCACGCCACACATCCTGAATATCTTTGGCAAAAAAAACATGCTGCTGAATATCGGCGACAAAATTCACCAGACCTGTGTCGATCCATATCAGTTTGGGACGTTTGCGGCTGTTTGGCATTAATGGCATTTGCACGTCCGAAGTAGGGAAAATCAATTCTAAAAGCATCGCTTTCTGTATGATTTGAAACGCCAAACTCATCTCTTTGGACGAAAAATTAGTGCCTCCAAATTTTTCAAACGTAATAATACTGCCTGCTAAAAACCAGCCGGTGTCTAAAATTTCACGAACCATTTTTATTGTGTTGGCATTTTTTGTGTATTTTTCAACATCGTCCCTATACGACTGCAATAGCGAATTATAGGTTCGTTTTAACGACATAATATCTTGATTTTCCGCATATTTTGATACTATGGCAGGCATTCCTCCAACAAGTGTATAATCATTAAATAGTTGCATAATCCGGTCGTGAACGGGGGTTGCCTCCAGATTTTCTACAAGTTCTGCATCGAAATCGTCGTTCATACCATCCAGAAATTCGGAAAACGAACATGGACGCATGGCCATATACTCTACCCGCCCGACAGGAAACGAAATTTCACGCACGTCCATTACCGTTTCGAGCAATGATCCGGCAGCAATAACATGAATGTGGTTTGCTTCCTCGTAGAAATAACGTAAAACAGCGACTGCCTTTTTGGAATATTGTATTTCGTCCATGAAAAGCAAAACAGAGCCATCGGTCATTGCCTGTTTTTTGTGCAAAAAGATGGCTTTTATCAATTCGCTTATATCTCCATTTTGTTCAAACAAATTCCGATCGGCTGTTTTTTCGAGGTTCAAGTGCAAAAAAACATCAAACTGTTTGGCAAATTCTATTACTACGGTAGTCTTTCCAACTTGTCTTGCTCCTCTTAAAACCAATGGTTTACGATTGTTTTGTTCTTTCCATTGTTGCAAAGATTTGATTATTTTTCTTTGTATCATTTATTAAAAAAATATGGGTGGCAAAGATACGATAAATTTTTTATTTTTTGCATAAAAGAACGGTCAAAAATTAATAAAAACGGCAGAAAAGAACGGTATGATCGGATGAAATTTTTCCAAAAGGAACGGTATGCGGATTCAAAAAAGTGAAAATAGCATGTAGTGCCCAAAAAGAATCAGTCTTTTTTGCCCCACAATTGCCTTAGATGTTCTGCCATCTTATTTTCGGCGGGGTTTGGCTGGCTGTGCCAAAAAGTATGATTGAGCAATTCTTTCGGTAAATGCTCCTGTTTGACAAAGTTGCCTTCGTAACTATGCGCATATTTATACCCTTTATGGTACCCTAATTCTTTCATCAACTTGGTGGGGGCATTGCGCAAATGAAGCGGTACAGGCAAATCGCCGGTTTCGTTTACCATGGCAATAGCCTCTTCGATAGCCATATACGACGAATTGCTTTTAGGGCTGCAAGCTAAGTATACGGTTGTTTCAGCCAGTATGATTCGTCCTTCAGGCCAGCCGATTTTTTTTAATGCTTCGAAACAGGCATTGGCCAGTAACAATGCATTGGGATTGGCCAACCCAATATCTTCGGCAGCCGAAATCAACAATCGCCGTGCAATAAATTCGGGGTCTTCTCCTCCGGCAACCATCCGTGCTAACCAGTAAATAGCCGCATCGGGGTCGCTTCCGCGAATGGACTTGATAAATGCCGAAATGATATCGTAATGCATCTCACCTCCCTTGTCGTATGCAGCCGGATTTTCCTGCAGTCGCTCAATCACTTTTTCGTTGGTTATTTCGATTACAGGATTATCTGCTTCTGCATTGACTACCAATTCGATGGTATTTAGCAATTTGCGGGCGTCGCCTCCCGAAAAACGCAGGATAGCGTCTGTTTCAGACACCTTAATATTTTTCTCTTTGAGAACTGCATCTTCCGTAAGCGCTTTTTGCAGTAGCGTAAGCAAATCGTCTTTATCCAACGTTTTAAGTACATACACCTGACAACGCGAGAGTAAGGGACGGATTACTTCGAACGAGGGGTTTTCCGTAGTGGCGCCAATCAGGGTGATGATACCGGTTTCGACGGCGCTCAACAATGAGTCTTGTTGCGACTTACTGAACCGATGTATTTCATCAATAAACAATATCGGGGTGTTGGTCGTATGAAAAAGCGGATTGTCTTTCGCCTTGTCAATCGCTTCGCGCACATCTTTTACACCTGAATTGATGGCGCTCAATATATAAAACGGACATTCCAGATTATTGGCAATGATTTTGGCAAGTGAAGTTTTTCCCACGCCCGGCGGACCCCACATAATAAATGAGGGTACTCTTCCCGCCTCAATCATTTTACGCAGAGAGGCATTTTCACCTACTAAGTGTTTCTGTCCGATATAATCGTCCAGCGACTTGGGTCTTAATCGTTCTGCTAACGGCCTGTTCATCTGTTTTTATATGATTGGTGCAATATTCATACAAAAGTAATCCGAATAGCCGAAAAAATCGCATTTTTCCGGGAAAAAGTTGTAATTTTGACACATTCAATACAAAAAAATGGATTTTGCAATAATTGCGGCAGGCGAAGGCTCGCGCCTTGTACAGGAAGGCATCACAACTCCTAAACCGTTGATAACGATACAAGGACAGCCATTGATTGAACGATTGATCCGAATCTTTCTGCGTAACGGAGCTACTTCAATCAGTGTGATTGTGAACGAAGAGATGACGGAAGTACAGGACTTTTTGAAAAAAATCCGGCTGCCGGTTCCGTTTCATTTACATGTCCGTACGACGCCCAGTTCGATGCACAGTTTTTATGAGTTAAGCCGTTATCTGCGTAACGACCGTTTTTGCCTGACAACGGTCGATACTATTTTCAGAGAAGAAGAATTCAGCGGTTTTGTTCAGGCCTTTCAAGCATCGGAAAAGATTGACGGATTGATGGCAGTAACGGATTTTGTGGATGACGAAAAACCTTTGTATGTGAAAACGAACAAGGTTATGAAGATACTTGGGTTTGAGGATAGTCAGCCTGAGTCTCAAAGTTACATCCCCCTACCCTCTTCAAAGGGGGACAAAGAACTGCTATCCTCTTTTGGAAGAGGTATGGGAGAAAAAGAACAGCTATCCCCTTTTGGAAGAGGTATGTGGGACAAAGAACTGCTATCCCCCTTTGGAGGGGGTGAGGGGGATGTTGGTATTTTCGTTTCAGGCGGCATTTATTGTCTAAAACGAACAGGCATTGATGTGCTCGAAAAAGCAATCGCAGAAGGCATGTCGCGCATGCGGAACTATCAACGCCGACTTGTCGCCGAAGGGTTGTACCTGATGGCATATCCGTTTGCTAAAATCATTGATGTTGACCATGCGGAGGATATTGGCAAGGCGGAAGGTTTTTTGGCACAAAAAGATATAACCACTAAGGAACACAAAGGGATTTCACAAAGGAACACGAAGGATTAATAAAGAGATGAATAGAGAAGATGTTTTTAAAAAAGTATTAGACTGCGCCTATCTTGTACATACAGCATTAGGACCCGGTCTTTTGGAAAGTGCCTACGAAGAGTGCTTGTGCTTTGAACTGAGGCAAATTGGATTACATGTTGAAAAGCAAAAAGCTTTGCCAATTGTTTATAAAGAAGTTAAGTTAGATATTGGTTATCGAATTGATTTATTAGTCGAGCATTGTATTGTTGTAGAATTAAAATCGGTAGAATCGTTAACTGATGTTCATTTTGCACAAATACTCACTTACTTAAAACTTTCGGGATGCAAACTTGGCTTACTTGCAAATTTTAATGTCAGACATCTGAAAGACGGAATAAAAAGAGTAATATTATAAATCTTTGTGTCCCTTTGTGAAAACCCTTTGTGTCCCTTTGTGGTAAGACCCAAAAAGAACTTCACTAAGGCACACAAAGGTCAATTAGTAAAATTAATATTTAAAAATTTTTAACGAAATTCATAATTTTTCTTACCTTTGACGCCGTTTTTTGTAAAAATCTAACAAATGACTGAAAATACTATTGCCGGTATCCGTAGAGGAAATCAATTTTCGCCAAATCACATTGGAAATGACGCAGCTATCTTTTCGTTGACAGCCGATGCGCTTCGTAAAATGGGATATAAAGTGAATGAATATACCGAAGCCGATTTATTGACAAAAGACATCCGGGAGGATTTTTTGTTTAATATGGTACGTGATTGGTATTCAATCCGTAAGCTGCAACAATTGGAAGATAACGGACGGTTGGTTATCAATTCGGGATATGGCATTGAGAATTGTACGCGAGAAAAAATGACCCGTCTGTTTATTGCGGCTGATATCCCTTATCCGCGCAGTATGATTGTCCGGACCGACGAAGATGCAACAGCTGCGCTCGAAGAAGCCGGTTTTATCGACTGTTGGATTAAACGCTATGATTTTCACGCTATCCATCGCGAAGACGTCACCTACGTCGGTAATTTAGAAGAAGCCAAAGGCATTTTGAAAGAATATGCCATTCGTGGAATAGCTACTGCGGTTATCAATGAGCATTTGACCGGCGATTTGGTGAAATTTTACGGCGTGACCGAAACCGGTTTTTTCTACTGGTTCTATCCCAATCTGCAACACAGTAAGTTCGGGTATGAAAAAATCAACGGGAAAGCATGCGGAATTGCGTTCGACAAAGAACAACTGCAACAACTCTGCAACAAAGCAGCCGGCGTGTTGAACCTGAAAATTTACGGAGGTGATTGCATCGTCGACGAAACCGGTACAATCCGGCTGATTGATTTCAATGACTGGCCGAGCTTTGCACCCTGCCGCAATCAGGCAGTTCCCTATATAGTTGAATGTATACATCGTTCAATTACAGGATAATGGAAGACACAAAGAAAAAACCATCTATCGAATCCACCCTGAAATCATTGGATACCGAAGAATTTATTGATATACATTTTTATCGCCCGATCGGTTACCGTTGGGCGCTATTGTTCAATAAATTGCATGTATCGCCGAATGTGGTTACCATTGCCGGAATCATTATCAGTATTGCCGCAGGGATTTGTTTTTATTATTCAAGCCTCAAAATCAATATTTTGGGAATGTTTTTGCTTATCTGGGCAAATACATACGACAGTGCCGACGGCCAACTGGCACGCATGACCGGTAAAAAAACAGAACTCGGACGTATGCTCGATGGTTTGTGCGGAATCATTTGTTTCACAGTTATTTATTTTGCTATCAGCTTCCGGTTATACCCTACATGGGGGTTTTGGATTTGGATATTAGCCGTTACCACCGGTTTTTTTCACGGAAAACAAGCGGGAATGGCTGATTATTACCGGAATATCCATTTGTTCTTCCTTAAAGGAAAAGCCGGTAGCGAACTATCCGATTGTGCCTCATTGAAAGAAAAGCATTTGAAAATCAGCTGGAAAGAGGATTTTTTGAATAAAATTATCTATTCGTATTATATCAGTTATACAAAAGAACAGGAATCGTGGACGCCTAATTTTCAACGAATGATGCAGCAAATCAGGGAAAAATATCCGGCAGAAGTTCCGGAATGGTTGAGAGTTTCGTTCAGAGAAAAAAGTTTGCCGCTGATGAAATATACCAATATGCTCACTTTCAATACACGTGTAATTGCCTTGTTTATAGTGCTATTTATCAATCTGCCATGGATTTATTTCGTGTTTGAATTAACAGTGCTCAATGCCATGCTTATTTACATGGTAATCAGGCATGAAAGGTTTTGCAAAGACTTTAACGAACAATTACTGACTGAATAATCAAGATGGATATGGACAGGATTCATGGCGTTTTGTTCGACTATGGTGGAACGATCGACAGCAATGGCGTTCATTGGGCTGAAGTGATTTGGAAGGCGTATCAGTCTGAAAACGTTCCTGTTACAAAAGAAATGTTTCGTGAAGCATACATACATGGCGAACGAACGCTGGGGAAAAATCCGCTTGTAAAGCCACATCATACTTTTTTGGATATGTTGAATTTGAAAATTGATATTCAGATGGAATGGCTGAACAGCTATCCGAATGATGGTCTCAATTTTAACTGCAAAGGAAGCAAAGGGTTTACGCAAAGTGCGCAACGAATAGCGGATTTTTGTTATGCGTATGCACGTTCGTCTGTAGAGCGTGCGCGTCCTGTTTTAGAACGGATTACAGACAGATTTCCGACGGTATTGGTGTCCAATTTTTATGGGAATATAGCGACTGTGTTACAGGATTTCGGGATTGACCGTTTTTTTTCGATTATCATCGAATCGGCTGTTGTGGGTGTTCGTAAGCCTGACCCGCAGATTTTCCGGTTAGGTGTTGAAGCGCTACGGATAAGGGCAGATGAAGTCGTAGTAATCGGCGACTCGTACGACAAAGATATTCTTCCGGCCAAAACGGCCGGATGCCGGACTATCTGGCTAAAAAATACCGGTTGGAGTGAATATACAGGGATAGAAACAGCCGATTTGGTTATTTCCGATTTTGCGGAGTTGAGCAAGTGGTTTTAACTCTTTGCCTTCTCTGTAGTGCTCTGTGTAATTGTATAAGTTCCACAGAGCACCACAGAGAAGACACAGAGTACCACAGAGAAAAATGCGTTAAGTCAGGAGTTCAAAAGTTACAAATTACAAAATTATATATATGAAAACAGCATTTATTACAGGAGCCACATCAGGTATCGGTAGAGCTATAGCTCTGCGCTTGGCAAAAGAAAAATACGCTTTGATTCTTACAGGAAGGCGCGATGAACGCTTATCAGCATTGAAAAATGAACTCGAAAGCAATTATAACGCAAAAGTACTTACACTTTGCTTCGACGTGCGGGTATTTGAGCAGGTGGAAAAAGCCGTTAACTCACTCACTGACGAATGGAAAACGATTGATGTGTTGATAAACAATGCCGGTCTGGCTGCCGGAGCCGACCCCATTCACACAGCCTCAATCAGTGATTGGGAACAGATGATTGATACAAATATCAAAGGTTTACTGTACGTGACGCGGCTGATTTCGCCTGCGATGGTTGCCCGTAAATCGGGACATATCATCAATCTGGGTTCGATTGCCGGAAGAATGGTTTACCCGAATGGTTCTGTGTATTGTGCCACCAAACACGCGGTCAGGGCATTGAGTGAAGGGATGCGGATGGACTTTTTACCCTACAATATTCGTGTGACGGAAATAGCGCCCGGTGCAGTGGAAACCGAATTTTCGATGGTGCGTTTCAAGGGCGACAAACAACGCGCAGACGGGGTATATCAAGGCTTCTTTCCGTTAGTGGCCGAAGATATAGCCGAAGCTATTTATTGCGCAATCAACCAACCGCCACACGTCAATATCCAGGACATACTGATCATGCCAACGGCTCAGGCCAATTCGTCAATGATCCACAGAGAAAATCGCTGATTTCGGGAGCTTCTAAAAATCCCGACCTCGTCGCATTTCACTCCATCGGCAAAATGCTTGTAGGGGCAAGGCATGCCTTGCCTCTACAATAAAATCCATAGAATCTGTACCGCTGCCTTAGCAACAGACGTTCCCGGCCCAAAAATAGCCGCCACACCTGCTTTATACAGAAAATCATAATCCTGATGCGGGATAACGCCGCCGACGATCACAAGTATATCAGGACGTCCCAGCTTTTTCAATTCTTCAATGACTTGCGGAACCAATGTCTTATGGCCTGCCGCCAAAGATGATATGCCCAGAATATGTACATCATTCTCTACTGCCTGTCGCGCCGCTTCGGCCGGAGTCTGGAACAAAGGCCCCATATCCACGTCGAACCCGCAATCCGCATACCCTGTGGCTACTACCTTGGCGCCACGGTCATGGCCGTCCTGTCCCATCTTCGCAATCATGATACGAGGTTGACGACCTTCCTTTTTCGCAAACTTTTCCGTTAGCTCACACGCTTTCATAAAATCTGCATCTTTCTTTGTCTCTGATGAATACACGCCTGATATTGTTCTAATAGTTGCTTTATAACGTCCGGCAACTGCCTCACATGCGTCGGATATTTCACCCAACGTAGCCCGAAGACCGGCAGCCTTGACGGCTAATTCCAATAAATTTCCTTTGTTCGTACGGGCGCACTCCGTAATTTCATCCAACACCTTTTTCACGGCTTCACTGTCACGCGCGGCACGCATCGCTTCCAACCGTTCGATTTGGTCTTGTCGGACAACCGTATTGTCAATCTCCAAAATATCTATCGGGTCTTCTTTCTCCAACCGGTATTTATTAACACCCACAATCGTCTGAATACCTGAATCAATACGCGCTTGCGTCCGGGCAGCGGCTTCTTCGATACGCATTTTCGGAATGCCTGTTTCGATGGCTTTCGCCATGCCGCCCATGCTTTCAATTTCCTGTATCAATGCCCAGCCTTTATGAACTAATTCGTGCGTCAGCGACTCCACATAATATGACCCTGCCCATGGGTCTATTGCCTTGCAAATCTGTGTTTCTTCCTGAATGTATAGCTGCGTATTACGTGCAATACGCGCCGAAAAATCGGTCGGGAGCGCTATCGCTTCGTCAAGCGCATTCGTATGCAGCGATTGGGTATGTCCCAAAACGGCAGCCATCGCCTCGATACATGTACGCCCCACGTTATTAAACGGATCCTGCTCGGTCAACGACCAACCCGAAGTCTGGCAATGGGTACGAAGTGCCAATGATTTCGGGTTTTTCGCACCAAAACCCTTTACAATCTTCGCCCACAGCATACGGGCTGCCCGCATCTTGGCTATTTCCATAAAATGATTCATGCCGATAGCCCAGAAAAACGACAGACGGGGAGCGAATGTGTCAATATCAATCCCGGCATTAATCCCCGCACGAAGATACTCAATGCCATCACACAGCGTATAAGCCATTTCGATATCAGCCGTAGCACCGGCCTCCTGAATATGATATCCCGAAATAGATATCGAATTGAATTTAGGCATTTTCCGGGAAGTATATTCGAAAATATCGGCAATGATCTTCATCGAAAATTCAGGCGGGTAAATATAGGTATTACGCACCATAAATTCTTTCAGGATATCATTCTGAATCGTTCCCGACATCTCTGCCAAACTGACGCCCTGCTCAAGACCGGCATTGATATAAAAGGCAAGAATCGGCAGAACAGCGCCGTTCATGGTCATCGAAACCGACATCTGATTCAAAGGAATACCGTCGAACAACGCTTTCATATTTTCGATCGAACAGATTGATACACCGGCTTTTCCCACATCACCCACGACACGTTCATGGTCTGCGTCGTATCCGCGATGCGTGGCAAGGTCGAATGCTACTGACAATCCTTTTTGTCCCGCAGCAAGGTTGCGGCGATAAAACGCATTGGATTCACCGGCAGTCGAAAAACCGGCATACTGACGAATCGTCCACGGGCGCATCGCATACATCCCACTATATGGACCATGCAAAAAGGGAGGCAAACCCGAAGCATAGTTCAGATGCTCCATCTCTTCCAAATCTTCCTTCGTATAAAATGGTTTTACCTGTATCTGCTCAGGGGTAATCCAAGAGGGTTCAATCGTTTTGGCTGTAAGACATTCTGTTACATCTGATGCCTTAAATCCGGCATTTTTGATATCTATATTTCTGAAATCCGGTCTCATTCTATTATACAAACATTTCCGGCACAAAGATACAATTATTTGTAACAAAAACTTATCAAAAAGAACAATCGATTTTATTAAAAAAAAGTATATCTTTGCAACCTGTCTGTAAAAAATAATCAAAAAACATGAATAACAGGGAACTGAGTTGGATACTATTTAATGAGAGGGTACTTCAGGAGGCGCAGGATGAAAGTGTACCGCTTATTCAGCGTCTTCGTTTTCTCGGTATTTTTTCAAATAATCAGGATGAATTTTTTAAGGTCAGAGTCGCCAACCTTATCAGACTTACAGGAATGAAAATCAGGGGAAAACCCAGTCAGACCGACTATGCCATCCCTCCCAAAGAATTACTCCCGTTAATCTACAAACGTATCGATATGGCGCAAAATACGTTTATGCAAACCTTCGAAAAGATAATTATCGAACTGCGCGAATACGGTGTTTATATCATTGACCATACAGAACTGAATGAAACACAACGCAAATTCTGCCTTAACTATTTTCTGTCGGTTGTAAGTGTAAGACTGGTACCTTTGATGCTTCGTAAAAGTGCTGAAATGCCTTTTCTGCATGACGGCAGAGCCTATTTAGCTATAAAGATGTCGAAGGAAACCAAGTCAAATGCGCGTTACTCGGTCGTAGAAATACCCGTAAGCGAATCTTCTCCGCGTTTTGTCGTCTTACCATCTGAAAATCAACGAACCGATATTATTTTCGTCGATGATATTATCCGTATGTTTCTCGACGATATTTTCTTTATGTTCAACTACGACAACATCTCAGCCCATTCGTTCAAGATAATGCGCGACGGACTTCTTCCAATCGACGACGATGTGTCGAAAGGATTTGTCGAAAAGATGGAGCAGGGAATAACCGACCGCGAACATGGCCGGGCGGTAAGGCTTGTTTACGACAGGGATATGCCGCCTGATTTTCTTGAATTGCTGGCTGATAAACTGGAACTCTACTCTACCATGGAATTGGAGGGCAGCAGAAGATACCACAGTATGCGCGACCTGATGAAATTTCCGAAGATACGCCCCGAACTCGAAAATATCAATCCCGAAGCCCTGATACACCCTGCAATAGACCCTATGGGAAGTATCTTTAAGGTGATAAAGAAGCAGGATATACTCCTGTATTATCCGTTCCATACGTTCAAACATTTTATTGATATTTTGCGCGAAGCAGCGGTAGACCCACGTGTAGAATCTATCAATATTACACTCTACCGTACTGCCGAACGGTCTAAAGTAATCAATGCATTATGCAACGCTGCAAGAAACGGAAAACAAGTCACAGCACTTGTCGAACTGAAAGCACGTTTCGATGAGGAGCATAACATTGACAACACAAACGAGCTTCAACAAGCCGGTGTAAAAGTCATCCATCCGCTCGAAAGCCTCAAAGTACATTGCAAACTCCTGCTTATTGAAAGGCGGGAAGGTAAAAACGAAAATACAGGTTATCTCTATATCGGCACCGGCAACTTCAACGAAAAAACGGCCGAGTTATACTGCGATTTCGGTTTTTTTACCTCAAATCAAACCCTCGTTCACGATGCCCGCAAAGTATTTGACTTTTTAGTAAATCCACATAAACGTCATATTTACAGGCATCTGCTTGTCTCGCCCCACTATTTGCGAAGAGAAATTGAAAAAATGATCGAAGCAGAAATTAAACATGCCAAAGCAGGTAAAAAAGCCTTCTTTTACGGCAAATTCAATACCCTGACCGACGAAAGAATGATTGCCCTGCTCTACAGAGCAAGCAAGGCAGGAGTGTTGATTCGTCTGATCATACGCGGAGCCTGTTGTTTGCAACCCGGCATAAAAGGTTTGAGCGAAACAGTCGAAGTGAGAAGTATTGTTGACAAATATCTCGAACACGGACGGATGGCTATTCACTGTAATGGTGGCAATCCGAATTATTACATCTTTAGCGCCGACCTGATGGCGCGCAATCTCGACCGTCGTATCGAGGTTAGCACCCCAATCTTTGACGAAAAGATTCAAAAGACATTATCTGATATCTTCGAAATTCAGTGGAGCGATAACGTCAAGGCAAGGTCGTTGACTGATTCTGAAAATAATATTTACGTGAAAGGCGATGGCGAAAGTATCCGCAGCCAGATTATGACTTACGATTATTTTAAAAATGACCAAAGAGACATTAGCCGGGATTGATATTGAGATTATTTCGGGAGATGAAGAAGCCGATACTATATTTGAGGCCGGAGGTATTAATGAAATGATCGACAAGGACTAGTGTTACCTCTTCCCAATTTATCATTCATCGTTTTCAACGTTTCGAGTACATTACTTTTGACACTGATAAAATGCTCAATTCCTTGCGCTTTAAGGTCGTCCAAACAGGCAGGTGCACCTGCCACCACAAATATAGCCCTGCCTGCCAACGCCTTAAACGCTGCAGGAGCAAATTCAGCATATTCGTCATCGCTCGAACAAAGCACAACAATTTGAGCCTCTGCTCTGATTGCTGCTTCAATGCCATCTTCAACCGTATCAAATCCTAAATTATCAATTACCTGATATCCTGCACAAGCATAAAAGTTGCACGAAAATTGAGAACGTGCCAGACGCATTGCCTGATTGCCAATGGTAAGCATAAATACTTTCGGCGTTTTGCCGCTTCTTTCGGTAGCAAGGCGCAAAGTTTCAAATTCGGAAGCGCCTCGTGAAAAATCTAACTTCGTGATTTCGCCATTTTCACAACCACAATTGCTACTGCCGCTGTCCGGCGCTATTGTCCTTGCTCCTTCTTCCATTTTTATCCCTACATTACCTGCCTTTTCTGAAAAGTTCGGAAATTGATTGGTACCTAATAATACCTCACGACGCGTGGCTATTGCTTTTTTTCGGGATGCAGATGAAGCATTGATCGCACGTTGTACTTCACCTTTAGATGCCATTTCGTAAAAACCGCCTTTATCTTCTGTTTCAAGAAATAAATTCCATGCCGCTTCTGCCAGCGAACTTGTCAACACTTCGATATAGTAAGAACCCGCCGCAGCATCCGTCACATTATCAAAGTGACATTCTTCTTTCAGAAGCAACTGCTGATTACGCGCAATACGTTCAGAAAAATCGTCGGGACGCTTGTATGCTTTGTCAAACGGCTCAACTGTAATCGAATCTACTCCGGCAATTGCCGCCGACATGGTTTCTGTCTGACTTCGCAACAAATTGACATTCGTGTCATAAATCGTCTGATTCCAACTTGACGTTTGCGCATGCACCATCATTTTACAAGCACAACGGCATAACCCATCCGGCTGATTATTTGTACAATCCTTCCGACATTCAGGTTTGTAAGCCGCTACAATCTCTGCCCACAATCGACGTACAGACCGAAATTTGGCAATTTCCATAAAATAATTCGCGCTGATGCCAAAATTGAATTTGATTTTCTTTGCTATTTCATCTACCTCAAAACCTGCATCCTGCAAGTTGGAAATCAATTCATTTCCCCATGCCAAAGCATATCCTGATTCCTGCGAAATAGTCGCTCCGGCATTATTCAAATGACATGCATTGACGGAAAGCACCCTGTAATAAGGCAAATCTTTTCCCGCTCTCAAAACAGCTGAAGCCGCTTCGATCCAATTGTTATCAATAATTCCCCGCAGCAAAGGTTTTTTTAACGGATCGTAATCGATCGAACCAACACATTTATCAAGGTCAGCATTACTTTCTACTAAAAAGTCGGAAATATGTTGAGTTAATAAAGCCGCCTTGCGAACACAAGTTTCGAAATTCAACTCGGTCGTTTCCGGATTAATGCCTTTTAATAAAACATGTATATTTTCGGTTTTTACATCTGTATCTTTAATATAAAATCCTAATGAAGTAACTCCTTTATTCAATAAATCGCGCGCTTTTAAATTGGAAGCATTGAAATCGGTTACAACCATGTTTTGGCGTACTTTCCAGTTATTGTCTTTCTTTGTGCCGCGAAAATATGGAAATTCGCCGGGATACGACGTTATATTATTCAATTCATCGATATCTTCCCGACGATAAAAAGGTTTCACATCAAACCCTTCGTTTGTTTTCCAAATCATTTTTTTTTCGAATGGCACCCCTTTCAGGTCGGCAGTAATTTTTGCTATCCACTCCTCAGTCGAAACAGGGGGAAAATCCGAAAAAAAATTTTCTTTTAATTTTGTCATAAAAATAATTCGTAATTGCTTCCCTTAGGAAACCCAAACATTAATAATATTAACACCATGGGACTTCAAAAAACTCTCAACGTCATGCTGAGCTTGATTCAACATCTCCTCGTTATCTGGAGATTGCGGGTCATGCCCGCAATGACGGGTGCATTACAAACAAGGTTTTTAGAAGTCCCCACTATTGTAAATTCGTAATTAAAATCTTATTTCTCAACAAACAACCATGTGTCTTTAAACTTTATATTTTCTCTTAAGCGGAGTATATAGCCTTGTGCATCAGTTCTTTTATCAAATCTATCTGCATACACCCTAACCCTTCCGTCATTGATCACAATGCCTGTATTTGCTAAATCAGGCATGTTAATTTGTTGTATATATTGATTGGCCTGTTTTTCAGAGGTGAAACTTCCGATTATGGCATAATATATCTTTTGAGATGTTTTATTGGTGTCTATATCAGACACTTGCCTCTCTTCAATGGGAAGAATTGGATTGACTATATTTTTTGCAGCAACTTCAGTCGAAATATTACTCATTCTTTCGGATTCTATGACTTTTTCTCTTTCCTGCGTGTTTCCGGAATCTATGAATTTCCCTTCTTCTTGCATTCTTTCAGATTCTATTACTTCTCCACTTTTTTGCATTTTTTCGGTTTCTATGACTTTTTCTATTCCTTCCTCTGCTTCTTGCTTTTTCCCGGATTCGATGACTATCCCTATTCCTGCCTCTGCTTCTTGCTTTTTACCGGATTCGATGACTATCTCTTTTCCTTCCCCTGCTTCACCAATTTCCCCTTTTTCCGCAACTACCCCGATTTTCCCGATTTCTTCAACTTCTACCGTTTTATCCGAATTTAAAACTGAAAGATTTCTTTCAGTATTTCCGATTGCCTTCACTTCCTCTTTACCTTCAGAAAACAAATTTCTTCCCCTGTATTTTTCAGCATTTTCGATTTCCGCCGTTTCCTTCGTTTCCCCTTTTTCCCCTTTTATTAACATCTCCGAAGGAATCAGGTAAGCCGAATACGACGAACCACCTTCATTATTAACCGGCGTCGAAACCAATAAAAACAAAGCAAACGCAGCGGCAGAAACGCCTGCAACACGTAACAATGCCCGACTCACAGGCATGTAAACCATACGTTTTGATTTTTTTTCGAGTTTAATTATTTGTGCGGTTTCTGTATGTATTTTTTGCGTGCCGTGAGGTACAGGAGGTAAGTGAAACGGGATTAATCCGTACGGTTTCAAAACAACACTCGATGAGTACCGTTCAGTTTCAAAAAACAACTTCCCATCATCATCTTTTCTTAAAAAACCTGTTTTTTCGAAATATACAAACCTCTCTTTTTCTAAAATTTGAAGCAGTTCTTCCACATCATTTCTCATAGAAATATGAGCCTCTTCAAATGTCATATCATACATTTGAATGTAAGATTCCGGAATAAGCCTGTCATAATGTTTCAATGTCGGATTAAACACAATGCCCTTTTCCGGAGGACAAAACTTATGTACCTCAGGTTGATAATCAGCCGGACAAGGATGAAGCACAAAACCGCCGAACTCCGGAATAATCACACAATCGTTGGTCATCAACAATCGTTCAATATGTGTAAAAATTCGTTGCATTGTGCAAAGGTAGCATATTTTTTTGTACTTTTGTTGGACAATTGAAAGATTATATTGTTAAATTTTAAAATTTTATTTTGTATGAAAAGATTATTGTTTTTTGTGCTCCTGACAGGAGCGATGACGACCTGCTTCTTTTTCACATCGGAAGCTCAGGTTAACGATGGCCAGATACAGGAATGGCGCATTTACAGTTTCAATCAGGGAGGCAGCAATGCCCGGTTCGACAGATTGATGACAGATATCCTGCTCCCACTCTACAAGGATATGGGCATAGAGGTTGGATGCTTCAAGGAAAATAACACGAACTCGCCTGCTGCTTACTATTTTCTTTTCGTTTACCCTTCGTTCGATTCGTACCTGAAGGCTAACGATATACTATTGAAAAACAGCGCATTTGTTGATGCCATGAAACAAGATGCTGCTGCTAACCGTCAGATGTACTTTCGTTACGACAGTTACCTCTGCCGTCCTTTCGATGCTTGGAAAAAGGTAACACCGGTGGCAGGTAAAACGATTTTCGAATGGCGAAAATATGAAAGCGGCAATATTGAGGCGGGTACCCGCAAAGTTCAGATGTTCAACAAGGAAGAAATAGCCGTTTTCTTAGCATGTGGCGTCAATCCATTGTGCTTTGGTCAGATCATTTCAGGTAAAGAACTACCGGGACTGATTTATGTAACGCATTATAACGATATGGCCGATCGTGATGCAAGTTGGGCGAAGTTTAATGCTCACCCCGATTGGCAACGCATGAGAGCCGCACCCGAATGGGCCAACGCCACCATTTCAAATAATCGCATCGTATTCCTTACGCCGTTACCATATAGTCCGATTAAATAATTGAAATCCCCCTTCCCTGCTGCCCATTCGTTATGAAACGATCGGAGCTAAAGCATCAAAAAAAAGAGAGTCGCTAAGAAACGACTCTCTTTTTTATAAGTTGGCGGCTACCTACTCTTCCACTGCTGCAGTACCATCGGCGTGACGAGGCTTAACTTCTCTGTTCGGAATGGGAAGAGGTGGGGCCCTCGTGCTATAGCCACCTTAATATTTTAATTAAAAATTAAGAATTAAAAATTAAAAATTATTTTTAAAATTCTCAATTAATTAATCATTGACAATCGAACAAAATAAACTCCAAAAACAATCTTGCTTTTTCTTTCAATTTCAATTCAAGTTTTCAGATTTAAATCTAAAATCGTAAATCTAAAATTGTTTATTGATAAATCAACCCTGTCTTGTAAGATTTAAAAATCCTATAATCTTTAAATCCTAAAAATCCTAATAGAAAAAGTGTTTGGGCAATTAGTACTACTCGGCTATGACATTGCTGCCTTTACACCTGTAGCCTATCAACGTTGTAGTCTACAACGACCCTTTAATGGATATCTAATCTTGAGGCAGGCTTCGTACTTAGATGCTTTCAGCACTTATCCTGTCCAGACTTAACTACCCGGCTATGCCCCTGGCGGAACAACCGGTATATCAGGGGTCTGTCCAACACGGTCCTCTCGTACTAGTGTCAGAGCCTCTCAAATATCCTACGCCCACGATAGATAGAGACCGAACTGTCTCACGACGTTCTGAACCCAGCTCGCGTGCCACTTTAATGGGCGAACAGCCCAACCCTTGGGACCTTCTCCAGCCCCAGGATGTGA